>Ga0114964_10000375_pt1 | contig 34709 bp, 36 predicted proteins | sample C_131016_MF_Meta_FD_92638 | JGI IMG/M metagenome (GOLD analysis project Ga0114964, IMG submission 92638) | Freshwater microbial communities from Lake Croche, Canada to study carbon cycling - C_131016_MF_MetaG | ecosystem: Environmental > Aquatic > Freshwater > Lake | place: Lake Croche, Canada...
TGTTGACCTACAGGGTTCGCCAGCCCACCGCGCTTGGCGCTCAATCCGCTGAGCGACAGGCTCGCCATGCGCCCAGCAAGCTCACACCGCCTGGCACCAAAATCAGGGCCCAAATGATTTTGCTGAGATGGGTTTGGACAAAAGGCAGGTTGCCAAAAAAGAAGCCTGCCAAGGTCAAACTGACGACCCAAATCAAGCCGCCGACCACGTTGAAGCTGGTGAACTTGCTGCGCGTCATGGCGGCGACACCCGCAACAAAGGGCACAAAGGTTCGAATGAAGGGCATGAAGCGCGCCAAGATGATGGTGATGCCGCCGTATTTTTCATAAAACGCGTGGGCTTTTTCAAAAGCCGACTTGTTGAATAAGCGCGAGTCTTCCCACTGAAAAACCTTGGGGCCGAAATAATGGCCGATGCTGTAGTTGACTTGATCTCCTGCAATGGCCGCCACAATGAGGACGACCATGGCCAGCGGTAAGTTCATCAAATCGGCCCCACACAAGGCCCCCACAATGAACAACAAGGAGTCGCCTGGCAGGAAAGGCATGATCACCAAGCCGGTTTCGACAAACACAATCAAAAAAAGCAAAGCATAAACAGCCACGCCGTATTGCGCCACAAAATCCCTCAGGTGCACGTCCACGTGGAGAATGAAATCAATCAGTTGCATGAGCAGGTCCATGCGCAGATTATCTCTGGTGTTCAGGGCCTACAATTTGCCTGTGAACACACAAATACATGCACAGTCCGCGTCCGAGGCCACCGACAGGCCGCGCCGCGCCATCCGCGAACTGCCCGATGAGCTGATCAGCCAAATTGCGGCAGGTGAAGTGGTCGAGCGTCCTGCTTCGGTCGTTCGGGAACTGGTGGACAACGCCCTGGACGCCGGTGCAAGCCAGGTCACATTGCGACTTTTGGCGGGCGGCACACGCTTGATCTGTGTCGAAGACGATGGCACTGGCATTGCAGCGGAAGAACTGCCAATTGCTTTAAAGCGCCATGCCACCAGCAAAATCGGCAACCTGGGCGATCTGGAGTCTGTGGTCACCATGGGTTTCAGGGGCGAGGCTTTGGCCGCCATCAACTCGGTCTCTGAAATGTCTTTGCTCTCCCGATGTGAGGGGCAAAGCAGCGCTTTCATTTTGGAGGGTCGCACTGGCGAGTTGCGGCCAGCGGCAAGGGCCTTGGGCACCACGGTGGAGGTGAAAGAATTGTTTTTCTCTACCCCAGCGCGTCGCAAATTTCTCAAGTCTGACAGCACCGAGCTGGCCCATTGCGTTGAGGCAGTGCGGCGTCACGCCCTGGCACGCCCGGATGTCGGATTTGCCATTTGGCACGAGGGCAAGTTGGTTGAGCAATGGCGCAGCCACCCAGGGCCAGAGGGTCTTGAGCACCGCCTGAGCGATGTACTGGGTGCAGATTTTATGGCCCAGTCCGTGGCGGTGAACCACCGGCTCGGGCCGGTGCAGATCACCGGTCGCGCTGGCGTTCCTGATGCAGCCCGCGCCCGAGCAGACCATCAATTTTCTTACGTCAATGGACGTTTTGTTCGCGACAAAGTCTTGAGCCACGGCGCACGCAGTGCCTATGAAGACGTGCTGCACGGTCAACGGCAACCGGTCTATGCGCTGTATGTGCATATGGACCCTGCGAGGGTCGATGTGAATGTGCACCCCACCAAAATCGAGGTGCGGTTTCGCGACAGCCGAGAAATTCACCAAGCTGTTCGACACGCCCTCGAAACTGCGCTGGCCGTTCCCCGCGCGCAAGCCTTGACAGCCCAGGCCTTGAATTCCAGGACAGAGGATGCCTTCGCAACAGGCAACCCGTCACGCTGGCCAGAATCTGCGGCCTGGACGCAGCGCGGCATGCCCCTGCTGACGCCTTCAACAAGCTGGCAACCCCAAGGGGAAACGCGTTACAGCCGCCATGTGGCTGATCTTCAAGCGCTTTGGGGCCAGCCTCGACAGGACGCACAGACCGATGGGTTGGCGCCCCTTGGCACGCCGCGCTCAGGCTGGGGTGAAACCGCCGTCTCGGCCGTTCTCAGCAAGGATGAACCGCGCAACGAAACCACGGACCTCCCCCCCGAGCTGCCCGCCGGGGATTGGCCCTTGGGTCGTGCCATTGCCCAACTGCAAGGTGTTTATGTCTTGGCTGAAAATGCCCAAGGCCTGATTGTGGTGGACATGCATGCGGCCCATGAGCGCATCGTGTACGAGCGACTCAAGCAGCAAATGACCTTCGCGCACATCAGCAGCCAGCCCTTGTTGATCCCAGCCACCTTTGCCGCGACCGCGAGCGAGGTGGCCACCGCAGAGACCTGCTTTGAAGTGTTGACACAATTGGGTTTGGAAATTTCGCCACTGTCCGCCAAAACTTTGGCGGTTCGGGCGGTTCCCACCACATTGGCACAAGGCGATGCGGTCGAACTGGCGCGCAGCGTTTTGGCCGAATTGGCGCAGCACGATGCATCCACCGTGGTACAGCGGGCGCAAAACGAGATTCTGGGCACGATGGCCTGCCATGGCGCCGTGCGGGCCAACCGGCGATTGACACTGGATGAAATGAACGCCTTGCTGAGACAAATGGAAGAGACCGAACGCTCCGACCAATGCAACCACGGCCGTCCCACTTGGCGTCAAGTGAGCATGCGCGAATTAGACGCTTTGTTCATGCGCGGTCGCTGATGCCGAAAATGCCTCGCCACCGGGTGGTATTGATTTTGGCGCTTCTCTTGGGCTTGCAAGCCGTCACCACCGATCTGTATCTGCCCGCCCTGCCAGCCTTGAAAGAGGATTTGGGTGCCAGCATGTCGCAAGCCCAATTAACGCTCACAGCGCTTCTTTTGGCGTTTGGCATCTCTCAGTTATTTTGGGGCCCTTTGTCCGATCGTTTTGGACGCAGGCCTGTGTTGCTGTGGGGCACGGGGGCGTACGTGATGGCTTCGGCAGGCTGCGCTTTTGCCCCTTCGATGGACCTGCTCATTGTGTGGCGGACCCTTCAAGGCATCGCCATGGGCGCGGCCGTGATGTCTGCCCGCGCGGTAGTGCGTGACCTGTACCTGCCCATTGATGGCGCAAGGGTCATGTCTCAAGCCCTGACGGGTTTGGGCATGATTGCCTGCTTGTGTGCACCTGCAGGCGGCTTTTTGACCGATCACTGGGGTTGGCGTCCATCTTTGATGGCTTTGTCTGTGTTTGGCACCCTGACCTGGTTGCTGCTGCTGTTTCGTTTTCAGGAAACATTGACACAGGTGAATCACCGGGCCTTTCAGCCCCGCAGTTTGGTCAAGGCCTGGATTGAAATACTCAAAGATCCCACATTTCGGGCTTATTGCGCTTTGTCTTCCGCATCGTATCTGGGTTTGTTCACTTTTCTGGCGACATCCTCATTTGTCTTTGTGCGGCAATTCCATCTGAGCAATACGCAGTACGGCCTCATGATGTTGTCCATGTCGTTTTCCTACATTGTGGGCACCTTCATTTGCAGATGGCTGCTGCTGCGTTTGAGCGTACAGAAAACGGTCGCACTGGCTTCTTGCCTGACGATGTCGGGCGGCATATCACTGGCATTTTTGGCATATTGGGGTCAAGACCAATCCTGGTACGGTCCATTGTCGGTGATGGGGCCTGTGAACATTTTCATGATGGCGCATGGTGTCCATCAGCCTTGCGGCCAAAGTGGTGCGGTCAGCCCCTTTCCCCATATGGCTGGCACCGCGTCTGCCCTGAATGGCTTTTTGATGATGCTGGGTGCATTTTTCATGGGCGACTGGTTGGGCGCGCACATGGACCACCCCAGCTTGGCCTTGGCCCAGGGCATGCTGATGTGGAGTCTTTGCATCGGGCTGTTAGCCTGGACCTGGGTGAGACGTTTACCAGCACCAAGGCCTTGAACATGCCAGCCCCTCAACACCCTGTCGCACTGGCTTTGGTGGGCCCCACCGCCAGTGGCAAAACAGCTGCCGCCTTGGCTCTTGCGCAACACTGGCAACACCAAGGCGGCATTGAAATCATCAGCGTGGACTCCGCACTGGTTTACCGCGGTATGGACATTGGCACCGCCAAGCCTTCGGATTCGGAGCTGGCCCTTGTGCCTCACCACTTGGTCAATATTCGCGATCCCCTCAACGCCTACAGCGCTGCAGAATTTGTGCGCGATGCCAAACAACTCATTCTCGAGATCAGGGCCCGCGCCCATCTGCCCCTGTTGGTGGGCGGCACCATGCTGTACTTCAAAGCCTTGCTCGAAGGCCTGAGCGACATGCCCCCAGCCGACCCGCAGACGCGGGCTGCAGTGCTCGAAGAACTGAATGTTGTTGGCTTGCCCGCTCTTTACGAACGCCTTTGCACCGTAGACCCCGCCACCGCTGCGCGATTGGCACCCGGAGATACGCAGCGGATTGTGCGTGCACTTGAGGTGTGGCAAGTGACAGGCCAACCCATTTCATCCTTTCAAACACGCGACAGGTTGCAAGGCCCCAGGCCAGACATTCCTGTCATTTCACTTGAACCCCAAGACCGTCTGTGGCTGCACGCGCGGATAGCGCTGCGTTTTGACACGATGCTGGCAGGGGGGTTTTTAGAGGAAGTCAAAACCCTTCGCGACAGGGGCGACCTGCAAGCCGACCTGCCCTCTATGCGCTGCGTGGGTTACCGCCAAGCTTGGCAGGCGCTGGACGGGGGCTGGCCCCTGTCCGAGTTGCGCGACAAAGGTATTTTTGCCACACGGCAGCTGGCCAAAAGACAAATCACCTGGTTGCGCAGCATGTCCACACGCCATGTTGTGGTTGCCGACCAAACCCATGCCCTGGAACACACCATCGCCTTGGCCCAGCAGCTGCTGAACCCCTGATCCTGTATGCCATGGACTCAGTCCAAGCCTTTGGCTCCCCGATTCGACTTGAGGTCGGATCGCTTGTTCTTAGATTCCAAGCGCTTTTGGACTGAGCTGTAACTGGGTTTCGTCGGTTTGCGTTTTTTCGGCGGCAAAGCCACGCTGTTGACCAACTCATGCAAGCGCGCAAACGCATCCATGCGGTTCATGTCTTGCGTGCGGTAACGCTGTGCCTTGAGGACCAAGACACCCTCCAGCGTGATTCGCGAGTCAGGCAAAGCCAGCAAACGGGTTTTCACCGCCTCTGACAAAGAGGACTTGGGAATATCAAACCGAAGTTGAATGGCACTGGAAACCTTGTTGACGTTCTGCCCGCCGGGGCCCTGTGCTCGGATGGCTGTGACTTCAACTTCAGATTCAGAGATGACGAGTGGAATAGACACAAAAATCGGTAAAAATCAGCGCAACATGAATCTGCGGCAAGTCTGCGAGCGTACACTGCAGTGCTATCCAACGCAAAGGTGATGACATGGCCAAAGGTCAACAAAAGACAAACAAAGAGTCCAAAAAACCCAAAAAGGACACCTCGCCACCCAAAGCACCGAGCGGCGGCGAACCTGTTCGGCCGACACAAACCACCACGGTGATCCCACGCGGTAAAAAACCTGCCTGAATTTTCGCCTATTGCAAAGGGCCCTTGAGGCTGTCGGGCAGGGGCAAAGACATCACTTCAATACCCTCATCCCGTAAAGACTCTGCTTCTTCGCGCGTGGCTTGACCGCGAATGCTGCGGTCTTGTGCCTCACCGTAATGGATCTTGCGGGCTTCATCGGCAAATTGCGTACCGACATCTTCCGTGTTGGCTAAAACATGTTTCACCGCATTCAACAAGGCCGCTTGCATCTGTTGAGTGACCCCGTTTGCCGCAGCGTGTGGCGTTGCAGCCTTTGCGGCCATCAAGGGCTCTTCTACGGATGCTGCACAAGAGATTGCCGGCTGGACCGGCTCAGTTGCGCCCAAATTCAGCCGCGGCGCGGAAGGCAATTTGGTGACTTGGTCATCACCACACAATGGGCATGCCACCAAGCCGCGCGCGCGCTGAGATTGATAATCCTCTTCGGAACCAAACCAGCCCTCAAATCCGTGGGACTGAGCGCATTGGAGGTTCAAAACTTTCATGTTGCAGCCCCACGCTTTTGCCATGCCAAGGGCCACGAAGCCTTTGGGCCAAGGGTATTTTGCAGCCAAAGAGCGCCCGCCAGTGTTTTGGCATCCGTGATTTGGCCCGTCATGCACCCATGCAGCAGTTCTTCCGGACTGGCGGTGAAGACATCCAAAAATTCGCCAGCATCCAAGCGACGTGGGCCTGCCGTCAATCCCCGGGCAAACCAGATCTCTATGAATTCGGTGGAATACGAAATAACCGGATGCAACAAGCCTGCTCTGGCCCACTCGCTAGCGGTGTAACCCGTCTCTTCCCGTAACTCACGCTGAGCGCAGACAAAAGGGTCTTCTCCAGGGTCTAATTTGCCCGCGGGAAACTCGGTCATGACTTGCCCCATGGGATACCGGTATTGACGCTCAAGAACCAGGCGCACAGAACCATCGGCCTGCGTCAACAAAGGAATCACCATGACCGCCCCGGGATGCACGACATATTCGCGGCTGGCTGTTCGTTGGTCGGGCAGTCTGACCTGGTCACGAAAGGCATGCAAAAAATCCCCACGCCAAATTTCTTGGCTGTCTAATCGAACTTCAGCCAAATGCCGATCTTCTGAATGAAGAAGAGGAATGAGGGGTGTCGCAGTCATGTCAATACAGCCGGGCTGTCATCCCAAAGGCTTCAGCCTCGGACATTGAGCAAGTCAAGAAACACACAACCCGGCAAAGCCAAGGTCAGGAACAGGGGCGGATGATTCAATTGGCAAGCATCTGCGCTATGGCTTGGGCGCACAAAGTCATCAAAGCCCCGGGCACAATGCCCAAGACCAAGACCAACAAGCCGTTGAGCGACAAGACCACTCTGACGTCGGCATCCGCAGTCACTGTGGTCGCTGTGACAGGCTCATCAAAATACATGACCTTGACCACACGCAAATAATAAAAAGCGCCAATCAAGGACATGAGTACAGCAAACACAGCCAGCGCAATCGCGAAAGTCTGCCCAGAAGCAATCAAGGCTTGCAAGACTGACAATTTGGCGTAAAAGCCCACCAAAGGCGGAATGCCCGCCAATGAAAACATGCACACAGCCATCACACCTGCAAACAAGGGGCTGCGGTGATTCAACCCTGCCAAATCGGTGATCTCTTCGCTCTCAAATCCTTGACGCGCCAACAACATGATGATTCCAAAGCTGGCCAAGGTGGTCAGTACGTAACCGATCACGTAAAACATCGCCGAGCTGTAAGCGTTGGCCGCATGGTCGGCATTACCGCTGACCACACCCGCAATCAAGCCAATCAAGACAAAGCCCATTTGGGCAATGGTGGAATAAGCCAACATGCGCTTGAGGTTTGTTTGGGCAATGGCAGCAAAGTTACCGACCAACAAGGACGCCACGGCCAACAAGGCCAGCATTTGCTGCCAGTCCACGGCCAGCGGCAACAAACCCTCCACCAAAACACGGATTACCAAGGCAAAGGCAGCCAACTTGGGGGCACCGGCAATCATCAAAGTGGCCGCAGTGGGCGCCCCCTGGTACACATCAGGAATCCACATGTGAAAAGGCACCACGCCCAACTTAAAGGCCAAACCGGCCACGATGAAGACCAACCCAAAGACCAGCACTTGCTGTTTGATCTGACCTGTGGCGATGGCTTTGAATATCAGATTCAAGTCCAGACTTCCCGTGGCCCCATAAACCATGGAGATGCCGTAAAGCAAAAACCCAGAGGCCATGGCACCCAATACAAAGTATTTCATGGCGGCCTCGGTGGCGTTGGCATTGTCGCGTCGCAAAGCAACCAGGGCATAACTCGACAACGTCAATAATTCCAGACCGAGGTACAACACCAAGAAGTTTTGTCCTGAGATCATCACACTCATGCCCAGGAGCGCAAACATGGACAGAGAGAACATCTCACCGCCACGCAACATGTCACGGTCTGCGGCATAGGGCCGCGCATAAACCAAGGTGATCATGACAGCGATAGCTGCAAAGCATTTGAGCCAATGCCCCATGGGATCACTCACAACCAATCGACCAAAACCGTAAAGTGTTTGGCCCGCGTCGGCTTCCAGGGCATGCATCAAAGCCACACCCGCCAAAGAGGCCAATGTCAATGCGTAGGTGGTCGTGCGTTTAGGGCTCGTCACCTGCAGGTCGACCAGCGCTATCACGCAAGCCATGACCAGCAGCACGATTTCAGGATAGACCGCCATCCAGCTGGTTGCGTCAATCATGTGTTTTCTCTCAATTCTTTGAAATCAGCGTGAACGTCAAGGACGGTCTTGAGGCAATTTGGACACAGCGACATGCTTGAGCAAGTCTGCGACCGAAGCTTCCATCACGTCGGTGAATGGACGAGGATACAAACCCATGAACATCACCGCCACGGCCAGCAAAGCGAGCATCATGAACTCGCGTGTGTTGATGTCGGTCAGCCCCTTGACCTCTTCATTGGTGACTGGCCCAAGGTACACGCGCTTGAACATCCACAGGGTGTAAGCAGCACCAAAGATCAGCGCAGACGCCGCCAGGATGCCCACCACAAAGTTAAATTTCACAGCACCCAGAATCACCATCCACTCGCCCACAAATCCGGCCGTTGCAGGCAAGCCGCAGTTGGCCATGGAAAACAGCAGAGCAAAGGCAGCGAACTTGGGCATGGTGTTGATCACGCCACCGTAGCTGGCGATTTCACGGGAGTGAACTCGGTCATACAGCACACCAATAGACAAGAACATGGCAGCGGACACAAAGCCGTGCGCAATCATTTGGACCAAGCCGCCCGAAACGCCCAGGGGACTGAAGATGAAAAAACCCAGCGTGACAAAACCCATGTGGGCGACAGAAGAGTATGCCACCAGTTTTTTCATGTCTTGCTGGACCATGGCCACCAAACCCACATAGACCACCGCGATCAAGGACAAGACGATGATGAACATACCCCACTCACGCGCAGCATCCGGGGCAATGGGCATGGAAAACCGCAGAAAACCATAAGCACCTAATTTCAACATGATGGCTGCCAGCACCGCCGACCCGCCGGTCGGCGCCTCGACGTGCACATCGGGCAGCCAGGTGTGAACAGGCCACATCGGCACCTTCACAGCAAACGCGGCAAAGAAGGCAAAGAAGATCAAATTTTGCGCCGCAGACGACAAGGGCAATTGATGCCAAGTCGCAATCTCAAAACTACCGCCCGATTGGGTGTACAGGTAAATCAAAGCCACCAGGGTGAGCAAGGAGCCCAGCAAGGTGTACAAGAAAAACTTGAAGGCCGCATAAATTTTATTCGGCCCACCCCAGATACCAATGATCAAATACATCGGAATGAGTGTCGCTTCAAAGAAAACGTAAAACAACAATCCGTCCAAAGCACTGAACACGCCAATCATCAAGCCAGACAAGATCAGAAAAGAAGCCATGTACTGGTTGACTTTGCGGGTGATCACCTCCCAACCGGCCATCACGACAATCACATTGATGAACGCCGTCAACAACACCAACCAAAAAGAAATACCGTCGAGGCCCAAGTGGTAGTTCACATTGAAACGATCAATCCAAGGGGCCTTCTCCACAAACTGCATGGCCGAAGTGCCCAGCTGAAAGCGGCTGTACAAAGGCAATGTGATCAAAAAGCTGATCAAGGCTCCCGTCAAAGCAAACCAACGCACAGCGCGGGCATGCGCATCGCGTCCCAAGGCCAACAATACAAGCCCGAACGCGATAGGCGTCCAGATAGCAAGGCTCAACAATCCCATTTTTATGCTTCCTTACTTGTTGAGCCAGACGAAATACGTCATCAGCACAAAGATACCCAAGATCATGACCAAGGCATAGTGGTAGAGATAACCCGATTGGAACTTGCGAACCTGACCCGATACCCAGCCCACCAATTTCCATGAGCCGTTGACTACAAAGCCGTCGATCAAAGCACGGTCACCCACCTTCCACAGACCATTGCCCAACGCCCGGGCACCGCGGGCCAGAATGTTTTCATTGAACCAATCGAGGTAATACTTATTTTCCAGGATGAGCACGAGGGGCTTGAGCGCCCTGGCGAATGCGGCAGGCACTGATGGATTGATCATGTACATGTACCAAGCGCTGACCACGCCCGCCAAGGCCAGCCAGAAAGGCGCCGAAGACAGCGCATGGAGCGCCATTGCCACAGGACCATGGAAAGCATCGGCCAACTCTTGCATCACGGGGTGACGGGCAGCATCCACAAAGATGGCGTCTTTGAAAAATTCGCCATACAGCATGGGCGCGATGGTCATGTACCCGATCACCACGGATGGAATCGCCAGCAACACCAAAGGCACCGTCACAACCCAAGGCGATTCATGGGGTTTGTCATGCCCACCGTGACCATGGTCATCGTGGTGCGCATCATGGTGAGCATCTGGGTTTTGGTCAAACCGCTCTTGGCCATGGAACACCAAGAAATACATGCGAAACGAATAAAACGCGGTCACGAAAACACCCGCCAAAACGGCAAAGTGGGCGAAACCTGCAGCGGGCAAATGGCTCTCGGCCACGGCTTCGATGATGCTGTCCTTGGAGTAAAAACCGGAGAATAAAGGGGTACCAATCAAGGCCAATGAACCGAGCAGGGAGGTGATCCAGGTGATCGGCATGTACTTGCGCACACCGCCCATCCAACGCATATCCTGGTTGTGGTGCATGCCCATGATGACCGAGCCCGCCCCCAAGAAGAGCAAGGCTTTGAAGAATGCGTGGGTCATCAAGTGAAAGACCGCGACCGAATACGCAGAGGCCCCCAAGGCCACGGTCATGTAACCGAGTTGCGACAAAGTGGAATACGCCACCACACGCTTGATGTCGTTTTGGATGATACCCAAGAAACCCATGAACAATGCGGTGATGGCGCCAATGACCATGATGAAGTTCAAGGCGGTATCGGACAACTCAAACAAGGGGGACATCCGTGCCACCATGAATATACCTGCCGTGACCATGGTTGCAGCGTGGATCAGTGCGGAGATCGGGGTAGGACCTTCCATCGAGTCAGGCAGCCACACATGCAAAGGAAATTGTGCCGACTTGCCCATCGCACCGATGAACAAGCAGATGCAAATGACTGTCACCAACATCCAGCTGGTTCCCGGCAATGTCAGGGCACTCAATTCACCGGCCTTGGCGAAGGCTTGCGTGTAATTCAGGGTTCCCGCATAAGCGGCGATCAGTCCAATGCCCAAAATGAAGCCAAAGTCACCCACACGGTTAACCAAGAAGGCTTTCATGTTGGCAAAAATAGCGGTTGGCTTGTTGAACCAAAAACCAATCAAAAGGTAAGACACCAAGCCAACGGCCTCCCAACCGAAAAACAGCTGCAGCATGTTGTTGCTCATGACGAGCATCAACATGGAGAAAGTGAACAGCGAAATGTAAGCAAAGAAGCGGTTGTAGCCTTCGTCTTCTTCCATGTACCCGATCGTGTAGATATGCACCATCAGAGACACAAAAGTGACGACGCACATCATCATGGCGGTCAAGCCATCGACCATGAAGCCGACTTCCATTTTGAGCCCACCGACAACCATCCAGGTGTAGAGCGTTTCATTGAGGCGAGCGCCGTCAAGTGCCACACTTTTCAGCGTCATGACAGAAAGCACAAAGGCCACCAGCACACCCAGAATAGTCAGTGAGTGCGTCAAACGACGCCCGATCCAATTGCCACCCAAGCGGGTTCCAAAAATACCGGCCAAGACCGACCCCACCAGAGGGGCGAGCGGCACGGCCAGCAGCGTGCTTGCGTTGAGGGTTTGACTCATGTTGCTATTAACCCTTGAGCGAATTGAGATCGTCCACGTTGATGCTGTTCTTGTTGCGAAAGAGCAATACCAGGATGGCCAGACCGATCGCCGATTCGGCGGCGGCCACGGTGAGAATGAAGAACACAAATACCTGGCCGCGCATGTCGCCCAAGTAGTGGGAGAAGGCCACAAAGTTCATGTTGACGGCCAACAACATCAGCTCAATCGCCATCAACAAAACAATCAGGTTTTTCCGGTTCAAGAAGATGCCGATCACCGCAAGGGCAAACAGCATGGCACCCAAAGAAAGATAGTGGCCCAGCGTCAAAGTCATGGCTTGATCTCCGTTGTCTCAGCGGCTGCTGCTGGGGGTTCAGGTGCAAGCCCCGCTTGCGTCACGCCCAGCTGGATGATGGACAAACGATCCGCAGCCCGAACACGCACTTGCTGCGAAGGATTGATCGCCTTGCTGTCCTTGCGCTCACGCAAAGTCAGCGCAATGGCGGCAATCATGGCCACCAGCAAAATCACTGCACCGATTTGGATCGGCATGAGGTAATCGGTGTACAGCAATATACCGAGTGCCTTGGCATTCGAAACAGGCGCCACCACCTGCCCTGAAGCCACTACAGCCTGAGGCGCCTCAGTCAGGCGAAAGCCCCCCATCAGCACGGCGGCCATTTCAAGTGCAATCAACGCACCCAGTGTCGCCGCCAAAGGGAAGTGTTTCCAGAAGCCTTCACGAAAGATGTCCATGTTGATGTCCAGCATCATCACCACAAACAAGAACAGCACCATCACAGCGCCCAGGTAGACCAGCACCAGGGTAATGGCCAGAAATTCCGCTTGCAGCAAAAACCAGATGCCAGAGGCTTGAGAAAAAGCCAGCATGAGATAAAGCACCGCGTGGACGGGGTTGCGCGCAGTCACCACCCGGAAAGCTGCAAAGAGAAGTACCGCAGAAAACAAATAGAAAAAACCGGTTTGGATGTCCATGATTGAATTCTTTCAGCGGTACTTGGCATCCGCAGCGCGTGCCGCTGCAATGTCTTTTTCGTAGCGATCGCCCACTGCCAGCAACATGTCTTTGGTGAAATACAAGTCACCCCGCTTTTCGCCGTGGTATTCAAAGATGTGTGTTTCCACAATCGAATCGACAGGACAACTCTCTTCGCAGAAACCGCAAAAGATGCACTTGGTCAAATCGATGTCGTAACGGGTGGTGCGACGTGAGCCGTCGTCCCGCACGCCGGCCTCGATGGTGATCGCCATCGCAGGACACACTGCCTCGCATAACTTGCAAGCAATACAACGCTCCTCGCCATTGTCATAACGGCGCAAAGCATGCAAACCCCGAAAACGAGGAGACTGCGGTGTTTTTTCTTCAGGAAACTGCACCGTCACCTTGCGGGCAAAAGCGTAACGTCCTGTCAGGGCCATGCCCTTGAGCAACTCCACCAGCATGAAGCTTTTGAGGAAGTCCTTGAGAGAGAAAGATGTCATGGTCGTCATGGCTCAGTGTTCATTTCCAGATGTTCCAAGGTGAGAACATCCAAGCCCCCACCACCAGCAGCCAGACCAAAGTGACAGGAATGAAAATCTTCCAGCCCAGACGCATGATCTGGTCGTAGCGGAAACGAGGGAAGGTGGCACGAATCCAAATGAACATGGAGACGACCAAGAAAGTTTTCAGACCCAACCAGATCCAGCCCGGGATCAGATTGAACAGCGCATTGTCAATCGGCGACAACCAGCCACCCAAAAACATGATCACGGCCAAAATGGAGACCAGCCACATGCTCGCATATTCAGCCAAAAAGAAAATGGCAAAGCCCATGCCCGAATATTCGACCATGTGACCGGCCACGATTTCAGCCTCACCCTCAACCACATCGAAGGGGTGACGATTGGTTTCCGCGACACCTGAGATCAGGTAGACCACAAAAATCGGAAACAAGGGCAACCAGTTCCAAGACAAAACATTCAAACCGATGCTGGCCATATGGCCTTTGCCCTGTCCCAGCACGATGTCGGTCAGATTCATGCTGCCCGACACCATCAGGACCACCAAGAAGCAAAAGCCCATGGCAATTTCATAGCTCACCATTTGCGCCGAAGCGCGCAAGGCGCCCAGAAAGGCATATTTTGAATTGGAAGCCCAACCGGCAATGATCACGCCGTAGACCTCGATGGACGTGATCGCCATGACCAGCATCAAGCCGGCGTTGATGTTGGTGAGCGCCACTTCAGGACCGAAGGGAATCACCACCCAGGCAGCCAAAGCCGGCATGATGGCCATGACCGGGCCGAGACGGAACAGCCCCAGGCTGGCGGCCGTCGGGTTGATCAGCTCTTTGGTCAGCAACTTGACCGCGTCGGCAATCGGCTGCAGCAAGCCCATCGGCCCCACACGGTTAGGGCCATGACGCACCTGCATGAAACCAATCAGCTTGCGCTCCCACAAAGTGAGGTAAGCCACTGATAGCAACAAGGGCGCCAAAATGGCCACAATCTTCATGAGAATCCAGATGACCGGCCAAGCCATGCCGGTCCACCAGGTGGCCGCCAGCAAATTCAGTCCACCGTTGTACAAGGCATCGATCATGCCAACACCTCCTGCGCCAGCCGGGCATCTGCCGTCATTTGCAAGGAGGGGGCTCGGCGGACAAGACCGTCCAGCTGGTAAATCCGCGCCACGTTAGGCTCGGCTACATCACCGGTCATTTGCAAGGGTCCCTGACTTGCATTGCTGAAAACGAGAGGCATTGCAGTGGCTTGGTTCAAGACGTCTTGCGAAGTCTCAAAATCGAAACCCGCCATACCCATCAAATTGGCCAAAACGCGCAACACCTTCCAGGCCGGCCGGGTCTCACCCAAAGGCTTGACCACGGCATGGAAACTTTGCAAGCGACCTTCCGCATTGACAAAACTGCCCGAGGTTTCAGTGAAGGGTGCAATGGGCAACAACACATCAGAAAAAGCCATATTGGCTTTGAAAGGACTCAGCGTGATCACCATGTCAGCCTGCCCCAAAGCATGGGCAGCTTGGGCACCGGCAGCACTGTCGAACTCGGGTTCGTTGTTGAGCAGGAGGACCGCTTTCAAACCGCCGCTCAGCATTTGGCCTGCGTGGGCACCGCCGGATTGCGGCTGCGCCTTGACCCACTGCGCACCCACGGTATTGGCCGCTTCGGTCAAATAACCTATGCAAGCGCCTGTGTGCTCTGCAATCCAGTTGGCCAAGCTCAACAAAGTTGAAGCATGGGCGTGATGTGCTGCCGCATTGCCCAACAACACAGCCTTGCGCTCACCCCCCATCATGGACTTGGCAATCGCAATGGCTTGCGATGTGGCTTGGCCTGAAGCAGGCGCTGGGACACCCTTTTCAGTCGCAATCACTGAGGCGATGTCTGCCAGATGCTGTGCCCAGGTGCTTGGGGTGTCGATCCAGGCCTGCGCCAACGGCATGGCCCAGGCTTGCGCGTCGGTCAATAAAGAAGCCGATGTCAAAGCGTTGAGCTGCGCTCCCCGGCGCACAGATTGGCGAATACGTTGGGCAAACAACGGATGGTCTTTGCGCAAATTGCTGCCAACCACCAACACGCGTTGCAATGTGGACAACGAAGCCACAGAGGTCCCCAAGTACCGAACCCCCTGCGCCGCAGTGAATTCTGCATTGCGCAGCCGGTAATCGATGTTGTCAGAGCCCAGCCCGCGCAACAATTGGCCGGCAAGGTACAGCTCCTCAACCGTGCTGTGCGGACTGACCAAAGCGCCGATGCTGCTGGCGGCGTGATCGCTGCTGATGTTTTTCAGACCATTGGCCACATACTCCAACGCAGTTTGCCAGTCGACTTGTTTCCATTCGCCGCCCTGCTTGAGCATGGGCGCTGTCAAACGCTCGGGGCCATTCAGTGCTTCGTATGAGAAGCGATCGCGATCGGCAATCCAGCATTCATTGACGTCTTCATTTTCAAGCGGAACGACGCGCATCACATGGTTGTTTTTGACTTGCACCACCAAGTTGGCGCCCGAAGAATCGTGCGCCGCAATCGACTTGCGGCGGGACAACTCCCAAGTCCGTGCGCTGTAGCGAAAAGGCTTGCTGGTCAAGGCGCCCACAGGACAAATGTCGATCATGTTGCCGGACAACTCTGAGTCCACGGACTGACCCACAAAGGTCTCGATTTCGGCATGTTCACCGCGGTGCGACATGCCCAACTCCATGACACCGGCGACTTCCTGGCCAAAGCGCACGCAGCGGGTGCAATGTATGCACCGGCTCATCTCTTGCATGCTGATCAAGGGCCCCACATCCTTGATCGCAACAACGCGTTTTTCTTCTTCAAACCGGGAGGTCGAGCCACCGTAGCCGACAGCCAAGTCTTGCAACTGACATTCACCACCTTGGTCACAGATGGGGCAATCCAAAGGGTGGTTGATGAGCAAAAACTCCATCACCGACTTTTGCGCTTGAATCGCTCGGTCAGTTTGTGTCCGCACAACCATGCCTTGGGTCACTGGCGTGGCGCAGGCAGGCACAGGTTTAGGTGCTTTTTCTACATCCACCAGGCACATGCGGCAATTGGCCGCGATGGAGAGTTTCTTGTGGTAACAGAAATGGGGAATGTAGGTGCCGGCTTTTTCAGCGGCATGCATCACCATGCTGCCTTCGGCAACTTCCACTTTCTGACCGTCGAGTTCTATTTCAACCATGGGTCTTCACCGCTGTTGCATCGGCGCTGACCCAGGAGGTCTTGTGCTCGATGAGGTGTACAAATTCGTGACGGAAATGCTTGAGCATGCCGCGCACCGGCATGGCCGCAGCATCGCCCAAGGCGCAAATCGTGCGGCCCATGATGTTGCCGGCCACGCTGTCGAGCATCTCGATGTCGCTGGCACGGCCCTGGCCGTGTTCTATGCGGTCCACCATGCGCCAGAGCCAACCCGTGCCTTCGCGGCAAGGGGTGCACTGACCGCAGGACTCGTGCGAGTAAAAGTAAGACAAACGCGCCAAGGCCTTGACCATGCAACGTGTCTCGTCCATCACGATGACCGCGCCCGAACCCAACATGGAGCCGCCTTCTTTGGCGATGCTGTCGTAGTCCATGGTCAGCTTCATCATCAACTCGGCAGGCACGACGGGCGAAGAAGATCCACCAGGGATCACCGCCTTCAGTTGGCGACCACCGCGCATGCCACCGGCCAACTCGAGCAGTTTGGCAAAGGGTGTGCCCATGGGCACTTCGTAGTTGCCAGGGCGCTCCACGTCACCGCTGACCGAGAAGATCTTGGTGCCGCCGTTGTTGGGTTTGCCGCATTCCAGATAGGCCTGCCCGCCGTTGCGGATGATCCAGGGCACCGCTGCGAATGTTTCGGTGTTGTTGATGGTGGTGGGCTTGCCGTACAGGCCAAAGCTGGCAGGAAACGGTGGCTTGAAGCGGGGCTGGCCTTTTTTACCCTCCAGGGATTCGAGCAAAGCGGTTTCTTCACCGCAGATGTAAGCGCCAAATCCGTGCGATGCATACAACTGGAAGCTGAATGGGCTGCCCAGGATGTTGTTGCCCAGGTAACCCGCGGCACGGGCTTCTTCGAGGGCCGCTTCAAAGCGCTCGTAGGTGTGGAAAATTTCGCCGTGGATGTAGTTGTAACCCACGCTGATGCCCATGGCATAAGCCGCAATGATCATCCCTTCGATCACCGTGTGCGGGTTGTACTCCATGATGTCGCGGTCTTTGCAAGTGCCCGGCTCACCTTCGTCCGAGTTGCACACCAGGTATTTCTGACCAGGGAACTGGCGCGGCATGAAGCTCCACTTGAGACCCGTGGGAAAGCCCGCACCACCGCGACCACGCAAGCCGGACTCTTTGACGGTGGCGATCACCTGGTCTTGGGTCATGCCAGCCGAACCGGTTTCAGCCTGGGGCTCGCTGCCGTCTTGACCCAAAATCTTGCGCAAAGCCGCATAACCGCCACGCGATTCGTAATCTTGCAGGCCCCAGTTGGTGCCATTCAGTCCCGCATAAATTTGCGGATTGATGTGGCGGTCGTGGAAACAAGATTCCACGCCATTGGCTTGAAATTGACTGAGAATTTGTTCGACGTTCATCAGGCGGCCTCGGCTTTCTTCAGGCTGTCGACCAACTGGTCGAGCTTGTCATGGCTCATGAAACTGCACATGTGACGGTCGTTGACCAGCAACACCGGCGCATCGGCGCAAGCGCCTTGGCACTCGCTGGGCTGCAATGTGAACAGGCCGTCAAGCGTGGTTTCACCAGAATGAATACCCAATTTGTGCTCCAGATACTCCAAAGCTTTTTGCCCGCCGCGCAACTGGCAAGGCAGGTTGGTGCACACGTTCAACTTGAACTTGCCCACCGGCTTTTGGTTGTACATGTTGTAAAAGGTCGTGACCTCGTGCACGGCCATGGGCGCCATGTCCAAGTGGTCGGCAACGATTTTCTCGCTCTCGGAACTGACCCATCCCAGCTCTTGCTGAACGATGGCCAAGCAGGCCATGACAGCCGACTGTTTCTGGTCAGCAGGGAATTTGGCCACTTCGCGGTCGAAGCGGACTTTGGTGGACTCAGAGATCATCTGTCAATCTCTCCAAACACAATGTCCATGGTGCCGATGATGGCGACAGCGTCAGCCAGCATGTGGCCACGGGCCATTTCATCAAGGGTTGCCAAGTGGGCAAAGCCCGGGGCGCGGATTTTCAAGCGGTAGGGCTTGTTGGCACCATCGCTCACAATATAAATACCGAACTCACCTTTGGGATGCTCGACGGCGGCATAAGCTTGGCCTTCGGGCACATGGAAGCCTTCGGTGAAAAGTTTGAAATGGTGGATCAAGTCTTCCATGTTCGACTTCATGCCTTCACGCGCAGGCGGTGCCACTTTGTGGTTATCCGTGATCACCGGACCCGGATTGGCGCGCAACCAAGCTATGCACTGTTGAACAATGCGATTGGACTCGCGCATTTCTTGCACACGCACCAAATAGCGGTCGTAACTGTCGCCCGTTTTGCCCACAGGGACATCAAAAACGACTTTGTCGTAAGCGTCGTAAGGTTGTTTTTTGCGCAAGTCCCACGCGATGCCGGAGCCTCGCAACATCGGGCCCGTCATGCCCAGATTGAGCGCACGCTCCGGCGGCACGACACCAACACCTACCGTGCGCTGCTTCCAGATGCGGTTGTCCGTCAACAAAGTTTCGTACTCGTCAACACACTTGGGAAAGCGCTGGGTGAAGTCATCAATGAAGTCGAGCAAAGAGCCACTGCGGTTTTTGTTCAACTGCGCGATGGCCTTGGCGTTTTTGATCTTGCTGACTTGGTACTGCGGCATGCTGTCAGGCAGGTCACGGTAAACACCGCCCGGGCGGAAATAGGCAGCGTGCATGCGGGCGCCCGAAACGGCCTCGTACATGTCAAACAGATCTTCGCGTTCACGGAAAGTGTAGATCAAAATGGTGGAGCTGCCGCAGTCATTGCCGTGAGAGCCCAGCCACATCAAGTGGTTCAATAAACGCGTAATCTCGGCAAACATCACCCGGATGTACTGCGCACGAACAGGTACTTCCAAACCCAACAGTTTTTCAATCGCCAAGCAGTAGGCATGCTCATTGGACATCATCGACACATAGTCAAGGCGGTCCATGTAAGGCAAAGACTGAATGAAGGTTTTGCTTTCCGCCAGTTTTTCGGTGGCTCTGTGCAGCAGGCCAATATGGGGGTCGGCCCGCTGGACCACTTCGCCATCGAGTTCAAGCACCAGTCGCAGCACACCATGGGCAGCAGGGTGCTGAGGTCCGAAGTTCAGGGTGTAGTTTTTAATTTCAGCCATGATTTTTTGACACGAAGCGCAGCTTCAATGCAGGCCCCCGTAATTGTCTTCACGAATAATACGGGGCGTGATTTCACGCGGCTCAATGCTGACCGGCTCATAAATCACCCGCGCACGCTCTGCGTCATAACGCATTTCAACATGGCCCGACAGCGGAAAGTCTTTGCGGAACGGGTGGCCAATGAAACCATAGTCCGTCAAGATGCGGCGTAAATCGTTGTGACCCTCGAAGACGATACCGAACAAGTCAAACGCTTCACGCTCGTACCAGTTGGCAGAATTCCACAGTTCATTGACAGAAGCCACCACCGGAAAATCATCATCGGTGCACATGACCACCACACGCACGCGCTGGTTCAAGCTCACCGACAAAAGATGGGACACCACAGCAAAACGCGGGCCTTCACGACCCACCTCACGGTAGGCCGAGTAATCCAGACCACAAAGATCGACCAATTGCTCGAATTGACAGTCAGCCCCATCACGCAAAATTTGCATCACGATGAGGTAATCGGATGCACCGACAGTCACGGTCACTTCACCCAAAGCAACGGACACATCGGTCACCTTGTCGCCCAGAGCAGCGGCCAAGTTGAGCTTGATTTGCTCAGGATGCAGCGCAATTTCTGTCATGGCTTCAGACCCGCGCAATGGTGTGCGTGCGGCGAATTTTTTGCTGCAACTGAATGATGCCGTAGATCAAGGCTTCGGCTGTCGGGGGGCAACCAGGGACGTACACGTCAACCGGCACGATCCGGTCACATCCTCGAACCACAGAGTAGCTGTAATGGTAGTAACCACCGCCATTGGCACATGAGCCCATGGAGATCACCCAACGGGGCTCCGACATCTGGTCGTAAACCTTGCGCAAGGCAGGCGCCATTTTGTTGCACAGGGTACCCGCCACGATCATCAAATCAGACTGACGGGGACTGGCACGAAACACTTCAGCACCAAAGCGGCCCAGATCGTACCGGGCTGCCGCTGCATGCATCATCTCTACCGCGCAGCAAGCCAGACCAAAGGTCATGGGCCACAGGGATCCGGTTTTGGCCCAGTTCACCACAGAGTCATAACTCGTGGTGATAAAGCCTTCTTTCATCACACCTTCAATCATTGCACTGGTCCTTGTTGAAGCTTGCTGTCATTCCCAATCGAGGGCACCTTTTTTCCATTCGTAGACAAAGCCCACGACCAGAATGGCCAAGAAAATCACCACGGCCAAGAAACCCACCAGACCAACCTCCTTGAGCGCAACCGCCCAAGGAAACAGAAAAGCAATTTCGAGGTCAAACAAAATAAAGAGGATCGCCACGAGGTAGTAGCGAACGTCAAACTTCATGCGGGCATCTTCAAATGCCTCGAAGCCACACTCATAGGGGGAGTTTTTTTCGCTATCGGGTCGATTCGGTCCGAGGATGTAGCCCAGAACCTGCGGAATGATGCCAATGGCAACGCCGACCAGAATGAACAAGAGAATGGGGAGGTACTGATCTAAGTTCATCTTGAGATTCGCAAATCACCGATGAAGCATCTGAATTCTTTCAGGCGCTTCCACATTGTTGGTGCCGTCGGCGAGACTCGAACTCGCACAGCTTTCGCCACTACCCCCTCAAGATAGCGTGTCTACCAATTTCACCACGACGGCTTGTTTTGCATTTTTGGCTGGCATGAGGATCCTGACTTCAGCGAAGAACTCAGGCTTATTGCCAGCCACAACAACTAGGAGTTTACCCTGAAAACCTAGCCGTTGACCTGCGGCAAATATGAATATTTGAGCGTCAAATTGAAGCGGTGCCTCAGCTTACTTGGCAGGCGCTGTCGGTGTTGGCGGCACACCAGAGGTCACAGGGACGTTGCCGGGAATTTGGGCGGCCGTGCTTGCATCGACGGGTGCAGGAGCGGTGACAGCGGCACCCTCGAGCACACTGCCCGTGCTGGCGGGACGGGCACTGCCGAAATAGGCCAACATCAATGTGCAAGTGAAAAACACAGCGGCCAGAACTGCGGTGGTACGAGACAGAAAGTTAGCGCCACCTGTTGCGCCAAATAAACTGCCTGATCCGCCACTGCCGAAAGCTGCGCCCATGTCAGCGCCTTTGCCGTGCTGGACAAGGATCAGGCCAATCATGGCCAAAGCCGACAACATTTGTGCCGCCAAAATGAGGTTGATCATGAGGTTCATGGGTTACTCCTAAACATAATTAATCAATGCGCTGTCACAGATTGCGAAGCGGCGGCCAAGATGGCCAGAAAATCAGAAACTTTCAATGCAGCGCCACCGATCAAACCACCATCAATGTCAGGCTGATTGAGCAATGTCAAGGCATTGGTGGCATTCATGCTGCCACCATAGACAATAGCAATACGGTCCGCTTGTGCGGTCGCCGCTTTGAGTTGCTGCCTGAGCACCGCGTGAACCTGCTGAGCCTGCGCAGGAGTGGCTGTCAAGCCCGAACCAATGGCCCAAATCGGCTCATAAGCGACCACAATTTCACTCAGGCAATGGCCATTGGTACGAATCACTGCAGCCAGCTGGCGTTTGACAACCTCTTCGGTCAGTCCTGCTCGCCGCTCAAGCTGTGTTTCACCCACGCAAACGATCGGTGTGATGCCTGCTTTCAAGGCCAACTGGGCTTTCAAGGCCACATGGAGATCTTGCTCAGCGTGGTAATGACGACGCTCAGAGTGGCCCACAATGGCATACCGCACGCCGAATTCACGCAACATTTCTGCCGAAATTTCGCCGGTGAATGCGCCCTCTTCATGCATAGAAACGTCTTGCGCCCCCCAAGCCAAAACCCCCTGATCCTTCAGGATGGTTTGAAGTTGAGGCAGATAAACGGCTGGGGCACAGACAGCTGCATTCACCCGCAAACCCTCCAGCCCATCCAACACACCGCGCAGCAAAGCCTGATTGGCCGCCAAACTGCCATTCATTTTCCAGTTGCCGACGATCAGCTTTTGCTTCATGCGCGATTCCGAATCACCAACACCGCAGGCCCAGTTGATACAAACGGTGAAATTACTCGCCCGTGTGCGCAGGTGCGCGGTCGATCAAAGCCTTCATTGAAAGCTTGACACGACCTTTTTCATCGGTCTCCATCACTTTGACTTTGACGATTTGGCCTTCGGTCAAGTAGTCAGAGACTTTTTCGACGCGCTCGTGCGCGATTTGGCTGATGTGCAGCAAACCGTCTTTGCCGGGCAGCAGGTTGATCAAGGCGCCGAAATCAAGCACCTTGGTCACGGGGCCTTCGTAGATCTTGCCGATCTCCACTTCAGCGGTCAGTTGTTCGATGCGTCGCTTGGCCTCATCGGCCTTGGCACCGTCCGTGGCCGCGATGGTGATCGTGCCGTCTTCGTTGATGTTGATCTGGGTGCCGGTTTCTTCGGTCAGCGCACGGATGGTGGCGCCGCCCTTGCCGATCACATCGCGGATCTTGTCGGGGTTGATCTTCATGGTGAACAACTTGGGCGCAAAGTCAGAGACTTCGGTCTTGGCTTGACCCATAGACGACTGCATGGCTTCCAAAATGTGCATGCGGGCTTCTTTGGCTTGTGCCAACGCAACTTGCATGATCTCTTTGGTGATGCCCTGGATCTTGATGTCCATCTGCAATGCAGTGATACCGTTGGTGGTGCCTGCCACTTTGAAGTCCATATCGCCCAGGTGATCTTCGTCACCCAAAATGTCGGTCAACACTGCAAAGCGGCTCGCATCCTTGATCAGACCCATGGCGATTCCTGCCACATGGGCTTTCATTGGCACGCCTGCGTCCATCAAGGACAAGCAACCACCGCAAACCGAAGCCATCGACGAAGAACCATTCGACTCGGTAATCTCGGAGACCACGCGCATGGTGTACGGAAACTCTTCTTTGGAGGGCAACACCGCCACCAATGCACGCTTGGCCAAACGGCCGTGGCCGATTTCGCGGCGCTTGGTCGAACCCATGCGACCGACTTCGCCCGTGGCAAAGGGGGGCATGTTGTAGTGCAGCATGAAACGGTCTTCGTATTCGCCGGCCAAGGCGTCAATCCGCTGGGCATCGCGCTCGGTGCCCAAGGTGGTCAACACCAAAGCCTGGGTTTCACCGCGGGTGAACAATGACGAGCCGTGGGTGCGTGGCAACACGCTGTTGCGAATTTCGATCGGACGCACGGTGCGAGTGTCGCGACCGTCGATACGGGGCTCACCTGCCAAGATCTGGCTGCGCACGATACCGGCTTCGATATCGAACAACATGCCTTCCACTTTGACGCCATCAAACTCAACGCCCTCTTCTTTCAAGCTGGCTTTCACGCTGGCGTAGGCTTCGCGGCAAGCGTGGGTTCTGTTTTGCTTGTTGCGGATCTGGTAGGCCGCACGCAGTTTTTCTTCTGCCAAGGCATTCACTTTGGCGATCAAGGGCTCATCTTTGGCCGGGGCTGTCCAATCCCAAGCAGGTTTGCCGGCATTGCGAACCAACTCATGGATGGCTTGAATTGCGATGTTGCCTTGCTCGTGGCCATAAACCACGGCACCCAGCATGATTTCTTCGGACAACTGCTGGGCTTCAGACTCGACCATTAACACAGCGGTTTCAGTGCCAGCCACAATCAATTCCATCTGGCTGTCTTTGCGCTGGGTTTGACCCGGATTCAAGACGTATTCGCCGTTGATGTAACCCACGCGGGCTGCACCGATAGGGCCAGTGAAAGGGATGCCAGAGATCGATAAGGCGGCAGACACAGCGATCATCGCGGCAATATCGGCGTCCACTTCCGGGTTCAAGGAGACGGTGTGGATGACCACATGCACGTCGTTGTAAAAGCCTTCTGGGAACAAAGGACGGATGGGGCGATCAATCAGACGGCTGGTCAATGTCTCAAGTTCGCTGGGCTTGGCTTCGCGCTTGAAAAAGCTGCCGGGAATCTTGCCTGCAGCGTAAGCTTTCTCGATGTAATCCACAGTGAGCGGGAAAAAATCTTGACCGGATTTGGCAATTTTGGACGCCACCACGGTGGCTAAAACCACGGTGTCTTCAATGTTGACCAGCACAGCGCCGGAAGCTTGACGGGCGATCTCGCCGGTTTCCATGATGACCTTGTGTTGGCCCCACTGGAAAGTTTGAGTGACTTTGTTGAAAATGGACATGGTTCAGTACTCCTGAAAAACAAGTGCATCTGGCTGCACCGAAAGCCCGGATTTGACAGTTTGAACACGATGCCATTCCACAAGACATCTGCAATGGCTGGTGGAATGACACAGCGCGGGTTCGTTCTGACAAGGTCCGAAAACGCTAACTTTAGAAAAGGACATGTACAAAGCGCCTGAGCTAGCGAGCTAACTCAGGCGCTTTGTTCATCCGAAGAGACGATTACTTACGCAGGCCAAGTTTGGCAATCAACGCAATGTAACGGTCTGCATCCCTGGACTTGAGGTAGTCCAGCAATTTACGACGACGACTCACCATACGCAACAAACCGCGGCGACCGTGGTGGTCTTTGGCGTGGGTTTTGAAGTGAGGTGTGAGTTCATTGATGCGAGCAGTCAGCAAAGCCACTTGGACTTCAGGACTGCCCGTGTCATTGGCGGCGCGGGCATTGGCCTTGACGACCTCAGCCTTGATAGAAGATGCAATCATCTTGATTTCCTTTTTTTTCGCAAATTTCAGAAGAAAAAAGCGAGTTTTTGAACTTGCGCTACGTGCTGGACAGGTCCGTAGCGTGCTGCCTTGCACCATGCAAAGCCCTGAGATTGTAACCTGTTAAAGCCAAGCCTTTAGTCGATCGACCCCTTGGACCAAGCGGCCGAGGTCTTTGGAAGCAAAGCACCAACGCAGCCAACCCTGTGCTGCAGGTGCAAAAGCCTCGCCCGGTGCCAAGCCCAAACCGGCTTCCAGCACCAGTCTTTTGGCGGTGGCAACAGAATCCGGGTGGCCATGCAATTTGAAAAATGCATACATTCCGCCTCGTGCCGGCGCCAACTCGATGCCTGGCAAGGCTTGCAAAAGAGGCACCAAGGTGTTTCGGCACAGCTTGAGGTGCGCCAAAACTTGCGGCGTGATGCCAGCCGTGTGCTGCAAAGCGGCAATTCCCGCACGCTGCGTGAAAACCGAAGCACAGGACGTATTGAACTCGATCAACTTGCCCATGGCTTGGGTCATGGCTGCAGGCATCACCAACCAACCCAAGCGCCAACCGGTCATGAGAAAACTTTTGGAAAAACTGTGCACCACCACCAAACGGTCGTCGGGCGCGCACACATCCAGAAAGGACGGCGCGGCGCCATTGCTTGTGTCATTCTCGTAATAAAGCCTTTCATAGACTTCATCGGCCACAATCCAGGTGCCGGTCTGACGGCAATGGGCCAACAACACCTCCTGCTCCTGGCGCGTCAAGGTCCAACCCGTGGGGTTATTGGGGGAATTGACGATCAACAAGCGCGTGCTGGACGTGATGCTCGACAGCAAGACGTTCATGTCCAGTACCCACTGACCCTGAAGGGGCGTCAATGAAACGCACTTTAAATGCGCACCCATGACCAGCGCTTGGGCGGTTAGATTAGGCCAAACTGGCGTCACCGCCACGACCTCGTCGCCCGCGTCCACCAAGGCCTGCACCGCCAGCATCAGGGCGTTCACCCCACCGGAAGTGATGGCCAACCGCTCGACGCCAATCGTGCCGTGCAAATCACTCATGTAAGTTGACACCGCCTCTCGCAGCGCGGGCATTCCCAGGTTATGGGCATAGAAAGTCTCGCCCTGATTGATCGAATCGATGGCCGCCTGGCGCACGACTTGGGGCGTGACCTCATCGCTTTCACCAAACCAAAAAGCCAGCACATCGCTGCGGCCCATACCGGCATTGGCCACTTCGCGGATGCGGGACTCCTCTACATCGAGAATGGTTTGGCGCAGAAAAGGCTTCATGGACTTGCATACTTTCAAAGAGTCCCCATGGTATCGGAAATAGGCATTGGCAAAGCACGCATTCGTTTCTATGATGGCAGCCTGAAAACACATTCAGGGAGAACCACATGCGCAGCTCATGGACTGCCACAAAGACGCTCGTCAACATGGCATTTTTGGCCACTTTCATCGCCCACTCGGCCGGGGTGCAAGCCATCGCCAACGACCCGTTGGCCACCGATGCCGTCAAGCGTACAAAAAAAACACCCCGACCCCAAAAAGACAAAGGCTACGGCGAAACCACCAAGGAGCGCGACCGGCGTTTGCTGCGCGAATGCAAAGGCCGAGCCAATGCGGGGGCTTGCGAGGGATTCGCCAGTTGATGGGCAATGCACATGTGCACAATACGCCAATGAACTCCATGCGGATTGACAAATGGCTGTGGGCAGCGCGGTTTTACAAAACCCGTTCGTTGGCCACCGATGAAATCAACAAAGGCCGAATCCAGGTCAATGACTTGGTGGCCAAACCTTCACGTGAAGTGAAAGCACAGGACACCGTGGTGATTCGGCAAGGGGACATGACCCGCACGGTCGTGGTTCAAGCTTTAAGTCAGGTGCGCGGGCCAGCGCCTGTCGCGCAGGCTTTGTACCAAGAAACGCCCGACAGTGTGAGCCTTCGAGACAAGCTCAGCGAGCAACGCAAACTGGCCCGGGAACCTGCATTGAGTATTGAGCATGGTCGGCCCACCAAACGCGACCGGCGTGAGCTGCAACGCGCAGGCCATCACTGGAATGACCGGTGGTCAGCTTCGGTCGACGAATAAAGACACGCCCTGCGAAAGACTCGCCCTGAGGTCCCGCAGACGACAAAAAAAGGCCTTGCAAAGGGTTATTACCATCACTTGGACACCGTACCCAGCCTACATTTTTGTCAGGAGAAACACCATGTCCCATGTTTTTAAAAACCTTTCAAATGCCCTTTGTTGGCAGCGCATTGTGAAGCTTTCTTGGATGGCCGCCGCCCTTTTCAGCTGCACACTCGCGCCAGCGCAAAGCTTTCCCACCAAACCCATCCGCTTGGTAGTGACGTTCACCCCTGGGGGGGCGCCGGATATTTTGGCCCGATTGTTCAGCGAAAAATCCCAACTCGGTCAAAGCGTGATCGTTGACAACAAACCGGGTGCGGGTGGCAACATCGGGGCCGATGTGGTGGCCAAGTCCCCCGGCGATGGCTACACATTGGTCATGGGCACCGTGGGCACACATTCAATCAACGGCGCACTCTACGACAAGATGCCCTATGACATGGTGAAGAACTTCACCCCCATCTCGCTGATCGCTTCTGCCCCCAATTTGCTTGTTGTGAACAACGACCTGCCCGTCAAGACGGTGCCCGAGTTGATTGCTTACATGAAGGCCAACCCCAACAAGCTCTCGTTCGGCTCGCCCGGCACCGGCACTTCGGTTCATGTTTCGGGTGAATTGTTCAAGTCCATGACCGGCACCACGATGACCCACATTCCTTACAAAGGTCGTCAATTTGCAATTCCTGATCTGGTGGGCGGCAGCATCCAGCTGATGTTTGACAACATGCCTTCGGCCCTGCCCATGGCCAAAGAAGGCAAGATCCGCGCACTCGCACAAACCACCGCCAAGCGCTCACCCGCTGCGCCCGATGTGCCGACCATGGCCGAGTTTGTGCCCGGCTTTGAGGCCACCACCTGGTTTGCCATGTTCGCCCCGGCCAACACGCCCCGCGCCGTGATTGACAAACTGAACGCCGAAGTCGTGCGCGTTTTCAAATTGCCTGATGTGCAAGACCGGCTCAAGACACTGGGTTTGGACCCGGTGCTGTCAAGCCCCGATGAACTCGCCCGTTACCAAACGAGCGAAATTGCCAAATGGGCTAAAGTGGTCAAAGAGTCCGGCGCCAAAGCCGAATAATCAACAAGGAGTTTCCATGTCAATGACTGTTCCACGTCGCCAAATCCTGCAAGCGGGCTTGGCCGGTGCCGCCAGCATCGCCCTGCCCGCCATGGCGCAAAGCACTTTCCCATCGCGCCCCATCAAATTGATTTGCCCCTGGCCTGCCGGCGGCTCCACCGACGCGGTGATGCGCGTGATTGCCGAAAGCGCTGCGCGCATCTTGAACAACCCGGTGATCATCGAGAACAAGGGCGGCGCTGGCGGCATGCTGGGTGCCAACGAACTGGTCAGCGCCAAGCCCGATGGCTACACACTGACACAACTGCCCATGGGTATTTTGCGCATACCGCATATGCAAAAAACACTGTTCGACCCGATGGTCGACTTCACCTATGTGGCTTGCTTGACCGGCTACACCTTTGGCATCGTGGTGAGATCGGACTCGCCGATCAAAAGCATCAAAGATTTGGTCGCTTACGCCAAAGCCAAGCCGGGTGAATTCACTTACGGCTCGACCGGCAACGGCACCACACCGCATTTGGCGGTCGAAGAATTTGCCTTGAAAGCCGGTATCAAACTGCAACATGTGCCCTTTAAAGGCAATTCCGAAGGCATGCAGGCGATTTTGGGCGGCCACATCATGTCGCACAGCGACGCCACCGGCTGGGGTCCCCATGTGGAAGCTGGCACTTGCCGCCTGCTGGCCACCTACGGCAGCAAACGCACCAAGCGTTGGCCCAACATACCGACCTTGAATGAGTTGGGCTACGACACCGTGTCCGACTCACCTTTTGGGGTGGGCGCGCCCAAGGGCATGGACCCGGCCATCACCCGCAAACTGCACGACGCCTTCAAAGCCACCTTGGAAGACCCGAAAGTGCTGGCCTCGTTTGAAAAATACGATCAATCGGTGATCTACATGAACACCGAGGATTACACCAAATATGCGCGCGAGACCTTCCCTAAAGAGAAGAAACTCATTGAACAACTGGGCCTTGCAAAGCAGGCCTGAAAGGTGCATGCGATTGCGATTGCGATTGCGATTGCGATTGCGATTGCGATTGCGTCATCCCGGCCGCACCATGTTGCATGTGGTCGGCCGACTGGCTTGCTCGGCGCTGAGCTGGCGAATCACTCTGAAGCCGTAGCCCGTGCCTTCCACGTCGAACTTGACGCCCTTGTCACCTTGTTTGGCCATCTGACCCACCACCAAAGGCTGCTGAAACTGGTGGTCGCTGGCGCGCATATGGCCACTTTGCCCGGCCATGCTGACCTGGGCTTTCTCCAGCTGTAACGCCACCGTTTGGGGGTCTGAGCTGCCGGCTTTTTCGATGGATTGCACCAAGGCTTCGATCATCATTTGCATGCGCACATGCAAGTAATCGTCAGAAGGCTTGGGAAAGCGCTGGCGAAATGACTGGACAAAATCCTCACTGGCTTTGCCTGGCACATTGGGCAGCCATTCGGCCACAGCCAACACCTTACCCACACCCGCCTCACCCAATGCAGCAGGAGCGCCTAAAGCATTGCCATAAAAAGTGTAAAACTTGCCTTCATAGCCCACCTCGCGGGCGGCTTTGACCAGCAGCGTTAAATCATTGCCCCAGTTGCCGGTGATCACCGCTTGGGCACCGCTGGCCTTGATTTTGGCAGCATAGGGCAAAAAGTCTTTGACACGGCCCACCGGGTGCAGTTCGTCCCCCACCACCTTCACATCGGGCCTTTGCAGGCCCAGCTGAATGCGCGCTTCGCGCAGCACGGCTTGTCCAAAGCTGTAATCCTGACCGATCAGGTAGGCCGACTTGACCGCACGGTCTTCTTTGAGCACCTGCATCAAAGCGCCCATGCGCATATCGGCATGGGCATCAAAACGGAAATGCCAAAAGCTGCATTTCTCGTTCGTCAAAGCAGGATCCACCGCCGAGTAGTTGAGAAACAAAGCACGTTTTGCGGGCTCGCGTTCGTTGTGTTTGTTGATCGCATCGAGCAAGGCCGCCGCATTGGCAGAAGAATTGCCCTGCAGCACAAACTGCGCGCCATCGTCCAACGCCGAGCGAAACACCGACAAAGCGTCCTCGTTTTGCCCCTTGCTGTCGAAACGCTGCAAAGCCAATGGGCGCAAACCCGAAGCCGTTTTAACGCCACCCCGCGCATTGACCCGCTCGACCGCCCAAACCAAATTGCGAAACACGGCTTCGCCGGTGTTGGCAAACGGACCACTCAGGCCCTCAATCAAGGCCAATTGAATGGGTACTGTTTGCGCGCAGGCTGCGCTGAGCGTCAAAATGCTGCCAACCAGCGCTGCGCTCAGGGTGAGAAATAGGCGTTTCAAAGCACCAACCTGTGTCAAAAAGTTCAAATCAAGCTGTCCAAGGGCCAGCGCGGCTTGACGTCAAAGTTGTAGCGATGCTCGGCCTGTTGCCGCCCCGAATCAAGACGCATCGCGGCGGCCATGGCAATCATGGCGCCGTTGTCGGTGCACAAATGCAGCTCGGGGTAGTGCACCCGCACGCCGGCCTTGGCACAGGCGGCATTCAACTGTCTGCGTAACGCCAGGTTGGCTCCAACGCCGCCGGCCACCACCAAGCGCTTTTGCCCCGTGTGCTTGAGCGCATTCATGGATTTCTTGACCAGGACTTCGACAATCGCCGCTTGGGTCGAGGCAGCCAAATCAGCTTGGATTGACGAACCCATCGCCATCACTTGCGGGCCCAGTTTTTGCGCCAGGGTCAGTACCGCAGTTTTGAGGCCGGCAAACGAAAAATCAAAATTGCCACTGTGCAACAAAGGCCGCGGCAATTTGTAAGCGGCCGGATCACCCTGCTCGGCCCACTGGGCCAAACCAGACCCGCCGGGGTAAGGTATGCCCATCAGCTTGGCCGACTTGTCAAAAGCCTCACCCGCCGCGTCGTCAATGGTCTCACCCAACAATTCATAAAGACCCACCCCGTCGACCCGCATGAGTTGCGTGTGGCCACCCGAGACCAACAAAGCCACAAATGGAAACTCAGGCGCATCGGCACTCAAAAAAGGCGAGAGCAAATGCCCCTCGAGGTGGTGCACGCCCAGCACAGGCTTGCCCAATGCAGCCGCCAAGGCGCAAGCCACACCCGAGCCGACCAGCAAGGCCCCCGCCAGTCCCGGACCCCGCGTGTAGGCGACCACGTCCACTTCTTGCAAAGTGCACGCGGCTTCTTGCAACACCTGTGTGGTCAAGGGCAGCACACGGCGAATGTGGTCGCGGCTGGCCAACTCGGGCACCACGCCGCCATAGGCTTGATGCATCTTGATCTGACTGTACAAAGCGTGCGCCAACAAACGCGGCAAGCCTTGCGGCCCGCCAGCTGTCACCGTCTCGACCAAAGCCACGCCCGTTTCATCGCAGGAAGATTCAATACCCAAAATTCGCATAGGTGCCAAGTGTAGAGGCAAGCGGGCCCTGAAAAATCCGCACATCAGACGGTGTAATCTCTGTCAAAGAACACGACCCCTTACACGACCCCTTATTGGAGCCCCCGAATGAGCACACCGATCCGCATTATTTCCTCCATGGCCACCAAGTCTTTGCTGGCCGATTTGGCCACCCTGTTTGAATCTCAAGCGCCGCAATACAGCCTGCAGATCGAATCGGTGGGTGGTGTCGATGCGGCCCAACGCGTTCAAGCTGGCGAGGCCTTCGATGGTGTGGTGCTGGCGGGCAACGCCATCGACAACTTACTGAATGAAGGCAAGCTGTTGGCGGGCAGTCGCGTGGACCTGGTCCACTCGGGCGTGGCAGCGGCCGTTCCAGCCGGTGCACAGGCCCCCGACATCGCAAACGAGGCGGCCCTGAAACAAGCCATACTGAACGCCCCCAGCCTGGGTTACTCCACCGGACCGAGCGGCGTGGCATTGCTCAAACTGTTTGAACGCTGGGGCATCAGCGGGCAGATTGCGCACAAACTGGTGCAAGCCAAACCGGGCATTCCCGTGGGCACTTTGCTGGCACAAGGCGAAGTGATGCTGGGCTTTCAACAACTGAGCGAAATGAAGGGGGTGCCAGGCATCACCGTGCTGGGGCCCTTGCCTGATGCGGTGCAAATCACCACCACTTTTTCAGGCGGGGTTTCGGTCACATCCACCCAGGCTCAGGCGGTCAAGGACCTGTTCGCTTTCTGGGCTTCAAACGCCACAGCGCCAATCAAAGTGCGCAACGGCATGGTGCCTGCTTAGTCACCTGAGCGGCTCAAAGGGAGGCTTGGTTGACCCGACGAGACAGTGCTTCGGCGCTTTCTTTGCGTTCGCTGTAACGGTCCACCAAGTAAGGCGACACGTCTCGTGTGAGCCAGGTGAATTTGACCAACTCTTCCATCACATCCACCACCCGGTCGTAATAGGCTGAAGGCTTCATGCGGCCGGCTTCGTCAAACTCCAAAAACGCCTTGGCCACCGAACTTTGATTGGGAATGGTGATCATGCGCATCCATCGACCCAACAGCCGCATTTGATTGACCGCATTGAAGGACTGAGAGCCGCCGCACACTTGCATCAAGGCCAAGGTTTTGCCTTGGGTAGGCCGCACCCCGCCGACCGACAAGGGTATCCAATCGATCTGACTTTTCATGATGCCGGTCATCGCGCCATGGCGCTCGGGCGAACACCACACCATGCCCTCTGACCAGGCAGCCAAGTCACGAAGCTCTTGGACTTTCGGATGGCTGTCTGGCGTGGCATCGGGTTGGGGCAAATTCAAGGGATCAAAAATGCGCACCTCGGCGCCCAGGGCCTGCAGCAGACGCGCGGCCTCCAAGGTCAAGAGCTTGCTGTAAGAACGCTCCCGCAAGGAGCCATACAAAAGGAGCATCCTGGGTGGATGCGCGGATGCCTGCAAAGGACGCAACGCAGCTTGTTGGGGTAATTGGAAGCAAGCCCCATCTAAATGGATTAACTGCTCAGTCATTGTTTGATTGGCCCTGATTTGGGTCGGCAGTCAGCAGGCTGGCCATGAGCAAGCCCAAGCATGCACCGATCAACTCTGCCCCGATGAATGCGGGTGCGTCCATGGGGCTGATGCCGGCAAACGAATTGCTCATCATCCGACCAAAGACGGCGGCGGGATTGGCAAATGACGTACTGGCTGTGAACCAATAAGCCGCACCGATATAACTTGCGACCACACTGGATGCTTTGCCTTGTGGTGAGCGCAAGACGACGAACACAAGTCCGGCCGTCGCTACGGCCTCTGCCAACCATTGAGCCGCACCGGTTCTGGTCTTGACAGACCACTGAAAGATGTCCATCCCGAACATCGCATGCGCCAGCCAAGCACCTAAGGCAGCGCCCACCAGTTGCGCGATCACATAGCCCATCAGGTGCTCGCGCGGCAAATCCCGGCGGTACGCCATGACCAGAGAAACGGCAGGGTTAAAGTGCGCACCCGTCAAGGGGCCTATCGCTTCGATCAAAACATAGAGAGCAAAAACAGTCGCCAAGGTATTGGCAATCAAAGCGATTGCGGTATTTCCAGCAGAGAGGTTTTCCGCCATGATCCCCGAGCCAATCACGGCACAGAGCAAGGCGGCTGTGCCCACCAGTTCGGCCAGGTACAGACGCCAATGCTTCATGTTTTGTCCAATTCGCGAGCGCTCTTTTCCAAGGCCACCCTGTCCAAGCTGGCCAAGGGCAAGTTGATGAAAATCTCCAGGCGGCGATGGATCAGATGCAGGGTTTGGCGAAAAGCCTCCATGCGTTGCGCGTCATCACCTGCAGCTTCAGATGGATCCGCATAGCCCCAATGCGCTGTGGCGGGCTGCCCTGGCCAATAGGGGCAGACTTCGCCGGCAGCGTTGTCACACACCGTGATGACCAAATCCATCTGCGGCGCACCGGGCGTGGCAAAAACGTCCCAGCGCTTGCTGCGCAATCCTGCGGTCGAAATACCGGCTTTTTCTAGCGTACGCAAGGCCATGGGGTTGGGCATTTGATTGGCCTTGGGGCTGCTGCCTGCCGAATAAGCTTTGAAACGGCCTTTGCCCAAGTGATTCAACAGGGCTTCAGCCAAGATGCTTCGGGCCGAGTTGTGGGTACACAAAAATAAAACGTTCAGGGGAATGTTCGTAGACATGGTTTCAGCAATCACAAATGTCTGCGGTTTCGGTCAGGCAAGGCTGACCTTGGCAGCAGTTTTGGGTCAAAAAGCCCAGCACCGCATTCATGCGGTCAAACTGGGCGCGGTAAATCAAATTGCGGCCGCTGCGCTCTTGCGAAACCAA
>Ga0114964_10000376_pt1 | contig 34627 bp, 32 predicted proteins | sample C_131016_MF_Meta_FD_92638 | JGI IMG/M metagenome (GOLD analysis project Ga0114964, IMG submission 92638) | Freshwater microbial communities from Lake Croche, Canada to study carbon cycling - C_131016_MF_MetaG | ecosystem: Environmental > Aquatic > Freshwater > Lake | place: Lake Croche, Canada...
AGAGGCAGTGCTTGGAACCGGTGAAGTTGTTCGAACCGGTGGGCGCTTAGTAAAAGATGTCGCAGGTTATGACGTGACTAGGTTATTAGTTGGTAGCGAAGGAACACTGGCAATTTTTACTGAAATAACTGTTGCACTGGTCCCCCGTCCGAGTGAGTCAAAATATGGCGTTGCTTATTTCGATGATCTAGCTTCTGCTGCCACCTGCGTGGATGCAATTATCTCTTCAGGCATTTTGCCTTCAACTCTTGAATTTCTTGATAACACCTGCGTAGTTGCAGTTGAAGACTTTGCAAACCTTGGTTTGGATAAAAAGGCTGGCGCCCTCTTGCTATTTGGTGATGATGGCGAAGGCGATGTTGTTGCACATACTGTCGAGAAAATGGCAGAGATTGCCAAGAACTCTGGTGGGATTCGAGGTGTTAGCTTGGCCCAAGATGTTGCCGCAGCTGAAGCACTTCTATATGCCCGTCGTTGTTCACTTCCAGCTCTTGCCAGACTTGGAAGCCTTTCTATTTTGGAAGATATCGCTGTGCCACGCCCAGCAATGGCAGAAGTTGTTAAACGTATTGAAGGCATTGGTCTAAAACATCATCTGCGCATTGGCACCTTTGGTCATGCTGGCGATGGCAATTTGCACCCAACAATTGTTTTAAATAAAGATGATGCCGGCGAAGTTGCCCAGGCGGAGAAGGCTTTGGCAGAGATATTTGCACTGGCACTTGAATTTAACGGAACTATTACTGGCGAGCACGGAGTTGGCAGCGCCAAGCTGCCTTTCCTTGAAGGAAAGATTGGTAAGGCAAATATGGATCTCCAGCGATCTATTAAGTCTGTTTTTGATCCCGCAAATATCCTCAACCCAAATCGCTTAGGCTCATGACGCAAAAATTCACCCAAGCCAAACTAGACCGTTGTATTTCCTGCGGATATTGCTTGCCTGCCTGCCCTACTTATCAATTAACTGGCGCCGAGGAATCATCTCCCAGAGGTCGAATTACCTTGATGCGTGCGGTGCAATCTGGAGCGCTAGAACCAGAGAATCTTTTAGCTGAGTCAGGATTTTGTCTTGGCTGTCGTGCCTGTGAACCAGTATGTCCGGCCGGAGTTGAATATGGCGTACTCCTAGAAGAGGCAAGAGAAATATTATGGCAAGGAAAGAATCGCCCACTAATTATTCGTGGCCTTTTTCTTATCGTTGGAAATACATTGGGAATGAAACTACTTGGTCTTTTTTCACCTATGGCTAAAGAGCGCGAGGCCAACCCAGAGCTTCACTTAATGCTTGGTTGTTTTGAGCGCCGACTCTATCCAGATGTCAGTAGAGCCGCAGCCAAATTAGTTCCAGAAGTTTCAGTATGCAAAGAGCAAGGATGCTGCGGGGCGCTTCATGCTCACAATGGCGAATTAGAAAAAGGTAAGGAGATGGCAAGGGCCCTTGGCGCGCAACTTCCAGGAACTATTCTCACAACTGCTGGCGGCTGCGCCGCCCATCTTTCATCAGTACTTGGCCGTGAGCGAGTCAAAGAGTTTTCTGAGTACTGGAGTGAGAAAGAAGCGAAAACTTCCAAGATTCAGATCAATGGGCGAAATATTCGAATCGGTTTGCAAGATTCTTGCCATTTGCGAAATGGCATGGGGGTAAGTAAAGAACCTAGAGAAATCTTGAAATCACTCGGTGATTATGTGGAAATTCCTGATGCTGGTGGGTGCTGCGGGGCAGCTGGAAGTTATTCACTGCTTCAAAAGCGAAATAGCCGCAAAGTAATTTCTCAAAAGGTTAAAGATATTGCTGCCCTTAATTTGGACTATGTAGCAACAGTTAATCCTGGTTGTACTCGCCAGCTTGTGACAGAACTGCGCCGAGCAAAGGTTAAAACAAAGGTGATTCATTTGGCCCAGCTAGTTGAATTGGGTACTAAGTAAACCAATGGATTTAATCGAACTAAAAAGCCAGTGGAACCAAGTCCTAGATTTACTACTTGAACAAGACCGTATCGCCTGGCTTGCCTACTTTGATGCCCGACTAGTGAGCCTAGATTCTGGGAAATTGCTGGTGAATTTTGCTGATTCTGAAAAATTTGGTGGTGATCACAACTACAAATCCGTAAGAAAACCAGAGCACACTGCCAAACTAGTATCTGCAATCTTAAAAGTAACTGGAATAAATATTGAGGTGGTGGAGTAATGAAGCGTTCGATTCTCGCGCTATTGCTTGGCCTATCTCTAATCTCTCATTCAGCATTTGCAAGCGCCCCAGCAAGTTTGGTCTCTACGGGCCCAGGCGCTCGAATCCATGGTGTTGATATAAGTAGGTGGCAACATCCAAATGAGAAGACAATTAATTTTACCAAGATGGCTGAATCTGGTGTTCGTTTTGTTTTCATCAAGGGATCAGATGGCCATGATCCAGCGGACTCACAAGCAAAGAAATATTTATTATTAGATCGCCCTGCGGCCCAGGCTGCTGGTTTATATACCGGTTTCTATCACTATGCCTACCTGCCTGACACAACAAATACCAAACAGATAGTTACTGATGCAAAAGCACAAGCACAGAAAGTAATTTGGCGTCTGGCATCTATTGGTGGATATACCAATCAAGATCTTCCAGTTGCCTTAGATATTGAGAACAATTGTGTTCGCTCAATTAGTGGGGTGTGTAAGAAGTATATGAATAGGAAATATGTCACCCTCTGGGCTCAAACTTGGTTAGATGAAGTATCTTCAAAGACCAATCGCAAACCTATGGTTTATTCCTACCCACAGTTCTTGCAAACTGCGATGCTTCGCTCCGCCGAACTTGCAAAGTATCCTCTCTGGATTGCGGCATACGGAAAAGATCCAGCAGTTGCCACCAATTCACCAGGTATGAAAAAAGTTGGCTGCTTTGCTCACTCCTGGACTAAATCTAATTGCAGCCCTAACTGGCAGGTGTGGCAATACACCTCTTGTGGCATTGGATCTAAGTATGGACTTCCCACCGCCCGGGTGGATCTAAATGTTTTTTCTGGTAGCGAAGAGAAATTCTTGGCTCTAACCAATGGACTCTGGCAACCAGAGGCAGCAGATATGTTGCCATTTAATGAAACAACAACAATGCAGATAGTTTCTAGTTCTTTTGCAACTACAAATGATGTGGCCTCATTTGTGATCGATGTATTTAGACCCGATGGCACTCCAGTTGTTACCGGTGATGTGGCATTTAAATCTGCCGATTCATTGATGAGCGCTGGAACACAAAGTGTTCTTCGCTCAGGAAGTGGACGTTGGACATTAAATATTTCAATGCTTCAGGCTGGAACTTATGTCGGTTACATTCAATTTACCGATGAGTCACAAGTCCATGCACCTTCTATTATTCCGGTGCAATTTGAAATCACCCAAGGCCAAACCCCATCACCCAAGCCTTCCTCAAAGCCGACTAAAAAGCCTGTTCCTGCGCCAGTTGATCAATGCAAGGGACAGATTAGAAACTAGGCAGCTATTGGAAGGTAGAGTAAGCACCTATGAAAGCGGTGCGCACTGATCTAAAAATGGCAGATGGCCGCACTATCTATTACTTTGATCAATCACCCCAAACAAGAAACGCAGTAGATAAGCGTGAAGTTGAAGAGCGCCCAGAACTTGGCCAGATGCGCCTTGATGTTCTTACCAACGAGTGGATCTCAATGGCGGCTCACCGTCAAACACGAGCATTCTTGCCACCAAAAGAGCTTTGTCCACTTTGCCCGACAAAACCCGGTTTAGATACTGAAATCGCAGATTCAAATTACCAAGTAGTTGTATTTGAAAACCGCTCCCCTTCTTTCGCTAACCCAAATGGCGCATTCACTCTTGCCCAATATGCGAATCTAAAAACTCCAGTACTTAGCGCTGCCGGACACTGTGAAGTTATTTGCTTCACTGACCACCATGAAGGTTGCTTTGGTCAATTGCCACTTTCCCAGATTCGCCTTGTTATGGAAGCTTGGCGCGATCGGGTCAAAGAAATCTCAAAAATGCCTTACGTTCAACACATTGCTCCATTTGAAAATCGAGGCGAAGAAGTTGGCGTGACACTAAATCACCCACATGGTCAGATTTATGCCTATCCATTTATTCCACCACGTACTGAGAAGATGGTGGCAATTGCTGAGCAATACCTAGCTTCCAACGCTCGTCCACTTATTAGCGATGTAATCGAGCGAGAAATAAAAGATGAAGTTCGCATCATTGCTCAAAACGATCATTGGCTTGCATATGTGCCATTTGCATCTAGATATCCATATGAAATTCATGTCAGCCCAAAGAGTTTTGTGCCAGATTTGGCCGAACTAAGTGATGAACAAGCCGATGCATACCCAGAGATCGCCAAGGAAGTCTTACTTCGCCTAGATGGTGTCTTTGGTATCGAAATGGCATATATCGCTGCTTGGCATCAAGCACCGGTTAGAAGTGCACGTAAATCTTTTGGTCTGCACTGGCAGATCACTAGTATTCGTCGCCAACCAGGCAAACTCAAATACTTAGCTGGATCTGAATCTGCTCTTGGCGCATTTATTATGGATATGAAGCCAGAACAATCAGCCGAGCAACTTCGCGCGGTGAAGCTCTAATGCGAGTATTAGTAACTGGTGGGGCTGGTTATATTGGTTCAGTTGCTGCCACAATTCTTATTGAACGTGGCTATGAGGTAAGCATTCTTGATGACTTATCTACAGGTCACACAGAGTTGCTCACACCAGGTGCGAAGTTTATTAACGGCTCTCTTCTTGAAAAAGCAACAGTTTTATCTGCTCTAGAAGGCGTGGAGGCGGTAATTCACTTTGGTGGGAAGTCTCTTGTTGGTGAATCAGTTCAAAAGCCTGAGATTTATTGGAATACCAATGTTAATGGCACCCGAATTTTGCTGGAGGCAATGCGGGAAAACGGTATTTCCAAGATTGTTTTCTCCTCAACGGCTGCAACATATGGCCAACCAAAGAGCATTCCAATCACCGAAGATTCACAGACTAAGCCAACTAATCCTTATGGCGCATCAAAGCTAGCCGTTGATTACATGCTTACCTCAGAGGCAATTGCCCATAACCTTGGCGCAATAAGCCTTCGTTATTTCAATGTGGCCGGGGCATACCAAGCAAAGAGTGGTTGGCTAACTGAAAACCACAACCCAGAGACGCATCTAATTCCTAATGTATTAAAAGCCACCAGTGATAATCCGCTAAAGATATTTGGCGCCGACTGGCCCACTGAAGATAAGACTTGCATTAGAGATTATGTCCACGTAATTGATCTAATTGATGCTCACATCATGGCTTTGGATAAATTAGAACCTGGAAAGCACGAGATCATAAATCTTGGCTGTGGTACTGGATATTCAGTAAAGCAGGTAATAGATGCCGCGGAAGCAGCCGTTGGTCACCAGATTCCATCAGTTATAGCTGATCGCAGAGCCGGAGATCCAGCTGTATTGATTGCCGATATTTCTAAAGCTAAAAGTTTCTTGGGCTGGAGCCCAACTAGGGATCTGCAAGTGATGGTTTTTGATACTTGGCAGTCGCAAAATGCATCCAATAAGTAAAAAGTTTGAAGAACTCTTTGGTTCTGGCCCTGAAGTAATTGCTGCAGCCCCCGGACGGGTAAATCTAGTTGGGGAGCATGTTGATTTCCTAGATGGATTTGTTCTGCCATTTGCCATGAAAGATCTCACCATCGCTGCCATTTCCAAAAACAATGACGCGGTGATTCGCGTCGCCTCCCAGCAACGTTCTGGTGAGATCTTTGAAGTTGCCGTTGAAAAACTTGAACCTTTGACTGGTGAACCTTGGACTCGTTATCCAATTGGAGTTGTATGGGCACTTGGAATAAAAAGCGGGCTAAATATCCTAATTGACGGTCAAGTACCACTTGGCGCTGGCCTATCCTCCTCCGCTGCCCTTGAGAGCTCGGTTGCAACGGCGCTTAATCATTTATTTGATCTCAAGATTTCAAAACCTAATCTTTCACTTGCAGCCCAAAGGGCTGAGAATGTTTATGTTGGAATGCCCTGTGGCATCATGGATCAATCGGTTTCGATTATGGCCCATGAAGGATTTGCCCTGCTCATAGATTGCCGTGATCTTTCAACGCAAGATATTGAATTTAATATCGAACCTGCGGGACTTGAACTTCTAGTAATTGATACCCAAGTCCACCACGCACTAGTTGATGGTGGCTATGCCCAGCGCCGGGCATCATGTGAGAAGGCAGTAGCCGTACTGGGTATTACTTCACTTCGCGATATATCAGTAGAAGATTTTGTTGCCCGAAAAGCAGAGCTGGATCCAACTACCTATAGCCGAGCCTTTCATGGCGTGAGTGAAATGCGCCGCGTATTAGATGGGGTTGCAGCACTAAAGAAGAATGATTTTGAAACCTTTGGAAAGATTGTTACCCAGTGTCATCAATCCCTGCGCGATAACTACACAATCTCCTGCCCAGAATTAAATGTGGCAGTTGATACCGCATTAAAGTTTGGTTCCCTTGGTTCAAGGCTAATCGGTGGCGGCTATGGTGGCAGCGCAATTTCACTTAACAAAAAGAGTGATACCGAAAAGATTAAAGAAGAGATTTCAAAGGCATTTTTGGCAAATAACTTTGCCCCACCACGATTCTTTACTTCACAACCAAGTGCTGGAGCTAGATTAATTAATTAATTAATTAATTAATTAGCAGGCGTGCAAGAAATAACTTCAACCCCGCCAATATCGCCAAGCACACCAAGTAAATCTGTTGGATCACTTCCTGGAATTGCCACAACTAGATCATCAGTTCCCTTGCCACCTTCAGAGCTAAGAACTACAAGTGAGCGAATATCTCCCCCGGCAAAACCAATAGCTGATGCCACCGCGCCAAGTGAACCTGGACGATCTGGGAGTGTGATTTGAAGTTGGAAGATTGCCATAAGAGAAATCTAGCCCTTCTTGGTTACAAGTGAGTTACAAATAAGTTTAGATCTGAACAATATTGTTGCCCTTGATGGCAACTTTGATCTTATCTAGCGCGATTTGGGTTGGACCAGCAACTGCTGCCCCGCCATTTGTTGGATCAAAGGCAGCCCCATGGCATGGGCACTTGATCAAATGTGATGCGCTGTCATAGTCAGCAACACAACCTTGATGCGTGCAGATCCTGGCATAAGCAAAGACGCCAGCTTTCGTTCTAAAGACAATTGCGGCCCGGCCATCAGCAGCCTGGAAGTTCTTAGTTGCTCCTATTGGCAGATCAGCCAAGGTAGCAATCGCAGCGCCCGCTTCTGGTGTTGGATTTGTTGTGGTGAACTTCTTTCCGGCAAAAGCTGCAACTACTGAGGCTGCGCCAACTCCAATTAATCGAACTACTTCGCGTCGATCTTTTAGGTTTGGAATTATTGAAGTGATTCTACGACTGCGAGCGCTTTGGCGAATTGATAAAAACAGCGCTAGCCACAAGATCGCATAAGCAGTGTCACTACCTAGGAAGTAAGGCTTTACCGACCAAGTAGCAGAGAGCCAAAGAATGATTGACATTGAAAAGCCGCCAAGGGCTGCTAGCTCACCGGCAATTCCAAGTAGCGTTGCAATACCTATTGCAAACTCACTTAGCATTACTCCCCAACCCATTAGTGAGGCGTGCTCGACCATATGTTGCAAGATTGCATGGATTGGTGAGGTTGTTAGATAACCCTTTAATTGTTCACCGATGTAGTGCGGTGAGGCGGAGTTTAGAAATCCCGCATCTGTTGCCTTATTCCAACCACCATAGATCCAAGTGATTCCTAAGAACAGGCGGATTACTCGCGCGCTCATTGGTTGTGATTGCCAAGTACGAGAAAAACTGTAGTTTGCCATGCTCCCTCACTTGGACTCGAACCAAGAACCTGCCGATTAACAGTCGGCTGCTCTGCCAATTGAGCTATGAGGGACTGCGCTGGGATTTTCTCCCTGCAACTTGGGAAATCTTACCCTAGGTCTCCCACTGCTATTTCTCGCTGGGCCCGCTTGGCACTTTCCAAGGCAACCAAGGTGGCAAAGGTCTCGGTGTATTGGGCTTCGTTCTCAACTGGGTTTAGCCGTTGAAGGGTGGACTTTAATTCAGTGATTGATCTAGTAATTGCTACTTCCCGAAGCCGCGCAAAAACGCTGACGGTATAGCGCTCTGAGATTTCACGGTCGGTGCGAATTGGCTCCACGAGTAATTCAGTAATTAAGGATTTCACATCTTGTGCTTGTGATTTCTCAATCAGTGTTGGAATCTCAAACTTACCAAGGGCGTCAATCTCGATTCGAAGCTGATGATAGGCCCAGTAGGAAAATGCATTCTTCTCAAGGTTTTCCCAGTCAGTGGCCAAATCAGGTAATTGCAATTTAATCTTTAATACTTCCCGCTCTAAAAGCAGGATTGGATCGCGCAGATTTACCTCATTTTCCACCGCTTCAACTACCGGTGCGCTAGAAGAAGTTCTAGTTCCCGAGCGCTTAATGGCCGATGAAACAGTCTCCACATCTAGCCCAAGCCAGCCAGCAAGTAGTTTTATATATTCGGGGCGAAGGGATTTATCTTTGATATTAGCCAAAATTGGCGCCACCACATTTAGCGCCGAGACTCGACCCTCAGCCGATGCAACATCATATTTTGCGATTTGGGTGCGCATTGCAAATTCAAAAAGTGGCACTCTTCGAGCAATTAGATCGCGCACAGCCCCATCGCCCGATTCAATTCGAAGCTCACACGGATCTTTTCCAGTTGGCTCTACGGCCACGAAAGTCTGAGTAACAAACTTTTGATCTAGCTCAAATGCCTTCATCGCTGCTTTTTGTCCAGCAGCGTCGCCATCAAAAGTGAAAATGACTTCGCCACGGAAAGAATCGTCATCCATAAGTAATTGCCTAATTACTTTGATGTGTTCCTCGCCAAATGCTGTGCCACAGGTGGCAACGGCAGTTGTGACCCCGGCCAAGTGGGCGGCCATTACATCGGTATAGCCTTCAACGATTACTACTTGACGCTTTTTGGCAATCTCTTTCTTTGCCATATCTAAGCCATAGAGAATCTGAGACTTCTTATAGATTGGCGTCTCTGAGGTATTTAAATACTTTGGTCCTTGATCAACCTCATCACTTGCCAATTTACGAGCGCCAAAACCAACATAATCTCCAGATATGTTTCTAATTGGCCAAACTAAACGATTGCGATAACGATCAATTGGTCCCTTGCTACCTTCTTTTGATAATCCGGCAGTTGCAAGTTCGCCATCAGTAAAACCATTTGCTTTTAAATGCTTATAAAGGGCGTCCCATTCATCTGGTGCATAACCAACACCGAATTGCTCGGCAGCTGCCTTATCAAAGCCACGCTTTTGCAGGAACTCACGGCCCACTTGGGCTGGGCCAGCAAGTGCCAATTGTTCTTGATAAAAAGTTGCTGCTGCAAGGTTTGCCGCAAAAAGTCTGGAGCGGTTAACCCCAGAGGTATTACCACCGCCAGTTCCGTCATAGCGAAGGGTGTAGCCCATGCGATCTGCCAGTTTTTCAACAGACTCCATAAAAGTTAAGTGATCAATCTTCATTAGGAATGCGATTACATCCCCGCCAACCCCACAACCAAAGCAGTGGAAATAACCTTTACTTGCGGTGACTGTGAAAGAGGGCGACTTCTCATCGTGGAACGGACAAAGACCTTTTTTAGCTCCAGCCCCAGCGCTCTTTAGTTGAACAAAATCGCCAACTACATCATCAATAGCTGAGTTATCGCGAACATAGGTGACATCTTCATCCCTAATGCGTCCACTACCTGCTGCTGCCATGGGCGTTATCTTAGTCGGGCGTGAAGTGCGATTGCACCTGGGTCAGTTAGCGAGGCGACTTGGTCAATGACTACGCGTAGTTTTTGCGCATCAGTTGTGGCCCGCTGCCAATCCTGCAAGAAAAATGATTCAAGGCTTGTTGGCGCAGTAGCTAATACCTTTTCTACCAACTCTTTGATCAATGATTGCTCATCGTCATAGCGCTTTACTGAATTTTGTGAATTAATAATATAAAAACCAGCCAAAGACTTTAGAAGAGCCACTTCCACATGTTGGGCTCGTGGCACAACTAAATTTGCGTTATATCTAGTTAGATTTGCCTCGCCATAGCGATCACGAGTTTCTCTTTCAGCTGCCAGTGCAAAGCGGCCAACTAATTGCGATGCCAAATCCTTTAACCGCGCCAGGCTTCGATGACTGCCATCGTAATATTTTGGCCAGCAGGAAAGGTTTTGCAAACTTGCCAGTGCTTGTTCTGCTTCAGATAATTCAATCCCAGCCATGTAGTTATCTGTGGCAACTTGATAGATAGCTGGCAGATCATTAGAAAGATCAGCAAGTTTTACTTGGCCGGTAACTAGCGCATCTTCCAAATCATGCACTGAGTAAGCCACATCATCAGACCAGTCCATTATCTGAGCTTCAAATGATTGTGCTCCGGCAGGTGCTCCTGCTCTAGCCCAATTGAAAATAGTTTGGTCATCATCATAAACACCAAACTTTTGGGCATTTATCGCTCTAGGCCATGGATACTTTGTCGCTGCATCTAGTGAAGCCCTAGTTAGATTTAACCCAAGTGAGATGCCATCTGCATCAACTGTCTTTGCTTCTAGGCGAACTAATAATCTAAATGACTGCGCATTACCTTCAAAACCGCCGCATGAATTAGCAACGGTATTTAGCGCCTCTTCACCATTGTGTCCAAAAGGTGGATGACCAATGTCATGAGCTAAGCAAGCACCTTCCATCAAATCTGGATCAGCGCCAAGGGCGGCGCCAAGTTCTCGGCCAACCTGGGCGCATTCAAGAGAATGAGAAAGTCTGGTGCGTGGGAAATCTGTTGCCCATGGCACTGCGACTTGAGTTTTTGCCGCTAAACGTCGAAGTGCAAAGGAATGAATGATTCGTGCGCGATCACGAGCAAACTCAGTTCGCCCTAATCGCCTTGCTGGTTCATCCAAGAAACGAGCGCGATCACTTTCGGAGTATCCGGGATGCTCAGTAGCTGCTTTTAGAACCATAAGGGCTTAACTCTAATTCTTAATCTGATCAGTTAGGTGGATGCCGTGGCGACCAACGGTGACATAGGCTAAATAAGCACCAGTTTCGCGCACTAAGTAGCGAAAACTTGAACTCTTTGTGGAGGCTGGTCCTGTCTTAGTAGGAGCACAGGAAGTGGTGATTTTAAAATCACGTGCCATCGTCATTGCCCTAAGGCAGTGATACTGATCTGTAACAATAATTGCTGACTTTAAATTGCGCACTCTCATATCGGTGATGTATGCCCGGGTGCTATTTAAGGTGTCAGTTCCAAGTGGCACCGAATCAATAAACCGTTTTGCAACCCCATTTGCTTTAAGCCAGTTAAAACCACTTGCCGCTTCAGTTGTTCGATCCCCTGGCTGGCCGGCGCCCACAGTAATAATTCTAGATGCCAAGCCAAGATCATAAATTCGCTTTGCTTCTACTAATCTAGCCTTTAGAACATCACTTGGCCGACCATCAAATTGCGCCGCGCCCAAAACAACTATTGCATCACTCTTTACTGGCTTTGTGTGAGTGGCCGTATACCAAACATTACCGGCAGCATAAAGGGGCAAAATAATTGCAATGAGTAAAGCAAATGAGATGAGCCGTTTTATCAATTTAAAAAGAAAAAACAAAATTAGCCACCCGAGACTGAATCATCGATGGTGATTGCAGGAATCTCAAAGGGATCATTTAGCCAACCATCGGGCAGGCAAACAGGTCGGCCATGTGAAGTGCGCCCGCGAGGGGCATCTGCAACTTCACTTGGATATGGCTGATCCTCTAGTTGATTTAAAATCCACTCTAATTCACCCATCGATGCAACCATGCCAAACTTTGCTCGAAGCTCTCTTGGCACGCTAAAGCCCTTTAAATACCAAGCCATATGCTTTCGAAGATCACGCATCGCACGACCTTCTGATTCAAAGAATTCAATTAGTAACTCACCGTGGCGCCTGATAACTTCGCGCACTTCAAAAAGTGATGGCGCAGATTTTGCTTGACTTCCCGCAAATGCAGCAACTAAATCAGCAAATAACCAAGGTCGGCCCAAGCATCCGCGCCCAACTACTACCCCGGCGCAGCCAGTTTCTTGCATCATGGCCACGCCATCGGCGCCAGACCAAATATCGCCATTTCCTAAAACTGGAACACCAGTAGGTTTCATAAATTCAACAAGTCTGGCAATTGCAGACCAATCTGCTTTACCTTCATACATCTGGGATGCAAAGCGCGCATGCATGGCCACCCATGCAACTCCAGCATCCGCAGCAGCTTTTGCCGCAGTCAAATATGTTTGGTGATCACTATCAATACCGATGCGCATCTTTACCGTGACTGGAACACCAAATGGTTTTGCCGCAGCTACTGCTGAAGAAACAATATTTGAAAACAGCCGCTGCTTATATGGCAAGGCAGATCCCCCGCCACGCCTGGTTACTTTTGGAACTGGGCAACCAAAGTTTAAATCGATGTGATCAGCCAAGTTCTCTTCCATCAACATTTTCACGGCCAATCCCGTAACAATTGGATCAACTGCATACAACTGAACTGATCTTGGTGATTCACCTTTTCCGGGTGTGATTAAACGTAGAGTTTCTGGATGGCGCTCAATTAGGGCGCGCGCAGTTACCATTTCAGAAACAAAGAGTCCGGCCCCACTTTCACGGCAGAGCGTTCTAAAGGCAGAGTTAGTTATCCCAGCCATTGGAGCCAGCACAACTGGTGCTTCTAGCACCACTTCGTTATTTGCAAAGTTGCCGTTAGCAATTGGCAACCGCAGTGGCGCAAAGTTCTTGGTTAGCAACCTAACAACTTCGGAGCGAGCCAAGATTGAACTTGATCTATTGAGATGCGCTCTTGGGCCATAGAGTCGCGCTCACGAATAGTGACCGCATTATCTTCCAAGGTTTCAAAGTCGATGGTGATGCAAAACGGGGTTCCAATCTCATCTTGGCGACGATAGCGACGGCCGATTGCACCTGAATCATCAAAATCAACTGACCAATTTTGGCGAAGTTCTTGCGCTAGGTCACGTGCTTTTGGTGAAAGATCAGCATTACGTGAAAGTGGAAGCACAGCGACCTTAATAGGAGCTAAGCGGTGATCTAGTTTCATTACCGCACGCTTTTCCATCTCTCCCTTAGAGTTTGGCGCTTCATCTTCGGTATATGCATCCATCATGAAAGTTAGAGCGCAACGATCAACACCTGCCGCAGGTTCAATTACAAATGGCACCCAACGCTCGTTCTTTTCTTGATCAAACCAGGAAAGATCTTTGCCGGAGGCAGCGCCATGAGCTTTTAGATCAAAGTCGGTACGAGATGCAATTCCTTCTAGCTCGCCCCACTCAGTTCCATTGAATTCAAACTTATATTCAATATCTACGGTGCGCTTTGAGTAATGTGAAAGCTTCTCTTTCGGATGCTCGAATAGACGCAAGCGATCTGGATTAATTCCTAGACTCTTATACCAATCAAGGCGAGTATCAATCCAGTATTGGTGCCATTCTTCATCAGTTCCTGGAACTACAAAGAATTCCATTTCCATTTGCTCGAATTCACGAGTACGGAAGATGAAGTTACCTGGTGTGATTTCATTACGGAAAGATTTACCAATTTGGCCGATACCAAAAGGTGGTTTCTTGCGTGAAGTTTGTGCCACATTATCGAAGTTAATAAAAATACCTTGCGCTGTTTCTGGGCGGAGATAGGCAAGTCCAGATTCATCTTCAACTGCGCCAAGATAAGTCTTTAGTAGACCAGAGAACTGCTTTGGCACGGTAAATTGACCTTTAGCACCGCAATTAGGACAGTTAACTTCTTCCATAGAAGTTGGTTGACGCTTGTGCTTGACTTGGAAAGCTTCTTCTAGGTGGTCTGCGCGATAGCGCTTGTGACATGCTTGGCATTCGGTAAGTGGATCAGAAAATGTCTCTACGTGACCAGATGCTTCCCAAACTTCGCGGGCCAAAATTACGCAAGAATCTAAACCAACAACATCTTCGCGGCCCTGCACCATTGAGCGCCACCATTGACGCTTCACATTGTTCTTAAGTTCAACTCCCAGTGGACCGTAATCCCATGAGGCGCGAAGTCCGCCATAAATTTCAGATGATGGATAAACAAAGCCACGGCGTTTTGCCAGGCTAACAATATTTTCTAAACGGTCTGCGGCCATGATTTCCTCCGGCTGGCTGTCGGCGCTACTCTCTTGCGGGTCGCAAGGGTCCTTATTCTACAAGCCCACACAGGTAGACTCCACACATGATCGCGATCGCATTGGCAGCGCTAACTGTTGGCGCAACCACGCTAGGTGGCATTACCGCCCTTAAATCTAAAGACCGCTTCCACCTAGTCCTTGGATTATCGGCTGGATTACTTCTTGGATTAGTCGCCTTTGATCTTTTCCCACAAATTTCTAGTAGTGCCACACTCAAAGTCGGCACTATTCCTGGGGTTTATCTAGCATTTGTTATCGGCTTTTTGCTTCTTCACTTCTCAGAACAATTTGCTGGATCCCACGAACCAGCTGAATCTGATTATGAGCATGAGCACTCCCACTATGGAAATATCGCTGGTTCCCTTGGCGCTTTAGCCATGGCAGTTCATGTTTTCCTAGATGGCATGGCTCTTGCCGTTGCTTTTAAAGTTTCAAACAAACTTGGTTATGCCGTATTTGTAGCCCTACTGGTCCACGCATTTAGCGATGGGTTAAATACCGTGGCCATGTTGGTCAAATCCGGCCATTGGCAAAGAAGTGCTTCCTATCTCCTAGTTGTAGATGCAATAGCAAGAATTGGCGGAGCAGGCCTTGGGGCTTACTTAGTAATTAGTCAGCCATGGGTTGCGATCTATCTAGCCCTCTTTGCAGGCTTTATTATTTATATTGCAACATCCCATATCTTGCCTGAGGCACACTCTCGCCACTCATCTAAATACACCATGCTGGCAACACTTGGCGGGGTTGCAATAATGTGGATTGTGGTTTCAAACCTTTAAATTAGTAGCGCTGGTAAAAGTTCTTAGGCTTTACCGAATCTGCGATCACGCATCGCATAGATTTCAATTGCTTTCCATAAGGTGTGGCGATCAACATCTGGCCACAAAACATCCATAAATACCATCTCGGCATAGACCGATTGCCATGGTAAAAAGTTTGAGGTGCGCTGCTCACCGGAAGATCGAAGGAATAAATCAACATCACTCATCTTTGGTGAGTAGAGGTGCTTTGAAAGTAGCTTTTCAGTAATGGCACTTGGCTTTAACTTACGTTTAGAAACTTCAGTGGCAATAGCTTGAACCGCATCGACAATCTCAGCTCTGCCGCCATAGTTAACACACATATTTAAAGTTAGAACTTTGTTTTTCTTGGTTAGCTCTTGGGCTTCTTGTAGCTCGTTAATCACACTTGCCCAGAGTTTTTGTGGCCGGCCAACCCACTGAATCTTGACCCCTAAGTCATTCATTTCATCTCGGCGCCTTCGCAATACGTCGCGATTAAATCCCATCAAAAAGCGCACTTCTTCGGCAGATCTGCGCCAGTTCTCGGTAGAAAAAGCATAGGCACTTAATTCTTTGACTCCGATTTGAATTGCGCCCTGCACAACATCAAAAAGTGCTTTCTCCCCCGCTTCATGTCCCGCAGTCCTAGGTAGGCCACGCGCTTTGGCCCAGCGACCATTGCCATCCATCACAACTGCAACGTGATTTGGAATTTGATCTGCTTTTAGCTTTGGAATTGCCACGATCAGATTCTCTCAACTAATGGCAGGCTACGTAAACCTCGTTCAAGGTGCCACTGCAAATAAGCGGCAATCAAACCTGATGCTTCGCGTCTAGATTTCACATCACTATCTACTGCGCCAACCCACTTGCCGGTGAGTAGGTCTGCCATTAACTGCAATGTCTCTGGGGTTGGAGTGGCAGCAGCTGAAGGTTTGCAATCAGCACAAACCGATCCTCCGCCCACAAGTGAGAAGTATTTGTGTGGCCCTGGTTTATCACATCTAGAACAAAGGGTCATCGATGGGGCAAATCCGGCTGCTGCCAAAGACCTAAGAAGATAAGCATCAAGTATTAATGATGAGTCATAAGTTGCATATGCAAGAGCGCGAAGGGCGCCAACAACTAAATTAAACTGTTGAACTGCTGGTTCATGCTCGTTTTCAGTAAAGCGCTCTGCAGCTTCCAAAATGGAATTGGCAGTAGTCCAATTCTTGTAATCTGCAGATAGTGCTTGTCCAAAGTTCTCAATTGAGGTTACTTCCGTGACGATATCCAAAGATTTACCGGCATAGAGCTGAAGATCAACAAAGCTAGTCGGTTCTAGGCGCGCACCAAACTTAGATTTTGTGCGCCGAACTCCTTTGGCAACTGCTTTGATTCGGCCGTGCTCTTTTGTGAAGAGGGTAATAATTCGATCGGCTTCACCAAGCTTTTGCGTGCGCAAAACTACGCCTTGATCTCGGTAAACACTCACGGGGTAACCGTAGCGAGAATTACTTTTTAAGTCCTCGATTTACCGCAGACACGACTGCCTTTAGTGAAGCGGTAGTGGTTGAAGGATCAATTCCTACACCCCAGAAAATTCGGCCCCCTACTTCACACTCTAGGTATGCCGCAGCCTTTGCATCCCCACCAGCAGAAAGTGCATGCTCGTAGTAATCCAATACTCGAACATTTACATCTGGTAGATATGCATTGATGATGTTTACAAAGGCAGCAATCGGTCCATTACCTGTGCCACTTAGGGTGTGAATATTTCCCGCATCATCGATATCTACTGAGAGCTTTGCATCTTCATCTAGGTGTGAAGATTGGCTCATCGCCTTAAGGCGAAAGCGACCCCACTTGTTTTGATTAGCAGGCAAGTATTCATCTTCGAAAATATGCCAAAGATCAGTTGCTGAAAATTCCCCGCCTTGCTCATCACTCTTTGCTTGAACCACGCTACTAAATTCAATCTGTAAGCGGCGCGGTAGATCTAGGTGATGCTCACTCTTAAGTAAGTAGGCAATACCGCCCTTACCTGATTGGGAATTAACCCGAATAACTGCTTCATATGAGCGACCAATATCTTTTGGATCAATTGGCAGATAAGGAACGGCCCAGGCAATTTCGTGCACATGCTTTCCAGCACTCTTGGCATCCTTTTCTAGATGCTCAAAGCCTTTTTTGATTGCATCTTGATGGGAACCAGAAAATGCCGTAAAGACTAGATCTCCGCCATATGGATGGCGCTCTGGCACACGAAGTTGGTTGCAATACTCAACTGTGCGGCGAACTTCATCAAGATCAGAGAAGTCAATATGCGGGTCAATTCCATAACTAAATAGATTTAAACCAAGAGTAACTAGGCAGACATTTCCAGTGCGCTCTCCGTTACCAAATAGGGTTCCTTCGATGCGATCAGCTCCGGCCATATAGCCAAGTTCGGCGGCAGCAACACCTGTGCCACGATCATTATGTGGGTGAAGTGAGAGCACGATGGAATCTCGATACTTTAGATTGCGATGCATCCACTCAATTGAATCGGCATAGACATTTGGTGTTGCCATCTCAACGGTGGCAGGCAAGTTGATAATTGACTTGTGCTCTGGAGTTGGCTGCCAAACATCATTTACCGCATCACAAACTTGCACGGCGAATTCAAGTTCAGTTCCGGTATAAGACTCTGGTGAGTACTCATATGAGATCACAGTTCCTGGAACTAACTCTTCATACTTCTTACATAGCTTGGCACCTTCTACTGCAATCTGCTTTATGCCCTCTTTATCTAAGCCAAAGACAACTCTGCGTTGAAGAGTTGAAGTTGAGTTATATAGGTGCACTACTGCCTGCTTGGCGCCTTTAAGAGATTCATAGGTTCGCTTGATTAAAGATTCGCGGGCTTGGGTTAGAACCTGGATGATTACATCATCTGGGATTAGCCCATCTTGGATAATCTTTCTAACAAAATCAAAATCTGTTTGTGAAGCGGATGGGAAACCTACTTCAATCTCTTTATAGCCCATCTCAACTAATAGCTTGAACATCGCCAATTTACGGGCAACATCCATCGGTTCAATTAGCGCCTGATTGCCATCGCGCAGATCAACTGAACACCACTTGGGTGCCTTATCAATTTGCTTAGTTGGCCAAGTGCGATCGGTTAAATCGACTGGAATAAATGGTGAATAACGATGCACTGGCATCGTTGAAGGTATTTGCTTTGGAAAATTCATTTTATTAACTCCTCAAATTCTTTTGCTTTGTTGGGTGGGTTTCCCGGCAAGCCCAAACTCCGCAATAGGGGAGCCGGCTATTTGGCCCCATTGCGGCAGCAAAGGAGGAGTCCTTGAGTTAGTAAGCCGCGCATAAGTCCAACTATAACCTAGAGGACAGGTAGATATCTATCTATCTCATATGCGCTAACTTGCTTGCGGTAATCGGCCCATTCAGCCTTCTTATTGCGCAAAACGTATTCAAATACATCCTCGCCCAGCGCTTGGCGAACTAGCTCGCTAGATTCCATAGCGGTGATTGCCTCATCTAGAGTTGTTGGCAACTTCTGTGGCGAATTTGAAGTCTCTAACTCATACTTAGATTCAATTCCCTTTAATCCAGCGGCGATTATTACGGCAAATGCCAAATAGGGATTACAACCAGAATCTGGTGATCTAACTTCCACTCTGGTACTTGCTTCTTTGCGTGGCTTGTATGAAGGAATACGAACCATTGAAGAACGATCATTATGGCCCCAAGTCACATCAGCTGGAGCTTCGCCCCCACCACTTAGACGCTTATATGAATTGACCCATTGGTTTGTGATCGCAGTGAATTCACGGGCATGTTTGATAATTCCGGCAATAAATGATCGGCCAACTGGTGATAATTGCAATTCACCTTTTGCATCATAGAAAGCATTTTCTTCACCTTTAAATAGTGAGAAGTGAGTATGCATTCCAGAGCCAGGATGATCAGTAAATGGCTTTGGCATAAAGGAAGCATGAAAGCCCTGATCTAGTGCGATCTCTTTAACAACGTGGCGAAATGTCATGATGTTATCGGCAGTAGTTAAAGCGTCGGCATCTCGCAGATCAATTTCTTGTTGTCCTGGCGCACCTTCGTGGTGGGAGAACTCAACTGAAACTCCCATTGCTTCAAGCATGGTAATTGCCTGACGACGAAAATCGTGTCCAACGGCTGATGAGGTCTGATCAAAGTAGCCGGCAGAATCCACAGGGATTGGCGCAACTCCTGGTTCTGGTGCATTTTTAAATAAGAAAAATTCCATTTCTGGATGGGTATAAACAGTAAAACCCATCTCCCCTGCCTTGCGAAGAACTTGCTTTAAAACATTTCTAGGATCTGCTGCAGATGGGGTTCCATCTGGCAATGTGATGTCGCAGAACATGCGAGCTGCTCCAGGTGCTTGTGTGCGCCAAGGCAGGACTGTAAAAGAAGATGCATCAGGCTTTGCCAACATATCTGATTCAGTTTGGCGAGCAAATCCTTCAATGGCAGATCCATCAAAGCCAATTCCTTCAGCAAATGCGTTATCTAATTCAGCTGGTGCGATTGCTACAGATTTAAGAAAACCAAGCACATCGGTAAACCACAAACGAACAAAGCGAATATTGCGCTCTTCAAGGGTGCGAAGTACAAACTCTTCTTGCTTGCTGATTTGATCGTTCATAGGAGCCATACTGCCAAAGGTGTGTTACGGAATTGTTAACGAATCTTTAGCCGGTAATTTCCGGTAATTGCCTATAGGCCGTGAGCGTGAGCAACGGCCGAATACATAATCTTTCCTTCATGAACATTTAATCCACGGGCCAGCGCATCATCATCTGCGCAGGCTTGCTCCCACCCTTTATTGGCTAGGGCTAGGGCATATTTGATCGTTGCATTAGCAAGGGCGGCAGTTGATGTTGCTGGAACTGCCCCTGGCATATTTGCAACACAATAATAAAGTGAATTGTGAACCTTAAAAGTTGGGTCAGAGTGAGTTGTTGGTTTTGATCCTTCAAAGCAACCACCTTGATCAATTGCAACATCAACTAGAACTGAACCTGGTTTCATCCGTGAAACTAATTCATCACTTACTAGCCGTGGCGCTTTAGCCCCATGGACTAGAACTGCTCCGATAACTAAGTCAGCTTCAAGGCATTGCTCTTGGATTGCATAAGCCGAGGAAGCAAGAGTCTTTATTTGTCCCTGATATAAATCATCGATCTGACGTAATCTATTTAAATCTAGATCAAGAATTGTCACATCAGCTCGCATGCCAAGTGCAATAGTTGCAGCTGAAAGACCAACAACTCCGCCGCCAAGAACTACAACCTTTGCTGGCTTTACACCTGGAACTCCCCCAAGTAAAACACCACGACCGCCCTCTGGCTTTTGCAAAGCTGTGGCTCCAACTTGGATCGACATCCGACCGGCAACTTCTGACATTGGAGCAAGAAGTGGCAGCGTGCCATTTAATTCAACGGTTTCAAAAGCAATTGCAGTGATCCCAGATTTAATAATGGCTTCGGTGCATGGCCTAGAGGCAGCCAGGTGAAGATAGGTAAAGAGGGTTTGACCCTTTCGCATCCGAGGGTATTCCGCCTCAATTGGTTCCTTCACTTTAATAATCAAATCACCTTTTGCCCACACTTGCTCGGCGGTATCTAGAATCGTTGCCCCAGCATTTTGGTAGTCGCCATCGGTAATTGCCGAGCCAAGCCCAGCCCCACTCTCAACAAAAACGTTATGACCGGCTTTAACTAAAGCGTGAACTCCAGATGGGGTTGTGGAAACTCGAAATTCATTATTTTTAATTTCTTTAGGAACACCAATGTTCATACCGTAAATCTACTGCCCAAAGAGGGAAGCGCACACTTTTGGATGAAGATCAGCCCTCATATTAGAAAAACTTGCAGGCGGCCAGCCTGCGGCATAGACCCTTCTAAGTAATTTAGCCAACGCATAGTTCGCATCGTCTTGAAAGGCTCGGTCCAAAGCACGCTGAGCAAGGGCGCCTTCACCTTTCTCATAACAAACTGCCGAAAAGAGTGATGCAATAGGGGCCACAAAACCTTTGGGAGTTATCCGAAGAAGCCAGCGCCACATTGCCCAAAGTGTTTCAATATTTTGCGGATCAGTAATTCCCATCGCATAGTCGCGAACTTGCAGATCACAGAGCCTGGCAATAACTAGTGCCAGCAACTTCTTATCGTCACAAATCCCTTCCTTAGTAAAAATTCCAACTAAATCAGTTACGGCAATAGCTCCTACTCGTTGTAGTTGCTTATAGCTATCTTTCTCATAATCAATTGGCTTAATCTTTTTTATTAACTTTACAAGTTCTAAATCTATTTCCTCTTGGCTAATGGACTCTCGCATCTGGGCTAAATCATGAAAAGGAAGTGGATTGCCTTGTGCTACCTGCTCGGCAGCAATTCTTGAGGCAGCTAGATCTGGCATTGGCTTGCCATCTGGTGGACAACACTGCGGATCAGAACAGAGCGTTGATCGCCACCGCTGGTGTCTAACCTCTAAGCACTCGCGCACACAAATCCCCCGCAGTTCAATGACTTGGCGAAGTGGGGCTAGAAGATACTCACTATCAAATACGCCATCCGGAAGATAGGCAATTAATAGCGCCCCATCACTGCCATCTTTAACAAGGTGCGTGGCTAGGCAATCTAGCTGGTCAATATCAATTTCTTCTGGGTAATCAACTCGCATAGCCATGCCAAGTGATTCATCTTTTAGCGAGATTATTACAAGTGAGCTAGTTGGGTGATAACCAACTAGAAAAGGAACGGCAGCAAGTAAGTCATGTGGTGAGGTAAGAGTTGTCATGGGCTAAGAATCTTGGAATTAGGTATTCACCGTTCTGGCAATTGGAGCAACTGTGGGAAGGGTTATCTTGTGTATTTAGTAGGAGCCGGTGCAACGGGAATTATTACTGACATCCTTTGCACAATTGCCCCACCAAGAACTGGATAACTCAACGTATCTGCCATCCAGGTGCCCGCCCAAGAAACTGTTAATGAGGCGGTTATATCGCCAGACTTTCGGTAGGTGTGAAGAACTGCGCCATTTGGATAAGGCGCACCATGATTTGTGGTGCTAAGTGTTGCGCCATCACCAAAGTCCCAGGTGTAGGTGGGAGTTAGATTTACTGAGACCCCAACTCCAAGGATCACAACTGCGGTAGTAAATACATTGCTAGTAGTAGTCCAAAAATTAACTGGCACCTGGGCCAATACCTTGCCGGCTGGTTGGTAATAGATCTCACGCATTGGAATGAGTTGGGTAAGTTGATCTGAAAGTGAGATCGCACTGACTACTTTGGGTTTACTACTTACCTTTGGTCTTGGAGTGTAAGGACGATAGACATAAGGTCTTGGTTTCCAAGTTCTAGTTGGTTTTGGCAAAGGCGTGCTTAATACTTTTGGCTTTTTAGTTGCACCAGGCCGGTTTTGATAAGCCTGAATGATAACTTGCCCAGTCTTTGGATCCGTAAAGACTTTGACGCATACTTTGGTTTGGCACTTTGCTTTGCTCACCGCATATGCAGAATTTGGCAGGAGTAGAAGAAGAAGTAGTGCAACTAAGGCTTTTCTCATTGGCTCTGCACTATCCACCAATCGCCATTTACAGGCTTTAGTGTGAAATTGGTGTCGATGTTAGATGCTTCCCAAATTTGAACTGCCCCGCTCTTTCGATCAACATGCTTAGTCGCACTCATTGCAACTCGAACCTTTAATTTAATGACTTGGGGTGTATTAATTAGCGCAGATATCTCGGTTATTTTGTAATCTCCCCCGACAAGATTTGCCGTGGCATAAATGTCTTCAAAGCTATCGGCAATCTTTAAGCAGCCACAGCCAGCCATTGCTGCCATGCGAATTGGAAGTACTTGCCCAGTGTGAAGTCCGATGTTTAGCGCATCGATGTAATTAATAATTGCCGTAAGGGCCAGGGGCTCAACATTGCTAGGCAAGGTTGCATCAAGGGAAGTCGATGCCACCAAATTTCCAGCTTCACCAGCCAAGAACTTTGCTCCTTCAGATCGCCCGCAGCCACTTAAGAGCGTGATTGAGATAAGTACTACGCCAATTCGAAGAAACATGATGTGAAAGTAGTTACTTTTCCAAGGTAGTTAATCTGATTAGTCACTTGCCTGTGAATAAGACAAAGCTGTGGAAGATGTGCCACTCTAGAGGTGTGGCACATAGAGATGGTGATGGCTGGGTGGAGTGCACCTGTGGCAATCGCCATTGGGGTTTAAATGGCGCTGCCGGATTACTTTTAGTCAGAGATAAGAAAGTATTACTTCAACATCGTGCACCGTGGGTGCATAACGGAGACACTTGGGGTATTCCTGGTGGCGCTAGAGATTCCCACGAAACAATTATCCAGGCCGCCCTTCGCGAAGCTCATGAAGAAATTGGAATTGAAATTGATTTAGTAACACCGCTAGATACCTTCCATGATGAGCACAGCGGCTGGGCTTATGACACAGTCATTGCTACCTGTGATCCAAAGTTGGTGGCCCATGAGCAAAATGATGAATCACTTCAAATAGAGTGGATTGCCTTTGATCAAGTAGTGGAAAAGAACTTGCATCCAAGTTTTGCTAAGAGCTGGCCAGAACTACTTTCCTTGCTCCAAATACGTTTTATGTAGTCGCCTAAGTGACTCTCTAATAACTGCGCCATCTGAAGTGCGCCAAAATGGTGGCATTGAGTTTAGAAGTGTTGAGCCATAACGCTTTGTTGTAATTCTAGAATCCAAGATTGCAACAACTCCCCGATCTTGAATTGATCGAATCAAACGACCAGTTCCCTGGGCAAGAAGTAGCGCAGCTCTTGGCAAGGAAACCTGCATAAAGCCGCTACCACCTGCGGCATCAGCCTCTGCAGCGCGCGCACTCATTACTGGTTCATCTGGTCTTGGAAATGGAATGCGATCAATTGCAACAAGCGTGCAGGCCGGCCCTGGCACATCAATTCCCTGCCACAGGGAGATTGTGCCAAGCAAGATAGAAGTTTGATCAGCGGCAAATTTTTCCACCAGTGATCCAACTGAATCCCCACGCTTTTGAGTAATAATTGCAATCGGTAGCTCTTTTAATACTTTTCGTAAGTATTCATCAGCCATCTCAACACCTCGCCAGGAACTAAATAAAGCAAGAGTTCGCCCGCCTGCTGCATCTATTAACTCGGCTAACTCCTCTAGCGCCTCTTTGCTTGGACCATCTCGACCTGGTTCTGGAATATCACGCGGTAGGTAGAGCATTCCTTGATTCGCAAAATCAAAAGGCGAACCAACATCTAGCATCTGAAGGTTTGCTGGATCGATCTCACCTTTTTCAAACTCATCATCTTCAAAATCTTTGCCGACTAGAAAACCAATTGATTCGGCAATTGAATTAAAGGATTTGCCAACTGACAAGGTGGCCGAGGTGGCAATAACTGGAGTTTGGTTTAGCAAGTTCTTTCGAAGAACTGCAGATACTGAAAGTGGCGCTAAATAAAGCGTTGAAAACGTAGGTTCAAACCACATAACTTGATGGACACTTGGCTTTAACATCTTGGTGGCAGTTTGTGCCACTTCACTTGTTGCCCCTTTAACCCGTGCCCGCTCGGCCATCGCATCTGGATTGATCACCTCAGAGTCAGCATTTATAAGTTCAACGAATGCTTTAGCAGCATCTTTTACTTTACGAATTGGCGCTTCTAATTGTGAAGGAAGATCTGGCAGGCGTCCGGCTTTAGTCGGATCGTTTCTAACATCACTTGCATAATCAGTAAGTGCATCGGCAAATAAGTCTGCCGCTTTTTGAAAAGCATCCGCTGCCTTACCTGGCATATGTTTCTTGGCCATCTTGGCCGCGCGCTCAACTCGACCAACTGTTAGCTCTTCGGTAACAGCTTGAGTAGTGCGATCCATAAATTCATGGGCTTCATCTAGAATTACGGCATCACGCTCTGGCAAGATCGGATGTGAATCAACAATCTCAATGGCCAATAAGGTGTGGTTAGTAACTACAACATCTGCTGTTTGCGCCTTTGCTTTAGCATTTGCAGCAAAACATTGGCTGCCAAAGGCACATTCATCTTTACCAATACATTCTCGCCCTGAAACTGAATTGGCATACCAAACCCTACGATCAACATCTGGGGCATCATCTCTATCACCAGAGACGCCAGGAGTTTCAGCCCAGGCACGAAGGCGCTTTGCATCTTTTTCTAAGACTCCGATATCCATTAGGACTTCACCATCTGGATCTTGTCCCCCACCATTCATCTTTTGCAGGCAAAGGTAATTTCCAACACCTTTATAAACAGCAAAGCTCAGTTCGCGCTTTAGTTCTTTTTCCAGAGCGCCTTTGATTCTTGGCAGATCACGCTCGACTAGCTGGCGCTGCAAGGCAAGAGTGGCAGTGGCAACTAAAACCTTTTTGCCATGAACTAGGGCGGGGACTAAATAAGCCAGTGACTTACCAGTTCCAGTTCCGGCCTGCACAAGCAAGTGATGTCGATCAGAGAGCGCGTTAGCTACTGCTTCAGCCATTTCAATCTGACCTTCGCGTGGTTGGCCACCGATTGCATCAACTGCGCAGGCAAGTGCGCTTCGCACTTTGTCTAAGTTTGAATCACTCACTTTAAGAAGTTAGTTGAAACTAAAGGACAGTAATTTTAATTGCAGAAACTAGCTTGTCCCACTTCTTTAAAACCACCCAGCTTGTTCCAGCCTTTAGCGCCTTAACACTTGGATTAAAGGTTGCACCGCCCTTGCTACCACCAGCATCAAATGAAAGTACTTTCTGATTTGAAACTAGTGCATCCCAGCCTGCGGTATCAGCAACAGTAAAGACAACTGTGTCTTTGGAAGTAATAGTTAGCGTCTTAATAGTTGTTGGATCAACCATGATTGGTGGCAGCGCAGCAACTGTGGCTTTAGGCGTGGCCTTTGTGGTTGCTTTAACAGTTGGTTTTGGCGTGGCCTTTGTGGTTGCAGCATTCGCACCGGCACTAGATGTGCTGATCACGGCAATTAATACGAAGGCAATCTTGGTAGATATTTTTCTCATAGCCCCAGCCTATCTAAGGCTTGCCACTATGCCTTTATTAACAGGCCGTTGCTATCCACAAAATGCTGACTCACACCTAGTTCTTCTAGCTAATTTCATAAGAAGGACTCACCCTAGTAGGGCCTAGCCCAACAGTTAGATAGCGTCTTTACTTATCGTAAAAAGAAAAGAGGGCCGCGATAATTATCGCGACCCTCTGTAACTTTATTTAATGGATCATGAACATCCTGAAGTATTACCGCAACCTTCGCAGACAAAGCATGAACCAGCCATACGCATTTTCACTCCGCAAGTCATGCAAAGTGGTGCATCTGATTTCACACCGCTCATCTTTTCAAAGAGTTCCATTGATGAACCAACGCCAGCTGAAGTTTCTGGCTTTGCTTGGATCGTTACTGATGCACTCTTATTTACAGCCGCAGGCGCCACCACAGGCGCAGCTACTTTTGGGGCTGCAACCTCTAGATCTGGTGTGTATTCACCTGAATCAAGTGCGCGAGCGCGCTCTGATGCCGTATATAAACCAAGTGCGCTACGAGAATCAAATGGTAGGTAATCAAGTGCCAGACGACGGAAGATGTAATCCATGATGGATTGCGCCATGCGAATATCTGCATCATCTGTCATACCGGCTGGCTCAAAGCGCAAGTTAGTGAACTTCTCTACGAAGGTCTCTAGTGGCACGCCATATTGCAAACCAATTGATACTGCAATTGAGAAGGCATCCATTACACCGGCAAGAGTTGAACCTTGCTTACCTAGCTTTAGGAATACTTCACCAAGTGCGCCATCGGCGTATGCACCGGCAGTCATATAACCCTCTGCGCCACCAACTTGGAAAGAAGTTGTTGATGCTGGGCGTGACTTAGGTAGTCGCTTGCGAGTAGCAGTTGGGTGAACGTCGCCTGCAGCTTCTTCCTTCGCGCCCTTGCCATCTGAAAGTGGTTGACCAACCTTGCAGTTATCGCGATAGACCGCCAAAGCCTTTAGGCCAAGCTTCCAACCTTGGTAGTAGACCTCTTCGATCTCTTCCACAGTTGCATCTGAAGGCAGGTTAACTGTCTTTGAGATCGCACCTGATAGGAATGGTTGGCATGCTGCCATCATCTTCACGTGTCCCATTGCTGAGATTGAACGAATACCCATTGCGCAGTCAAAGATGTCATAGTGCTCTGGCTTTAGGCCAGGGGCATCAATGATGTTTCCGTTCTCTGCAATGTAAGCAACGATCGCTTCATTTGTCTCTTCGGTATAGCCAAGCTTGCGAAGTGCTTGTGGAATGGTCTGGTTAACAATCTGCATTGAACCGCCACCGACTAGCTTCTTGAACTTAACTAGCGCTAGATCTGGTTCGATACCGGTGGTATCGCAATCCATCATCAGGCCAATTGTTCCTGTTGGCGCAAGAACAGATGCTTGCGCGTTGCGCCAGCCATTCTTTTGACCAATTTCAATTCCCTTGCTCCACTCTTTGTTAGCTACCTGCCAAACATCAGCATCTAGTGAACTAACACTCTTTGCTGCCGTTGAAGCATTTGCATGCATCTTCATTACGCGAGTATGAGCCTCGGCGTTGCGGGCATAGCCTGCGTATGGCCCAACAATTCCAGCAAGTTCTGCTGAGCGACGATATGAAACTCCAGTAAGTACTGATGTGATTGCCCCCGCTAGTTGGCGGCCACCATCTGAATCATAGGCAAGACCTGAAGCCATAAGCAGGGCGCCAAGGTTTGCATATCCGATACCGAGTTGACGGTAGTTGCGAGTGGTCTCACCGATTGGCTCAGTTGGGAAATCTGCGAAGCAAATCGAGATATCCATCGCGGTGATAATTAGCTCTGTTGCTTGCACAAACTTCTTGGTATCAAATGAACCATTTGATTCTAGGAACTTAAGCAAGTTAAGTGAAGCCAAGTTACAAGAAGAGTTATCTAGTGACATGTATTCAGAGCAAGGATTGGAAGCGTTGATGCGACCAGTCTCTGGGTTGGTATGCCAAGCATTGATGGTGTCGTCATATTGAATTCCTGGATCAGCACAGGCCCAAGCGGCTTCAGCCATCTTGCGAAATAGTTGGCGAGCTTCAACGGTTTCGATAACTTCACCAGATGCGCGAGCAACTAGGCCAAAATCTGAACCTTGCTCATATGCGCGCATGAACTTATCTGAAACGCGAACTGAGTTATTTGCATTTTGATATTGAACCGAGATGATGTCCTTGCCACCAAGGTCCATATCAAAGCCAGCATCACGAAGGGCGCGGATCTTGTCTTCTTCGCGAACTTTGGTCTCAATGAATTCTTCGATATCTGGATGATCAACATCTAGAACAACCATCTTTGCTGCCCGGCGAGTAGCGCCACCAGACTTGATGGTTCCAGCAGAGGCATCGGCCCCGCGCATGAAGGAAACTGGACCAGAGGCAGTGCCGCCAGACTTTAGAAGTTCCTTTGATGAGCGAATACGAGAAAGGTTTAGTCCAGCTCCAGAGCCGCCTTTAAAGATCATTCCCTCTTCGCGATACCAGTTAAGGATTGAATCCATGGTGTCATCTACTGAAAGGATGAAACAAGCAGATACTTGCTGTGGTGCATTGGTTCCAACGTTAAACCAAACAGGTGAGTTAAATGAGAAGACTTGGTGCATAAGCATCCAGGTCAATTCGTGTTCGAAGATTTGGGCATCTTCATCAGATGCAAAGTAACCGTGCTCTTTTCCAGCCTTGGTATAGGTAAGAACTACGCGATCAATAACTTGCTTTAGTGACCACTCGCGGTTGTCATGTCCAACAGCGCCACGGAAATATTTGGTGGTAACAATGGTTGAAGCATTGACTGACCAAAAGTCTGGATACTCCACGCCCTTTTGCTCGAAGATTACTTCCCCACTCTTCCAGTTCGTCTGCACAACATCGCGACGCTCCCACTTGACTTCATCGTATGGGTGCTTTCCAGCAGTGGTGTAGATGCGTTCGATGGTTAAGCCCTTACCAAGAGATTTCTTAGTATTCGAACCTGCTGGCTTATTCACGATAGACATGCGTTTGTTCCTTCTTCCGATTAGTTGTTAACTGAATTTTTTGATGCGGCAACTGGGGCTGTTGCATTTGAAGCAGATTGTGAAACTTTTGAAACGTTATATGAAGCAGTACTTGAAATCTTTGAAGGAGCTGCGCGGAGAAGTGCGATCTCGCCTTCGAAATCTTCTAAGGAGGTAAAGTTACGATATACCGAGGCAAATCGTAAGTAAGCGACCTCATCTAGCTCTCGGAGTGGCGCGAGGATTGCCATTCCAACTTCTTGGGCCTCTACCTCGGCTTGGCCATCAGAGCGAAGGGTCTCTTCAACTCTTTGGGCAAGTAGAGCTAGGTCAGCACTTTCTACTGGTCGTCCCTGGCAGGCCTTGGCCACACCTTCGATGACTTTTTCACGGCTAAAAGGTTCGCTCGCTCCAGAGCGCTTGATGATCATCAAGGCTGAGGTCTCAGAGGTAGTAAAACGACGACCACATTCGCTGCATTCGCGGCGACGGCGGATTAAGGTGCCCTCTTCCACGGGACGAGAGTCAACGACTCTAGAGTCCTCGTTGCGGCAAAATGGGCAGTTCATCGGTCTTACTCCTTGTTTTCGAGATAATGCGGAGGAAAGAGCAATATAGTCGAAAACCACAACTTATGGAACTTATTTCGCGGTCAACCCCTATATGTAGTGCTAAAACTACACCCCAACTTGAGGGTTTAGAGGATGCTGTGCGGCGTGTCGGGCAAAATCAGTTCGTTACCCCGGTGACCACGCTCGCGTTTTCCAAAATAGCCCATTCCTCGTCGGTAAATAGGCGTGAGCGGATCAAAAAGCGCTTGCCTTCTGGAGTCTCTAGGGAAAATCCCCCACCCCGGCCAACGACCACATCTACGGTCAAATGGGTATGTTTCCAATATTCAAATTGGGAAGCTGACATCCAAAACTTAATTGGAGCAGCAATTCCAGGAACAATTAATTCTTCAAGCATTACATCTGCTGCGCCAGTTTTGAATTCACCGGCCGGATAACACATTGGAGAAGATCCATCACAACAGCCACCTGATTGATGAAACATAAGTGGTCCGTGAATTGAAGTGAGTTTGCGCAGTAACTCATTGGCAGACTCACTCAATTCAACTCGTGACGGGTTTTTCATATTCCGACTCTAATGAACTAAACCATAAATGGCTTAGAAGAAGCCCAACTTGTTTGGCGAGTATGAAACAAGCAGGTTCTTGGTTTGCTGGTAGTGATCGAGCATCATCTTATGATTCTCGCGGCCAATACCAGAAGCCTTATATCCACCGAAGGCAGCTCCGGCAGGGTATGCGTGATAGCAGTTAGTCCAAACACGACCGGCTTGGATTTCACGACCGGCGCGATAAGCAGTATTCATATCGCGAGTCCAAACCCCAGCACCAAGACCATAAAGGGTGTCATTTGCAATCTGCATTGCATCATCAAACCCATCAAACTTGGTTACTGAAATAACTGGTCCGAAGATTTCTTCTTGGAAAATTCTCATTGAGTTCTTTCCTTCAAAGATGGTTGGTGTTACGTAGTAACCACCAGATAGTTCGCCACCTAGATCGGCTTGCTCACCACCAGTAATTATCTTTGCACCTTCCTTCTTTCCAATTTCAATATAGGAAAGGATCTTTTCTAGCTGATCATTGCTCGCTTGCGCACCGATCATGGTGGAAAGATCAAGTGGGTGACCTTGCTTGACTGCTTTGGTGCGAGCGGTGACATCGGTCAAGAATTTGTCGTAGATTTTGCTATCTATTAGGCCTCTAGATGGGCAAGTACAGACTTCGCCTTGGTTTAGCGCAAAGAGAGTAAAGCCTTCAAGGGACTTGTCATAGAAGGCATCATTTTGGGCCGCAACATCAGCGAAGAAGATATTGGGACTCTTTCCGCCTAGTTCTAGCGTCACGGGGATGATGTTTTCTGAGGCATATTGCATGATCAATCGACCAGTAGTTGTCTCACCAGTAAATGCGATCTTGGCAATGCGAGGTGATGATGCCAAAGGCTTTCCAGCCTCAACACCAAAACCATTTACGATATTAACTACCCCCGCTGGAAGTAGATCTGCGATCAATTCCATCAAGAACAAGATTGATGCAGGTGTTTGCTCTGCTGGCTTTAAGACCACGCAGTTACCGGCAGCAAGTGCTGGGGCAAGCTTCCACACAGCCATCAAGATTGGGAAATTCCACGGAATGATCTGACCAACAACGCCTAGTGGCTCATGGAAATGATAAGCAACAGTGTCACCATCTAGTTCTCCAAGTGAACCTTCTTGGGCCCGAATAGCGCCAGCAAAATATCGGAAGTGATCAATTGCTAATGGAATATCGGCATTGATGGTTTCGCGAATTGGCTTTCCGTTATCCCATGTTTCAGCAACGGCTACAGCTTCTAAGTTTTCCTCAATACGGTCAGCAATTTTGTTTAGAATAATTGCACGAGCCGTAGCCGAAGTCTTTCCCCAGCTCTTAGCTGCGGCGTGAGCGGCATCAAGGGCCTTATCGATATCTTTGGCATTTCCTCTAGCAATTTCACAAAATACTTTTCCAGTTACTGGCGTTATATTTTCAAAGTACTGACCGGATTCTGGCGCCACATAAGCACCATTAATCCAATGGTCATAGCGGGCTTTGAAAACTGCTTTGCTTCCCGGTAATCCCGGGGCAACATAATCAGTCATTACATATCTCCCTAGTAGGGCCACAGAATTTGGGTCCTACTTGGAAATTACTCCTTGTACCCCACAAACATAAGGGATGCGATGAGGGCTAGCCTTAATTAGCAGGCACCCACAGGCGCATTCCAGCGCTGACATCTGAGCTTGGTAGGTGGTTTATGGCGACTATCTGATCTACGACGGAATTTAGATCAGAGCCGCCGACCATCTTGGCAATTGACCAAAGGCTCTCACCGGCTGTTACAACTACCTGGACTTGATTGAAATGCGACTCATTTATTACTAAAGATTTTGAGCTAACACCGCTATCAGCAGCGTTACCTACTGCGCTAAAACCAGCGCCAATCACTATCAATAGCGATGCCACAGCAAAAGTGCGGGTTAGCTTTCGTGATTGATTCTTACTCATGGGGGGAATCCATTTCTCGGAGAACTTGGGGGTTCGAACTTTTCGAACACCTGTTCTATAGAGAAATATAGCCCAGAGCACCGACACCTGCAAGTTTTTTTAGAACATTTGTTCGCTTTTTTTGAGATTCTCGGCTACCCTTATTCCATGACAAGTAAGCACCTAGATACTGAGCTAACCCCCCGCCAAGCCAAGATCCTTGAGGTCATTCAGGCCTCGGTTGCCAAGAATGGCTATGCCCCTTCTATGCGGGAGATCGGCGAGCTAGCCGGCCTAGCCTCCCCCGCCTCTGTTAAATACCAGCTAGAGATCCTGGCTGAAAAAGGACTAATCAAGCGAGCCCAGACAAAGGGCCGCGCCTTGGAGCTAACCCCAGATGAGGGAATGGCACCTGAGAAGACTCGAAATGTGCCCCTAGTTGGCCAGATTGCTGCCGGTATTCCAATCACCGCAGATCAAAATATTGACCAGGTCCACACCCTGCCTGAATCCCTAGTTGGTAAGGGCAATGTCTACATGCTCAAAGTAAAGGGCGATTCCATGATCGATGCTGGAATCTTTGATGGCGATCATGTCGTAATTAGAGAACAGAAGTCGGCTGAAAAAGGTCAGATTGTGGCAGCCATGATCGATGGCGAAGCCACCGTCAAGACTTTCTCAAAGAAGGATGGCCACTACTGGCTACTTCCAGCAAATGATGACTACGCCCCAATCCCAGCAGATGATGCGCAGATTTTGGGCAAAGTAACTGCCGTACTTCGTTCAATTAAATAGCAAGGCAAAATAAGTTCTAATACCGTCAAGATATATCTTGATGAGTGATCGCAGTTGCAATGGCTACTACAAAGACATAATCGAGCAAGCAGCCGCACGATTTCTCGTGCGGCTGCTTAAAGTAATTAGAAAGTAACTAGCTTTTAATTAGAGCTAAAGGCTGCATCAAATGAGGCATCCGATGGCACGATCTGAGTCATCTTGCGAATAAAGGCTAGTGATTCTGGGCCACCTACAAGGCGATCCATTCCAGCATCTTCCCATTCGATGGAGATCGGTCCGTCATATTTGATTGCGTTGAGCGCTCTAAAGCATTGCTCCCATGGCACATCGCCATGACCAACAGATACGAAGTCCCAACCACGATATGGATTACCCCAAGGTAGGTGAGAGCCTAGGCGACCGTTTCGACCATTTAGATTACGCTTAGCATCCTTGCAATCTACGTGATAAATAATGTCAGCAAATTCAAGAATAAATGAAACTGGATCTAGGTCTTGCCACATAAAGTGGCTTGGATCCCAGTTAAGGCCAAATGCTTTGCGATGACCAATGGCATCCAAGGTGGCCTTGGTAGTCCAGTAGTCATATGCAATTTCACTTGGGTGAACTTCGTGAGCAAAGCGCACACCAACTTCATCAAAGACATCCAGGATTGGATTCCAGCGATCTGCAAAGTCCTTATAGCCAGCTTCAATCATTGATGCTGGTGCTGGTGGAAACATTGCAACGGTGTGCCAAATAGATGAGCCAGTAAAACCAACTACGGTCTTGACCCCAAACTTTGCTGCAGCTCTAGCCGTATCTTTCATCTCTTCTGCCGCGCGCTTTCTCACACCTTCAGGATCCCCATCGCCCCAAATACGTGGTGACAAGATTCCTTTATGGCGCTCATCAATTGGGTGATCACAAACTGCTTGACCTACTAGGTGGTTAGAGATTGCAAATACTTTCAAGTTATATTTCTTTAGAATCGCATGGCGACCTTCGATATAGCCAGGCTCATTTAGGGCGCGATCTACTTCAAAGTGATCTCCCCAGCAAGCAATTTCAAGTCCGTCATAGCCCCAGCCAGAAGCCAATTCACACATCTTCTCAAATGGAAGATCGGCCCACTGTCCGGTAAATAGTGTTACATCGCGTGCCATTTGTTTGCTCCTTAGTTAACTTTGGTTAGTTTGGATTCGTTATTAGAACTTGCTTCTACTGCTTTTAATACGTTCTGCACATTTAAGCCATCGGCAAAGGAAGGCAGGGCGGCTTTGCCGCTCTTTATTCCCATCAAGAAGTCATAGACCTCATGGGTAAAGGTGTGTTCATAGCCAAGAATGTGTCCAGGTGGCCACCAGGCCGCCACGTATGGATGCTCTGCTTGGGTCACTGAGATCCTTCTAAAGCCAGCTTCGGTAGCAGGCAAAGTGTGATCATGAAACATCAATTCATTCATTGATTCAAAGGTGAATGACAAAGTTCCCTTAGAGCCACTTATCTCAACGCTCATGCCATTCTTATGGCCGGTAGCAAACCTAGTTGCTTCAAAGACGCCAATTGCGCCATTATCAAAATTTGCCGTGAAGACTGCG
>Ga0114964_10000380_pt1 | contig 34279 bp, 40 predicted proteins | sample C_131016_MF_Meta_FD_92638 | JGI IMG/M metagenome (GOLD analysis project Ga0114964, IMG submission 92638) | Freshwater microbial communities from Lake Croche, Canada to study carbon cycling - C_131016_MF_MetaG | ecosystem: Environmental > Aquatic > Freshwater > Lake | place: Lake Croche, Canada...
CTTTAAAGAAAGTAATTTGAGGATTACCAGTTAAATAAACATCCTGAGCACCATAAGCAACAAGTTGAAGAAGACCACCACCCATTTATGCTATATTCTTTATACTATAATAGGAGAAAAAAATTATCTAATTAAAATATACAAATCCTATTTCAATTATATAAGCATATTTATAAATAGTAAATTTAGATATTATAACATATATTATGTTTAAAGATAAAACATCAAAAAAGCGAATATATAATAATAAAGAAATATCTACATTAGATGCGATGCATAATAAAATTATTAATAATTATTCAACCAAAATTATAGAAGAAAAAAATAATTTAAATAAAATTAAAGAATTAGAAAATATTTTTAACGATATTAATAATGAAATCTTTAAATATAATAAAGATGATTTAATTAATGATAAATATTATAATGAATTATGGAGTAGTAATATTAAAATTAAGGAGGATATTATTAAAATTAAAGAACAAATTAAAAATATCAATAATACAAATGAAATTGAATATTATGAAAATACTAGTTATATTTTATTTAATTATTATGATATGCTTGAAAAACAATCTAATAATTTTGTAAATAATGTTAAATATAAAAATAAATCTATTATCGATTCATTTAATTTATCATTAGATAAAGATAAAGATAAAGATAAAGATAAGGATAAAAATAAAATTAAAGATAAAAATATTGATAGTGATAGTGATAATGATAATGATAATGATAATGATACTTATAGTGATAAAGATAGTGATAAAGATAGCGATAAAGATGATGAAAAAATTATAGAAAAAAGTTCTCTTGTTGATAAATATCTTTCTATTACCAATAATAATCATATTAGAAAAATTCATTATGATAATAGAGAATTATGTCGTAATTGTTGTAATACTCTTACTTGTCTTCAACATGATGCTATTATGATTTGTAATATTTGTGGTTATCAAGAACCATTATTAGTTGAACAAAATAGACCTATTTTAAAACAAAATACTAAAGATATCTCTCATTTTAGTTATAAAAGAATTAATCATTTTAGAGAATGGTGTAATCAAGTTCAAGGTAAAGAAAGTACTGATATACCTAATGAAGTATTTGAAAAAATTTTAAATGAAATTAAAAAGGAAAAAATTATTGATACTAGAAATATTAGTTATAATAAAATGAGAGAAATATTAAAACGATTAAGAATTAATAAATATTATGAACATATTAATTATATTATTAATAGAATTAATGGTATTCCTACTCCACAATTTTCAACAGAACTTGAAGATAAATTATGTAATATGTTTAAAGATATTCAAGCTCCTTTTCTAAAACATTGTCCTAAAAATAGAAAAAATTTTTTATCATATAGTTATGTTTTATATAAGTTTTTTCAAATATTAGGACTTAATGAATATTTAAAATTTTTCCCATTACTTAAAAGTAGAGAAAAATTATATGCTCAAGACCAAATATGGAAAAAAATATGTGAAGAATTAAATTATATTATTATACCTTCTCTTTAAACTGCTGGGAAACCTATTAAACGGAAACCTGCACCTAATCCTACACCTTGACGAGCTCCTGCTGATATTGATGGTGATAATAAATCGAATATTGAAAATACACATGCTGCTGTTAATGCTATCATCCATATTTCACTTATTTTTAATTTTTGTTGTGGTAATGCATAAGCAGCAAGAGCTACAAATATTGCTTCTATTGCATATTTAAGTAATCGGATTAAAGCTTCCCATATATCAAATGTATAAGTAGCATCACTACCCATTATATCTATAATCTCTTTATATTAAATAAAAAGAAAATAAAAAAAATATATATAAGATTTTTATTTTATTTATATTTAGTAAATGACGATTGAAGAAACTGTTGTGTCCACTAAAGAAATCGATTTTCTTGATGAAGATAAACCTATTCGTAATCAAAATTATTGTCTATTATCTTTTTTAAGTCCTGAAGAAGTTCTTACTAATAAAGAAACCTATTATTTTTCTAAATTTTTAGATAAATTTGGTAAAGATATGCAAACTCTTCTTGATAATCTTGGTCATAAATATTCTGATAGTAAAGATTTAATTGATACTATTAAAAATAATCATTCTTATATTTTCTCTCAAAAAGAATTAGATGAACAATTTAAATTTTTTAAATCTGTTAATTCTGCTGAAATTGAAAAAGATTTCCATAAAGAAAATAATTTTGTAACTAGTGTTAGAGGTATTAAAGTTAGAGGTGTTTTTGATACTGTTGAAGAAGCAAAAAATAGATGTGAATTTTTAAAGAAAATTGATAATAAATTTGATATTTATATTGGTCAAGTTGGTTGTTGGTGTCCATGGTCTCCAAATCCTAATGATTTACAAGATCAAGAATATTCTGAAACTCAACTTAATACTTTAATGAAGCAATATAAGAAAAATATGGAAGATCGTGATGAAGTTTTTGATAAGCGTAAAAATGAAATTATTTCAAAAACTAAAAAAGAAGGAGATATTGTTTCTGAATTAACTGAAGAAGATCCTTGGTCTGCTCGTAAAAGAGAAATGACTAATGAAGAAGTTAAGGAAGAAGTTAAAGAAGAAGTTAAGGAAGAAGTTAAAGAAGAAATTAAAGAAGAAATTAAAGAAGAAGTTAAAGAAGAAGTTAAAGAAGAAGTTAAAGAAGAAGTTAAAGAAGAAGTTAAAGAAGAAGTTAAAGAAGAAATTGAAGAAGAACCTAAGGTAGAAGTATTTTTAGGAAGACAAATGAGCGAATAAATTTTTATATCAATAAAAATTATTCTTTTATTTTTATATAATAAATATAAATATGAAAGCAATTGTAATATTTATATTATTTTTAGGAATGATATTAATAGTTAAAGGATATTATAGTAAAAAATATAAAAATTTATCACAACCAAAAGTTATAATTAAATATATACCAAGAAGTGAATATGAAGAACAATTATCTGATGAACAAAAATTATCAGAATTTTATAAAGGAATGTTTGAAAATACACAACCAAATATTTATAATCCAAATATTAATAAATGATAAAGAAATATAATTTATAATTAGATTATAAATAAAATATGTTAATTAATAATTTAGGATTACTATTAATAAATACTATAAATAATAATACACCAACAAATAAAAATAAACTTTTTATTGGAATTACTAATTATAAAAAAGATTTACAAAAAAAACAAGATTTTATTAAAAAACAAAAAGATAATTATATTAATAATTATGAACAAAAAAGAAATGAAGATAAAATAAATTATGATGAATATTTACATAATCGTAATTTATTATTTAATAAATGGAAAAAAACAAAAAATCCTATAGATTTACAAACATTATTATCATATAAATTACCAGAATTATATAATGTTGATAATATATATACTTATGATATAAAAAAATCAAATTTAAAATAATACTTCTTCATCAGCTCCATAATCACCTAATCCTATAAAAAAACCTATTATTGAAGTAATACCACCAATAATATATAATATTTTATCAATTAATATTTTAATTAATGTTAAAGGATATTCAATTAAATTTAATATTAATAATAAAAAATCATTAATATATTTACCAATATTTTTAAAAAAAGTTGTTATTAATTCTACAATATATATAATTATAAGTAAAACATTTTTAAATAACCAACCTATACCAGTAAATATATAAGATATTAATACAAATAATGGTTTTAATTGTATAAAAATATTAATTATTAACATAAATAATGTATATAAAATATCACCTATTAATTTAAAAATATCTATAATTGAAGAAAGTATTTCATTCATTATTTTTTTATTATTCTATTATTTATTTATAGATTAGATATAAGAAAATGGAAGAAAAAAAATTTAAATTTCATTTTATAGCTTTTATAATTGCTTTTGCTATTGGTATATTATTTGTATATTTATCAGCACCTAAAAGAAGAATAATAATTAAATATCCTACACCTTATAATATTGATAAAATTGTTTATAAAAATGAAAATGATATATGTTATAAATATAAATTAGATGAAGTTAAATGTACAGATAAAGCAATAAATCAACCAATTATATAATTATTATTATTCTATTATAATAGAGAATGAAAATTAAAGATATTATAAATAGATTATTTTATACTGAAACTGGACAATTATTTATTAGCGGATTAATTGGTTTATCTATTGCTTTATTATTTAAAAGAGTTTGTAAAGAAAATTGTGTTTTATATATTGCACCTAAAAATACAGAAATAGAAGGTAAAATATTTAAATTAGAAGATAATTGTTATAAATATTCTACAATTAATGTTAAATGTAATGAAAAACCTATTTCTTATTATGAAGGTTATTTAACACCTGATAATATTATTAAACAACCTAACTTTTTTGAAAAAATGTTTGCGTAATTTTTTTTTATTATTTTTATAAGTCTTTATTAATATAATAATTATCTTTAATGAATATGACAACAAGTTTAGACGATATCCCTTTAAAAACATCTAAAAATAATGATAATATTGTAGATGATATTAATGATCCTATGGTTAAAGATATTTTAAATGAATTTGAACAAGAATTAGAAATAAATACTAAACAACAAATACAACCTAAAGAAGAATATACTGTTAAATATCAATCACAACAACAATATGATGATATACCTATAAAACCTATTAAAAAAATACAATCTAAAAATATATCTTATTATAATGAAATATATATTAAAAAAACTGCTATTATTATAATTATTGTAGGATTTATTTTTTCACCAATAGTTTTTTCTACATTAATTGAAAAATTACCTAGTTCTTTTACTCCTATTTTTCAAAATTATAATTTTTATATTAAATTATTATTATTATTTATTATTATTTATATTTTATTATTTTATAATTTACTTTAAATATTTTAAATTATCTAATTCATTTTTATTATCAAATGCCATATAATGAACTTCATCTGAATTTAATCCTTGTATTCCATAACCATTTTCTATTTTTTTTATTTCAGTATAATAATTTTTTTCATCATATATATTATTTTGAGCTTTATCTAATAATTCTTCTGATATATATGGCATTATTATTGAATTATTTTCTTCATTTAATGATACATAATGTTCTTTTATATTTTCAGTATTTGATTTTTTTTGTGGTTTTATATCTCCTATAAAATTATCTATATTATTATAATTATCCATTCCAAATGGTGTATATGCTTTTATTAATGGTTCTTTTAAATCTTTATTTGTATTTGAACTATTATTTATTATTTTTTGATAATGTTTAAAATATATTACTAAAAATATTATTCCTAATAAAAATCCTATTATTTCATCAAATACTACTATTATAAATATTATTAATATTGCTATTAATAATTGATTTATTTGTATTGTTAATACATTTGGTATATCTATATCAATAAATATTGCTACTATTAATATTATCAGTAAAAATAGACGAAATAAATCTAATATCATCTTTATAAAATATATATAAAATTATTTTATTATAGATATTTGTTAATATTATTTCTTTAATGGAAACTTATTTATCTAATAGAGGTTATGCTATTATTAAAAATGATAATAATAAAAAAATTATTAAAGATATTAAAAAAGATTTAACTGTCTCTCCTATTATTAATAATACTATTTCTTCTTTTAATACATCTAATAAAGAATATCCTATTTTTCTTGAAAGTGATAATAAAATTTATATTCCTAAATGTTATGGATTAAATAAATTTGGTATTCCTACTTTTAATAATATTTCTTCTGGTATTGATTGTCCTAATCTTATTTTTACTGGTACTTTAAGAGATATTCAAAAAAAACCTATTGAAGATTTTATTAATGCTGCTAATAATCCTATTAAATTAGGTGGTATTATTAGTGTCCCTTGTGGTTTTGGTAAAACTATTATGGCTATTTATATTGCTTGTTATTTTAAAAAAAAAACTTTATTTATTTCTCATAAAGATTTTTTAAATGAACAATTTATTAATAGTATTAAAGATTTTGTTCCTACTGCTTCTATTGGTAAAATTAAACAAAATAAAGTTGATGTTATTAATAAAGATATTGTTATTGCTACTTTACAATCTTTAGCATTAAGAGATTATGATAGTTCAATTTTTAAAGATTTCGGTTTAGTTATTATTGATGAATGTCATCATATCGCTTCTGAAGTTTTTTCAAATGCATTTAGAAAAATGAATATTAAAATTACTCTCGGATTATCTGCTACTTTAAATAGAAAAGATGGATTGCGTAAGGTTTTTGAATGGTATTTAGGTAAATCTGTTTATACTTATAAATCTGATAAAAATACAAGTGATATGATTGTTCAAGTTCATAAATATTTCTCTCCTTCACATGAATATAGTTTTATTAAAACCTTTTATAATGGACAACCTAATATTGTTTCTTGTGTTAATAATATTTGTAATTATAAACCTAGAACTTTATTAATTATTAATATACTTAAATCTATATTAATAAATGAACCTGATAGAAAAATATTAATTCTATCTGAAAGAAAAAATCAATTAAAAGATATTGAAGAACTTATTAAAGATAATCAAATTGCTTCTTATGGTTATTATATTGGTGGTATGAAAATGTCTGATTTAGATATTTCTGCTACTAAACAAATTATTCTTGCTACTTATCAAATGAGTAGTGAAGGTCTTAATATTCCAACACTTAATACATTAATTTTAGCTAGTCCTATTAGTGATATTCAACAATCTGTTGGAAGAATTTTAAGAGAAAAAAAAGAAGATAGAAAATATATTCCATTATGTATTGATATTTTTGATGAACTTTCTGTTTTTAAATTTAAAGGTTATAAAAGATTAAAATATTATAAATCTAATGGATATATTATTAAAAATTACATAGAAAATTTATTTGTTAATGAAAATAATAATGATTATGATGAAAATAATGATAATACTAAATTAGATGATAATAAAGAAATAAATATTTCTTATTTTATAGATGATGAATAAAAATAATAATATAACTATAATTTTGATTTTTATAGTAATTTGTCTATTTTTTATATTAATATATTTATATAATAAAAATAATAATTCTTATAATAAAAATATAATTCCTATACAAAATTTTAATCAAAATATAAATAATAATAATATAAATAATAATAATATAAATAATAATGAAATAAATAATAATGAAATAAATAATAATCAAATAAATAATAATCAAATAATTATTGATGAAATAAATATTGATACTAAAGGTTATGAAAATGAATTAATGTATATACCAAATAATCTTAAAGAAGGTACTTATATTTCTCAATTTAAAGAAATAGATTTATCTAAAATTCCTATTAGTAATAATCAAATTACTTATAATCCTCAACCAAAATGTTCTTCTAATCCTTTACCTTATGCTAATATAAATGTTAAATATTTATTATCTCAAAAATAATTTTATAATTCTTTTATTGTTTTAATATTTATTATATTATTATTAATATCTATATATTGATATTTATTAGTACCAAATGCTCTTGATAATCCTGTATCACAATACCATATTTGATTATCTATTAAAGTTATATTTTCTAATGCAGTATGTCCTACAAATAAATAATTTACATTAAGTTCTTTAAATATTTTTTTTGTTTCATTAATATTATTTTTATTTCTATTCCATAAAATACCTTGAGAACCAATTATTATATTATCTAATATTTCTTTATCTTCTATATTTATTTTATTATTTTCAAGATAATTTTTAAAAATATAATTAATATAAAATATATCTTTATTATATTTTTTTAATATTTCTAAATGACTTAATTCTAATTTTGCATGACAAAATAATAAATCTTTAATTTTAATTATTAATGGTCTTTTTGCTAATATTAATGATAATGAACCTTGAGGTTTAAATAATTGTTTTCTTTCTATTATTTTTTCTTCATTATTTTCTAAATTATTATTTAAACTTGATTGTGATACATATGAAAAATCTCCTATTATATTCATTAATTCATGATTACCTATTAATGATATACAATATCCACCTTTTACTCTTGCTATACTATTTAAATGTTCTGTAAAATAAATCATTTCATAATCATTTAAAACTTCCCAATTTTTATCATTATTTCTATTTAAACTATCTATTTGATCTCCTAATTGAACTATAATTGTATTTGGTGGTTCTGCTATCCATTCAAAATTATTATTTATTATTTCACTATCTATTAAAATAGATTTAAATCGTTTAATATCTCCATGAACATCTCCAATAATTATTATACGATTAATATCATTTATTTCATTTATATAATTATTAAACATATTTATATCTAAAATATATAAAAAAGTTTAATATAAAAACAAATAAATTATTTACAATTAATATGTTTTTTGCTATATTTTAAATAATTTTTGAATTATAATATTATCAAATTTAGTATTATCATAATCAGTAACATATTTATCACTTAAATAAATAATATTTGTTTTTTTTTTTATATATATATGTAATATATTTGATTTTTTAATACTATCATTTAAAGTTATTTGTATAAAATTAATTAAACTTTTATAATTATAGGGTGTATTATAATTAGTAATTAAATTTATTATACATAAATCTTCTATATTTTTAATTTTTTGTTTTTCAACTTTTTTTAGTAATGTTATAATGTTTTCTTTATCATTTATATCAATATTACTTATATAATTTATTAAATATTTATTTATTATCTTTAAATCATTTAATAAATTTAATGAAGCTGTTACATTATAAAAATAATTTTTATAATTTTTAATATTTATATTATCATATATAATATCTAAATTTGCAGGAAAAAAATTATTTATAAACATAATAATAATTTTTTTATTAAATAATTCTTTTATTTTAGGACTTAATATATCATAAAATCCACATGGACCATTAAATATAATTTTAATTTTATCATACTTATTTATAATAGAAGTAAAATCACAATTTTCTTTATTATTATTATTATTCATATTTAATAACTCATATTCTGTTGTAACTTTACTACATAAAGTTATATTATCTAAATTTATATTTTCAAATTTTTGATTAAATATAATATTTTCCATTTCAAAATTTTCTGTAATTTTATAAGGATTATTTTCATTTTCAGGTCCTCTAATTATATAATAGTTATTATTATTACTATTAATTTCATAAAATATTTCATGTAATAATGCTGCTGATTTTGCAATAATTTGAGAAGATTTATATATATTTGAATTATAGTTATAAAAAATATTATTACTATCATTTTTAAATAAATTTATATCATCATCATCTATAAATAAATCTTTATCAATATTATTTCTAATTCCTTTTCTTTCTGCTAAAATAGACATTAAACCATAATTTTGCTTATCTTTTATATAATCAGATAATCTATGAACTTCATAATATCCTTCTATACTATTTGTATCAATCATATTAATAAAAAGAACTTTATCATTATCAGAAATATCTAATATTATTTTATCTTCTGGTAGTTTATATTCATGAATATCTTCAATTGCTTGATCAGGTCCAACTTTAGTAGGTCCACGTTTCATTAGTCTATTAATAATAAAAATAAAAATATTAATTATATTTTTTTATTAATTCTTCTTTATTATCATTATTTTCATAAATATACCATTTTTTATTTTCAGCATCCCATTTTGCTCCTTTTGCTTTAGCATCATTTTTTTGATGATAAGATACATTTAAATAAATTTTTTTATTTTCATTATTTTTATTATTTTTATTTGTAGTAAAATTATTAATAGATTTATTTGCTAATAAATCAGCATAATAATTACCAATAGAATGTCTATCTTTATTATTAGTATGTGCCATAATATGTTTATATTTAATATTATATTTATTAGTTAATTCAAAAAGTTTTTTAACTAAATCAATATTTGGAGGAATTTTATCATTTGAAGTTTTCCAATTATTAGCTTCAAGTTTTTTACCATAAGTAGTAGCACATTTAATTATATATTCACTATCAGTTACAATTATTTTATTTTCAATAGGATTTTTTTTAATAATATTAATAGCTTCAATAACAGCAACTAATTCAGCAATATTATTAGTAAGTTTTGTTTGTGAATTATCTAATTCCATAGAAACATTATTAGGATCATCTTTAGAAAAATAAATACCAATACCAGCTCTAGCATTAGTATTACCATTATTAATACAAGCACCATCAGTATAAACATATAAAAATTTAGAATATTCATCTACAAAAGTAGTAGCATCTTCAATAGAAGAGAATTTTTTATAAATAGGATTTTTATAATTATCAATTTGAGATTTACATTCATTCCAAGACATATATACACCAGGTTTAATACCAATAGCAACAGCATAAAAACTATTCATTTTTTATTTATATAAATAAAAAAATGATATAAACTTATATATATATAAAAACCTAAAAAATGCAAACAGGTATTATATCATTTGGGGATAGGGTAGCATGGAATATAAAATGTAATAATACAAAAGATAAAATATTAGATGAAATATATAATTTATATGGAATAAGAATAATTCAAAAACATTATTTTAAGATAGATGAAAATAATATTAAACATTTATCAAAAGTACCTCATATGATTTCATTAAGAACTAATGGAAATCGATATTATATTTATTTTACTAAATATAATGATGTAGAAATCATTTATTTTATAGATATGAAGATACATACAGGTTATGAAAAACCACGAATAATTTTAGCACGAGGTTTATTTAATCCATCTTTATTTACAAATACATTAATTGAAGGAGAAATGGTAAAAACAAAGGAAAATAAATGGATATTTATAATAAATGATATAATAGCATATGAAGGTAAAAAATTAGAAAATTTAATTTTATTAGAAAGATTAAAAATAATATATAATTTATTAAATGATAAATATACACCAGATCCTATATGTGATGTATGTAATTATCAAATAAAATCATATTATTATTTATCAAAAAAATCATTAAATGAATTAATAGAAAAATCAAAAAGTTTAAATTATACTTGTAGAGGAATATATTTTAATTCTTATTATTTAAAACATAAACCTAAATTATATAATTTTGATGAAAAAGTAATTATAAGTGTTCAAAAGAAAGTAAAAGATATAACAGAATTTAAATCTTCAAATCAAAATGAAATACAATCAAATATAATAGTACCTACACAAACAACATCAAATTTTATAATAACTTCAAATATTCAAACAAAAGAAGAAAAAAAAGAAGAAATAAATAATGATAATTATCATTATTTATGGGTAGCTAAAACAGATGATGCAGATATATATTATTTATATGATAATTATAATATATTAACATCAAATAAAATAGGTGTAGCATTAATAACAACATTAAAAGATAGTATAGAAATTCGTAATAAATTTAAAGATAAGAATTTAACATATACAATGAAATATAAATGTATTTTTAATGAAAAATTTAATAAATATCAACCAATAGAACAAATATCTTAATTTATTTTTATAAAAAAAATAATTATTAATATTTTTATTTTTTCATATAAATATTATTTATAATAATTATTATAAAAATGAATGAAATTGGATATTTAAATTTACTTAAAGATGTATTGGATAATGGAATAAAAAAAGAAACTAGAAATGGAAATACATATTCTTCTTTTGGATCATTATTAAAATTTGATATAGAAAATGGTATAAAATTTCCATTAATAACAACAAAAAAAGTATTTTTTAAAGGAATAGTAGAAGAATTATTATGGTTTTTAAGAGGTTCAGTTAATTCTAAAGAATTAGAAGAAAAAGGAATAAATATTTGGAAAGGAAATTCTAGTAGAGAATATTTAAATTCTGTTGGATTATATGATTATGAAGAAGGTTATTTAGGACCAATATATGGTTATCAATGGCGTTCATTTAATGGTGTAATAGATCAAATTAAATATGTATTAGAAGAATTAACATTAAAAAATAGTAGAAGAGCATTAATAAGTGCTTGGAATCCATGTCAATTAAAAGAACAAGCATTACCACCTTGTCATTTAATTTATAATTTTTATAAACATGATGATAATAATTTAAGTTGTATGATGTATATGAGATCAGGTGATTTATTTTTAGGATTACCTTTTAATATAGCATCAACAACATTATTAACATTAATTATAGCAAAAGTAATGAATATGAAAGTAAAAAATATATGTATAAGTATTTGTGATAGTCATATATATGAAGAACATATATCACAAGTAAAAGAACAATTATTAAATGAAATATATGAACCACCACAATTATATATAACTAAAGAACTAGATAATATAAATGAATTATCAATAGATGAAAAAATAAAATGGATAGAAGAATTAAAATATGAAGATTTTAAATTAGAAAATTATAAATGTCATAAAATAATAAAAGGAATTATGAAATAAATCCAATATCAGTTAAAAATAAATTATTATTTTTAAGTTTCAATGAATATAAAAATCCATTGAAATTATTTATTTTTTTTATAGATTTAACTTTATTCCAAATAAAATTATCATGATTAAAATAATTATAATGAAAATTTGTTATTTTTCTTGGTATTTTTATTTGAATATTATTATCTTTATAATAAGAATTTATAGATACTCCTAATAATAAATATGTATATTTAATTATATAATAAATTTGTTTATTTGGAACTGTTATTTCATTATTTAATTCAATTAATCCATTTGCAAATACTTTTAAATTATCTTTATTTGTAGTCATAATATTATATAATGTAATTTTAGGTATATTCAAATTATCCATATCAATAATAATATTTGTATTAATATTTTTAATAGTAATATTATAATTTATATTATTATCATTTAAATATTTAATAAGAAAATCAATTGTATCTTTATGTTTTTCATTATTAAATATATAACTTGATATATTATTTATTAATAATCCTTGAAATCTATAATAATCATTATTATAATCATTATTATTTTTATATAAATCTATATTTGTAGGAAATCCTATATAATCAAAACTAGATAATTCTGAAATACTTGTATTATTAATATATTTACTATCATTAAAATTTAAAAAATTAGAAATATCTTGAATATCTATATCTAATGGAATATTTTGAATAGCTTTAATATTAATATTATTATTTAAAAAATAACTATCAATATTATTAATAAAATTAATTTTATTTAAAGAATATTTTTTTTTATAAATTTTTTCAATTTCATCAATTTCTTCATAGTAAATTTTATTATCTTTATTTAATGATATAATTAAATCTGTTTTTTTAAGATTATCAATTCTTATTAAACCTCTATTAGTAAATATTAATATATCACCTTTTAATAATTTAAACATACAATCTTATATAATAAAGATGAATAAATGTTTTATATAATTTTATTTAAGGAGTATATTTATCACAATTCATATCTGACCAAGGAACTTTACATAATTTAGAATAAGCACATCTAAATATATTATTATCAAAATTATTATCTTTTTTATTAATATTTTCATCTGTATTAGCTAAAAACATAGGATAAACACTATCACAAATTAATGGAAAATGTTTTATATCAGTATATTGTCCATCTAATGTATCACTAGCAGTTATATTACCTGTATCTTTAAAAATTTTAATATATTTATCATCAATTTTATTTAATAGATCATTAGTAGGATCACTATCAAAATTTTGATAATTTATAGAAAATTTATTTTTATAAATATCTTTATTAATATTATCATTTTTAAAAACACGTTCAAATATTACATAATTAGAATTACTATTATTTTCATTTCCTACAATTTTATAATTATTCATTAATAAAGTATTTTTATTTAATTCATATTTTAATTTCAAATTTAAATTATTTTTAAAAATCTTTTCATTAATATCATTAATTTTATTTGTATCTAATAAATTTACATATAAATTATTATTATTATCTATAATTTGAGTATTTATAGGTTTATTACTAGTATTTTCTAAATTAGTAAAATAATAATTATCACTAGAAGCAGTGTAAATATCTTTTTTATCAAAAATATTACTATTTAATTTACATCTATAATTAAATAAAGAATAATTAACAGAATTAGAATCAAAAACATTTTTAAATAATACATCATCATTATTAACTTTTTCTAAAGTCCAATAATCAGGACAACTTAAATTATCATATTTAGCATTTCTATCTATTTTATATGGTTTAAAATAGTAAATTTGATAAATTAAATATAAAATAATAATAATAGTTCCAAAAATATATACAATAGTAAAAGGTAAAAAATTACTTAATAATATATATTTAATTTTATCTGATAAATAACTAGCAATTAATAATAAAATAGCAAAACTTGCATATAAAACACAAATAGCAATAGTACCATAAAAAACTTTTTCTCTTTTTTTATTATAAATTGCTTTATCATAATCAGTTAAAGTTTCATCATTATCACTATTATATGGTTTAAACGTTTTATTGCCCATTTAAATAGTTTTTATTATTTCTATATTATATAAATGATTTTATTTAGTAATATTAAATTAAAAATAATTTAATTCGCGAGTTTTTAAACCTTTTTGAGATGATAATAAAGGATTTTCCATTGGCATCTTTAAAGTACTAACATCTTTTTTATAATCAATATATTGTTTAATATTAGTAATAATTTCATTAGAACACCAATTAATAACATAAGTATTAAGTTCTTTAATTTGTTCTTTAATATTAAAATTTAAATTTTTAGATTTTTCAAAATAAATAGATCTCATTATAATACTTAATTCTTGTTCACTTTGTTTTCGTATATTATATTCTCCATTACTTTTATTATAAACACTATTAATTATTCCTTGTTGAATAATATTAACATTGTCTCTTGAAAAAAAAGTTTCAGATAAACAATTACCACTATAATTTCTACTAATAGTATCTAAATTTTTAGCATCATATAAAATAGGATTATTATTAAGTATTTTATAAGTTTTACTATCTTCTTGAAATAAATTAACTTTACCATTTAAAATATAATTATATTCATCTCTATTCATTTCTTTTCTCTCTATTTTATAGAAATAGAAAAGATATGGATAATAATTACTTATATGATTATGTAAAATTTTTATTAGATAAAAATGATATTAAATTAAAAGATGATAAAACATGTAATCATTTAACACAATGTATAGAAAATATAATTTTTAATGTAGTATCAATAGCTTCTATAATAACATTTATTAATAATTGTAAAATAATAAATAAAGAAAGTATAAAAATAATTAAAAAATATCTTGATAATAAATGTGATAAAAAAGCTAATAAAAAAATAGGTGGTGGTGGATCTATTGTTTTACCTTCAGAATTTTATGGTATTGATAGTCTTCGTTATTCAGCTACAAATGGAATACAAAGTGATATTCTTCGTGTAGATTTTGCTGGATCATTGTTAAGACCTCAAATTGGAGGTGGAAAAAAATCTAAATTATTAAATAAACCAATAGTTAATGCAATTCAAGATATTTTAAATTATTATAAATTAAAAGCATCAAAAGAAACAATTAATAAAATACTTAAATTAATAGAAGATTATATAAAATGTTTAATTGAAACATTAAAAGAAAAAAAAGGAGTAATAAGTATATTAACTATAAAAAAAATGATGAAATCTAATAAATTATTTGATATATTTAAATAAATAATAAATTATTATAATTAATAAAATGCCTATTATAACTATAGATGGTAATATTGGTGGTGGAAAATCAACAATATTAAATTATCTTCATAATAATTATAATATATATATAGATTTAGAACCTATAGATAAATGGAAACCATTTTTAGATAATATTTATAATAATAAAAAAAATTATTTTAATTTTCAAATTAGAGTTTGGTTAGATCGTTCTTGGATACAAGAAAAAGATTGTTCAACATCAATAATAATGGAAAGAAGTCCATTTTTTATAAGAAATACATTTAATAAATATATGTTTGAAAATGAATTAATAAATATTCAAGAAAATAATATAATTAATGAATTATATGATAAAACTGATATAATATGGAAATCTAGTTATTATATATATATTCGTTCATCACCTGAAAAATGTTATGAAAGAATAATGAAAAGAGGTAGAGATAATGAAAAAGAAATAACTTTAGATTATTTAAAACAAATACATATACTTCATGAAGAAACTTATAAAAAAGCAAGAGAAAATAAAATGAATGTTATTTGTATTGATATTGAAAATAAAACATTAGAAGAAATAGCAATAATAATAATAAATTATTTAAATAAAATATATAGCATTAAATAAAATAAAATTATCATTATAATATTTTATTTTATTTATTAATAATTCAAATGTTTTCAATAATAAAAAATATATATCTATATTAATATTTATATCAAATATTAAATTTTTAATTTCTTTATTTTTAGCAATATTTATACAAAAATAAATAAAACTTAATAAAAGTTTATAATTATTTTTAATTGTATATATATATAATATTGTTAAATTTTTATTTTTTATATTATAATTAAGACTTCCTATATTATGTTTATTTGTTATTAATCCTATTGGATCATTTATTATATAATCTTTATTATAAACTCTTAAATATCTATTAATATATTTTCTATCTATATCTTTTGTTATTAAATATTTTTTTTCTATTAATTCTTTATTTAAATAACATTTATTATAAGTTTGTATTTTACTAAAATTATTTGAATTATATAATAAATATATTAATATATTTATATCTTCTAAATATTTAAAACAATAATATGGACTATAAGTCATTAAATTATAATAATTAATCATTATTATTTTTATATACATCTATAATTTCATAATTATAAACTTTATAATTATCTAAATTATAAATTTTATTATAATTTATAATTGTATCATTTACATTTTTATTATTTCTTTTATTTGCATTAAATATACATTGTTCTTTATCATTTTTAAATAATATTAATTTTATTTCCTTTTTATCTAATATTTCTTCAAAACATTTCATATATTTTATAAATAATTCATAATTACATAAACGAGGATCTGCAATACATATATTTTTTTTTCTTTGTATTTCTTTTATTAATAATCCATTAAAGAAATTTGAAATAAAATCATCATAAAATATATAATTATCTTTATATTTTTCATTATAATAATGTGTTTTTCCACTTCCTGGTAATCCTATAATTATTATTAACATTTTCAATTTTAAAAACAAAAATATTTGTTTTTATTATTTATTTTTATTAATAAACAATTTCTGTTACAATCCATCCATGATAAAATCCATTTGAATAATTAATTAGAATAAATTGAAAAGTATCATTACTATTTTTAAATGTAATTTCATATAAATATTCTTTTATACAACAATTTAATATATTTGTATCTTTTAATAGTTTATCATATTTATAATCTTTAGGTAATTCTATTTGATTAATATTTTTTATTATTTTTCCTACTAGGAAAGAAAAATCTTCTTTATATATTTTAAAATTACTATGAGAACAACAATCACCGATAGCAAATAACATATATTTATATGTATCAGTAATTAATGATATTTCATTAGATTTATTATTTATAACAACTGATTTAATCATATTATCATATTTATCAAAATCAATATACATTATTTATATTAATATATATAGTAAATAAATATATCAAAATCATTTTTTTATATATTTACTACATTTTTTTTAATAATTTATTATTAATTAGAAAAAATACAAAAATAATATTTTTTATAAAAGTATAGTAGATTGTATCCATCCATCATAATAACCATTTGAATAATTAATTAGAAGAAATTGAAAAGTATCATTACTATTTTTAAAAGTCATTTCATATAAATGATGACTAATATATGTATCACGACTATAAAAATGTGTATTTTCTTCACAATTATAATTATCTGGTAAATTAATATGATTAATATCTTTAATAATTTTTCGAATTAAATCTGTAAAATTATTATTATATTTTTTAAAAATACTAAATGAATAACCATCTCCAACAGCTTCAAAATAATATTTATATTTATCTGTATTTAAAATAAGCTTATTATTATTACTATTTAAATCAACATCTGTTATTTGAGAATTATATTTATCAAAATTAATAAACATTTTAGTATTTTATATTGTTTATTTAAAATATTAATATAAATCAGTTTTTTAATAATTTATTATTATTTATATTAAAATACAAAAATATTATATTTTTATAACATTATACTAGATTGTATCCATCCATCATAATAACCATTTGAATAATTAATTAAAAGAAATTGAAAAGTATCATTACTATTTTTAAAAGTAATTTCATATAAATGAGGACTAATAGATGTATCACTACCATAAAAATCTTTATCTTCTTCACATTCATAATTATCCGGTAAATCAATCTGATTAATATCTTTAATAATTTTTCCAATTAAATCTGTAAAATTATTATTATATTTTCTAAAAATACTACATGAACAACAATCTCCAACTGCTTCAAAATAATATTTATATTCATTTGTATTTAAAATAAGCTCATTATTATCACTATTTAAATTAACATCTGTTATTTGAGAATTATATTTATCAAAATTAATAAACATTTTAGTATTTTATATTCTTTATTTAAAATATAATTATAAATCATTTCTTTATATTTTTTTGTTAATTAGAAAAATACAAAAAAATTATTTATAAAGTATAGTAGATTGTATCCATCCATCATAATAACCATTTGAATAATTAATTAGAAGAAATTGAAAAGTATCATTACTATTTTTAAAAGTCATTTCATATAAATGAGGATTAATATATGCATTACCACCATAAAAATGTGTATCTTCTTTACAATGATAATTATCTGGTAAATTAATTTCATCAATACTTTTAATAATTTTTCCAATTAAATCTGTAAAATTATTATTATATTTTCTAAAAATACTACATGAACAACAATCTCCAACTGCTTCAAAATAATATTTATATTTATCTGTTTTTAAAATAAGTTCATTATTATTACTATTTAAATTAACATCTGTTATTTGAGAATTATATTTATCAAAATTAATAAACATTTTAGTATTTTATATTCTTTATTTAAAATATAATTCTAAATCATTTTTTTTATATTTTATAATAATTTTAATTATATATAATATTTATATCAATCCATCCATCATAATTTCCATTTGAATAATTAATAAGAAGAAAATGAAAAATATCATTAGAATTTTTAAATGTTATTTGATATAAATGATTATTTATAGTTGTATTAAAATCAAAATCTTTATAAATATCATCAAAATAATCATAATCAAAAGGAATATCAATTTCATTAATATTTTTAATAATTTTTCCAATTAAAAAAGAAAATTTTTTTAAATAAATTTTAAAAAAACTAGAAGAATAACAATCTCCTATAGCATCAAATTTTAAAGTATATAAAGAAGTTTTACATAAAAGTTGATTAAAATTATTATTAAGATCAATATTTATAATTTCTTCATTAAAATTATTAAAATTAAAATTATAATTATTAGACATTATATAATTTTTATAAATATAATAATTAAAAAAATATATTAAAATCAATAATTTTTTTATAAAAAATAGATTTATTTAAGGAAAATAATTTCCAATCAATTTTATCTTGATTATTTTTAAGAAGAGTAATTGCATTTTTATTCATAGATAATCTACTCCAATCAATTTTATCTTGATTATTTATTAATATATTAATAGCATTAGAATTTTCTGATAATAATTTAAAATTTATTTTATCTAAATTTTGATTAATTAATTCTATAGCATTTTTATTTAAAGAAATACTATTCCAATTAATTTTTTTAGTATTATTTTTAAGAATATCAATTGCATTTTTATTATTACTTAAACAAAAATATTCTATAATATCTGTATTTTCTTTTAAAATTTCTATTGCATTTTGATTTAAAGATAAACGCATCATATCAATTTTATCTAAATTATCTTTAAGAATTGTAATAGCATTTTTATTAGATGATAATAAATTCCAATCAATATTATTAAAATTTTGTTTAAGAAGTTCAATAGCATTTTCATTACAACAAAGATAATACCAATTAATTTTATCAAAATTTTCTTTTAAAAGAAAAACACCATTTTTATTATTAGAAAGATAATTCCAATTAATATTATTTTTATATTTAATAAGTAAAGGAATAGAATTTTTATTTTTAGATAAATTATTCCAATTAATATTAATATTATTATTATTTTTTAATAAATAGTTTAAATAATTTATAGAATTTTTATTATTACATAAATTATTTATATCTAATTTATTATTATTACTTTCAATAAATTTACGCAGTTTATTTACTTTTAAATATTTATTTTCCATTTATAAAAAAATTGATTTTATTTTTATATAAAAATTAAAATTATAGAACTTATTATTCGAATTATGCAACAAGAAATTGATAATAAATATAAAAAACACGAATTAAGAACACATATTTATAATCGTCCAGATATGTATATTGGTACTATACAACCAAATACTATTGATACATATATTGTAGATAATAGTAATAAAATAATAAAAAAACAAATTACTTATATTCCTGGTTTATTTAAAATTTTTGATGAAGCACTTGTTAATGCTATTGATCATTCTATTAGAACTAGAAGTGATTTTAATGAAGGTAAAACAGATGTTATTATTGTTAAAAATATTAAAATTTTAATTAATAAAGCTACTGGATATATCGAAATTTTCAATGATGGTAATGGTATAGAAATTGTTAAACATAGTGAATATCAATTATGGATACCAGAATTAATATTTGGAGAATTATTAACATCATCTAATTATAATGATGATATAATTAGAAATGTAGGTGGTGTTAATGGTTTAGGTATTAAATTAGCAAATATATTTTCAAAAGAATTTACAATTGAAACAGTAGATCATAATACAAAAAAAATTTATAAACAAACATTTAAAGAAAATTTAACAATTAAAGAAAGTCCTGAAATTAAGAGTTGTTATAAAAAACCTTATACTAAAATTACTTTTTTACCCGATTATGAAAAATTTGGATTAAAAGAATTAACTGATGATATGTATGATTTATTTAAAAGAAGAGTTTATGATGTTTCTGCTTGTACTGATACATCAGTAAATGTATATTTAAATGATATGAAAATACCAGTAAAAGATTTTGAAAAATATGTAGATTTATTTTTAGATACAAAAACTATACAACCTAGATTTTATGAAAAACCTAATGATAGATGGGAAATTGTAGTAGCAATTAATACTAGTGGTAATTATGAACAAATGTCATTTGTAAATGGTATAAATACAATAAGAGGAGGTCGTCATATTGATTATATATCATCAGGAATTATAAAAAAATTAACAGATATGGCTTTAGCAAAAAAGAAGAAAATTATAAAACCTCAACATATTAAAGATAATTTATTTATATTTGTAAAATCAACAATAGATAATCCATCATTTGATAGTCAAACAAAAGAAACATTAACAACATTAATTACAAAATTTGGTTCTAAATGTGAATTATCAGAGAAATTTTATGATAAATTATATAAATCAGGAATAATTGAAATAGCATTAAGTGCTACAGAAATAGTAGAACAAAAGAAATTAACTAAAACAGATGGAAAGAAAATTAATAAAATTATAGTTCCTAAATTAGATGATGCAAATTTAGCAGGAACAAAAGATAGTAATAAATGTACATTAATTTTAACAGAGGGTGATTCTGCAAAAACGACGGCAATTGCTGGTTTAAGTGTAGTAGGAAGAGATTATTATGGAGTATTTCCTCTTCGTGGGAAAATAATGAATGTAAAAGATGTTAGTTTTCAAAAAATTTCTGAAAATGTAGAAATTACAGCTTTAAAGAAAATTTTAGGATTAGAACAAAATAAAGATTATACTAGTAATATTTCTAGTCTTCGTTATGGTAAAATTATGATAATGACAGATCAAGATCATGATGGTAGTCATATTAAAGGATTATTATTTAATGTATTTGAAACATTATGGAGTTCATTATATAAATATAATGGATTTCTTACATCATTATTAACCCCAATTATAAAAGTAAATAATAAAGAAACAAAAGAAATTATTTCATTTTATAATATGGGAGATTATCATAAATGGAATGATACAATTATAAATAAAAATCAATGGAAAATTAAATATTATAAAGGACTTGGTACTTCAACAGATGAAGAAGCTAAAGATTATTTTAAAAATATGAAAAAAATTGTATATAAACATACTGAAAATAGTGATGAATATATTAATTTAGCTTTTAATAAAAAAAGAGCAGATGATAGAAAAGAATGGTTATCTAAATATGATAAAACAGAAGTATTAGATTATACAAATGAAGAAATTACATATGAAACATTTATTAATAAAGATTTAATTCATTTTAGTAATCGTAATCTTGAAAGAGCTATTCCTAATATTATGGATGGTTTAAAAGAAAGTACTCGTAAAATTTTATATGCTTGTTTTAAAAGAAAATTATATACAAATGAAATTAAAGTTGCACAATTAGCTGGTAATGTTAGTGAAGTAACAGCATATCATCATGGAGAAAATTCTTTACAAGAAGCTATTATTGGAATGGCACAAATATTTGTTGGAACAAATAATATTAATTTATTATCTCCAAATGGTCAATTTGGTACTCGTATTCAAGGTGGTGAAGATGCATCTTCTTCAAGATATATATATACTTTATTATCTAAATTAACTAGATTAATTTTTAAAGAAGAAGATAATGATATTTTAAATTATTTAGATGAAGATGGATTAAGTATTGAACCAGATTTCTATATTCCTATTATTCCAATGGTTTTAGTAAATGGTTCTATTGGAATAGGAACAGGTTATTCAACAAATATTCCTCAATTTAGTCCAGATGAAATTATAAATCTTTATCTTAATATTATTAATGATATTAAAATTAATATTGGAACTATATTAACAGATGATGATATTCAAAATAGTATAAATCTTATTAGAGATAAAGAAATTAAAACAATTGAACCATATTATTTAGGATTTAAAGGAGAAATTTATAAAAATGATAAAGGAACATATACATCTAAAGGAAATTATAAATGGATTAATAATTCTACATTAGAAATTACTGAATTACCTATTGGAACTTGGACAGAAAATTATAAAGAATTTTTAGAAGATTTAATTACTAAAAATAATCCTCATTTAAAATCATTTGAAAGTCATTATACAGCAAAAAATGTTAAATTTATTTTAAAATTAAGTGATAATGCTAAAGAAGAATTAGATGATAAAATATTAAATGAATTTAATTTAACTTCAAATAAAAATTTAAGTTTAAATAATTTACATTTATTTACAACTAAAGGTAATATTAAAAAATATATTAATATTAATGAAATATTAAAAGAATGGTCTTATACTCGTATTTATAAATATCAAGAACGAAAAAATAATCAACTTAAAAAAATGGAATTAGAATATTTAATATTATCTAATAAAATTAGATTTATATTAGATGTAATTCAAGATAATATTAAAATTATGAATAAAAAAATAAAAGATGTTGAAACACAATTAATTGAAAAAGATTATTATAAATATGATAATAGTTATGATTATTTATTAAGAATGTCTATTTCACAATTAACTTTAGAAAGAAAAGAAGAACTTGAAAAAGAAGTTGCAAAACTTAAATTATTAATTGATGAACTTAAAGAAACTTCTATTATAATTATATGGGAAAATGAATTAAAAACTTTATTAGATGAATGGATTAAACATAAACAAGATATTCTTGAAGATTATGAAAATGATTTAAAAGGTGATTTAAAACCAATTAAAAAAGTAATCCCAAGAAAAAAGTAATTGGATCATTTATACCCCAAAATTCTATATTTTTTTTATTTTTTATATAATATTTCCATTTATATGGAATTATTAATGATTGATTTTTTTCTAATTTTATAACTATTATTCTATCTGTTTCTATTGGATCATTTGAATATATACTTGCTTTATATATAATTATTTCATTATCATCATTTGGATTTATAAATAAATATTTATATTTATTATGTATCCATTTATTTTCATCTTCATCTTCATCTTCATCTTCATAATATATTTTTTTAATAAAATTATAATTAAACCATGATTTAACTAATTTTTCTTTTTCTTCAATATAATCACTTATAACTATTGGTTGTTTTGTATATAATAATGAAAAATTAAAATCTTTTATAGTTGTTTGTAATATTTGTATATTAGAAGGAAATATAAAATAACAAAAAATATAAATTATTATTAAAATTATTATTATTAATTTTAAATTCATTTATTAATTATAAATAGAAAAATTATGAAGAAAAAATCATTTAAAAAAACTGGTGGTAATAATCTTTTAAAATCTGTTATTGGTAATATTGCTGGTCCTATTATTGTAGATAATATTAAAAATGTTGTTGAATTAGGGAAAAAAAAAGAATTATTAGATGAATATAAATTAAAAAAAGATGATGCTGAAAAAAATTATACCAGAATTACTGATTTATATAATAAAGAACAAATAAGTAATGATAAAGGAAAATATTTATCATGGTTAAAAACTACTGTTACATATCCTATATATATATATCAAATATGGAATACTTTTAAAAGTATTTTATCTGGATTATGGGAACTTATTAAATATAGTATAACATTAATTAAAGAATTTGGAGGATTATTATTAAAAGGATTAGGAAAATTAATTCATATATTATTTGATTCACAAGGTGCTCTTTTATCTGTACTTATATTTATTATTATATTAGTTATTATAATTCTTGCTATTTTAGGATTTTTTAATAATAAAGAAAATAAATTTGATTATAATAAATCTTATAATTCTATTAAAAATAATATTAGTTTAAGTAAACCATCACCATATAGTTTATTAGGAGAACAAATATCTAATATTGTTCCTGAAAAATATAGATTACAATTTAATAATTTTAGAAATAGTTTTAATAAATTATTTGGTAATGATTTAATTGGTACTTCTATTAATAATCAAATAAGAGATACTATTTCTAATGGAAGATATGATAGTATTTATCATATTAAGAAAAATGAAAATGAAACAAAAATTTATTTAATTACTCAACCTAATAATATCAAATTAAATATTGATATAAATAATTATCCAGATAGTGATTATTTTAAATTACCTGAAGATCTTAGAAAAATATATAATCCAAAAAATAATACTATTACTATTCCTCCTTCAATAAATAATACTAATGGTAAATATATATATAAATTTGAAAATGCTTATTATGGTAGTAATATTGAAAATAAAGTAAATATTAATAATAGTCCTTTTATAGATATACAAACAAATAATGAAAATTATTATAAAGCAAATAATATACCAATAGATGATTTTATATTTTCTGATAAAGATAATATAAATCCATCAATATTAAAAGAAAAAATGTTTAGTTTTGAAAATGGTAAATATGTATATCCAGTAGATTATATTAATAAAAAAATTAATTAACCTTTTATTAAATAGATTAAATAAATGAGTGATATCTGTAATAATAATTTATATATAAAACCATTAGAAGTATGTTCAGCTAAAGCTTTAGAATTAATATATAAAAAAACAAGTGATGAATTATATAGATACAATTCTAATTATATTTTTGATAAAAAAATTTTAAATTCTAATAATGATATTAATTCTAATTTTAGAAATGAAATTACAAATGAATATATATATAAAAGTAGTAATTTAAAAAAAGATTTATGTTTTCCTATTAAAAATGATAATATAAATAATAGTCCTTATATAGTAAATTGTGTAATAGCAACAGAAAGTCCTTATTTTACATTTGATAAAAAAAATAAATCTTGTAGTATTTTACCTAATATAGAATTACATGAAAATTTACATTTAGAATATGAAAATAATAATACTTATTTATATTATAAAGATAAAAAAGATTTAGAGGGTAATTATAGTTATAGTTTTAAAAATGAAAAAGCTTTTTGTGAAAATAAATGGTATGATTGGATAGTTATACCAAATTATCATTTTGGTAATCAATATGAAAAAGATAGTGGTATATATTCTAAAGAAGATGTTAGAAGATGTTATAAACCTTGTGAAAAAGGTTTTATGCCATATATTGATTTAAATGGTTCAAATATTTGTGTAGAAAAAGAAAAAGTATCAGATGGTCTTTATTTAAAAAAATTAGATTATTCACCAATATCATTAATAAATTTAATAGGTAATTCTAAAAAAGATATTTTATCAGAATTATATACTTTAATAACTTTATTTGAATATAATAATTATACTATTAATAATAATTATATATTAAAAGAAGATACTTTAATTAAAAATATAGATTATAGTAATGATAATAATTATTTTAATAGAGAAATAGATAATGCTTATAATGAAATATCAGATAATATATGGAATAATATTATAGATGAAATTAATTTTGATATTGAAAATTATGAAAATAATAAAAATATTTTAACTTATAAAAATCCATATTTTATAGAAAAAGATGATGATTTATTAATATTAAGATCTCTTTTAAATTATAATATATTATCTGATGCTATTTTAATTCATACATTTATAATATCTTATAAATATTATATATTTATTAATAATGATATTTTTAAAGAAGAAAATTATTATAAAGATAATGTATTAAAAATTGATATTTTAAAAGAAAATAAATATAATTTATTTAATAATTTAGATATTTTATTGAATAATAAATTATCAAATAAAAATAATATTGATAAAAAAAAATATAAACAAAGATTAGCTAATATATTATTTAAATCTATTAATATATGTTATGATAATAAAAGTAATTTTAGTAAAAATATTATTCGTAAAACTAAAGAAGCTATAGAAAAACTTATATCAAATATTAATATTATAGAATATTATTATAAAATAAATAGAGCATATAAAGAAAAAATAAATATATCTTCTATTATTACAAAAAATGATGATTTTATTAATTTACTTAATACTTTAAAAAATATAATTGATAATGGTATTGAAATAATATTTTATGATAAAAATGATTTTACTTCATTTTCAGATAATTTTAAATTTATTAATTATAAAAATAAAGAAAATGATTTACTTAAAATAAAAGAATATATTAATAATAATATTCTTTTTTATAGAATTGAAGATAATGAAATAAAAAATCCTTGTAATACTAATCAAATTAAAAATGATAAAAATACTTGTATTGATTGTGATAAATATTGTAAAATTGATAAAGATGATAATAAAAATACTTGTAAAACAGATTATAAATGTAATATTTTTTGTCCTAATTCTTGTAAATCAAAAAAAGATGAAAATATTATAAATAAATGTGGAAAAACAAAAACAGATAATGATAAATTAAATTTAAAATCTGAAATTAATACACCTATAGAAGAAGATATTTCTTTTTTTTCTAATATTCAACAAGCAATTCGTATGGCAATAAAATTATTTTTTGCTATTATAATTATTTATATTATATATATATGTTTTGATATATTTGGTGAAACAATAAGAAGTATATTAAATACAATAATATATTATTTTACATATTTATATTTTATTATTATTAGTTTATTTAGTTCTAATAAATATTCTGTTAAACATAAAATGGCTGAATATGTTAGAGATAATACAATATATAAATTTGAAAAAGTTAATACAAAAGTTAATAATTTTTAAATATAGAAATAAATTTTTTTGAAGTTATTCTAAAATCTATTATAGGTTTTGTATAATTTATATTATTATAATTATTTTTTTTTTCCCAATTAAGAATTATTTTATTATCTATATCTTTTAATTCTGGTATCCATTTTTTAATATATAAACAATCTTTATCAAATTTTTTTAATTGTACTGTTGGTGAAAAAATACGAAAATATGGTTGACTATCTGTTCCTGTTGATGCACACCATTGCCATCCTCCATTATTAGATGAAGGATCATAATCTACTAATTTTGAAGCAAAATATTCTTCTCCTTTTTTCCAATCAATAAATAAATTTTTAACTAAAAATGAAGCTACAATCATTCTACATCGATTATGTAACCATCCACATTCATTTAATTGTCTCATAGATGCATCAACTATTGGAAATCCAGTATTTCCTGATTTCCATTTTTCAAAATTATCATTATTATTATCCCATTTTATATTATTATATTTTTTTATATATGTATTACCATAAATATAAGGAAAATAAAAACTTATATTAGCATAAAAATCTCTCCATATTAATTCTCTTACTAATCCATGTTTTACATTTAAAGAAAAATATATTTCTCTTATACTAATACAACCAAATTTAATATAAGCACTTAATTTAGTAGTTTTATCTAAATAAGGATAATCTCTTTCTTTATCATATTCTTTAAAAAAATTTTGTTTTACTTTTTTAAGAATATTTAATGCATTAACTCTACCACCATTAACTTTTAAATTTAAATTATTTTTAGGTCTTAAAAAATTAAATTGTTCAATTTTATTATTTTTATTATTTTTTATAAAATTATATTTATCATTATTATTTATTGATATTGGTTTTTTTATAATTGATTTATTATAAAATGGAGTAAATTTAAGATATGGTTTATTATCATTTTTAAGAATTTCTCCTATTTTAAATAATGTATAATCTTCTTCACATATTAATTCTATTTTATTTAAATTACACCAATTTTCTATATCTTTATCTCTTTTTATTGCATATGGTGTATAATCTTTATTAAAACTAATAGCATTTATTTTATATTTTTCTTTAAGTTCATTTAAAATATTTAATTCATTATCTGTATAATAAAAATTTAAAAAAGATAATTCATCTAAACATTCAAATAAAAATTGAACAGCATTAGATGAATAATATTTATTTTTATCTTTATCTATTTGATTTTTATTAAAAATAAATATTGGTAAAATTTTTATTTTTGGATATTTATTTTTTAGTTTATTTAATGATGTATTATCATATAATCGTAAATCTCTTCTAAATATAAAAATATTTATAATCATATTTATAATCATATTTATAAATATATATATAATTATAAATAATATATCATTTATTTAATCTATTTTATAAAAATATATAAAGATTTTTTATATTTAAAATAATTAACAAAATGATAAATAAAATTTTTTTATTTTTATCATTATTTGTTAATTTATCTTCTGAATATGCAATTAATAGTTTATTTAATAAATGGAATTGTATTGCTATAAAAGATAAAATTGATACAAATATACCATATAAAGTAAATATAGGTGATTTATCATTAATTTTATTGAAAAATGATACAAGATTTTATTCTACATATAGTAAATGTAAACATTTAGGTTATGATTTAAATAATGGATATATTAAAAATGGTTGTTTAGTATGTCCTAATCATGGTTTAAAATATAGTGAAAATGAAAAAATTGGTTCTACAATAGAATATCAAGGTAAAATATTTTGGTCATATAAACCTGATAAATTATTACCATATACAATACCATTTTATAATAATTTAAAAAAAATATATATGGAAATTGATATGGATTGTTCTTTAAAAGAAAGTACTTTTTATTTATTAGATTTTAAAAATTCTCAATTAAAATTTTTAAATAATTATTATAATAATAATTATAAAGAATTTTATAATAAAGATAATAGTATTGGATTATTATTAGAAATATGTTTAAATAAAAAAAATATAAGTACATATTATAAATTTAATTATCCAAATAATATTTTACAAAAAATTAATATTGATAAAAATAATAATTTAATTATTTCAATTGATTTATTACCTATTAGTAAAAAAAAAACAAAATGGTTTGTAACTATTTTACATAATAATAAAAATAATGATTATACTGAAAAAATGATTAAAAATAATTTAATAAAAGATAAAAATAATTTATTAAATTATTCTTATTTTAATGAACATATTAATCATTTAAATAAAATTAATAATATGTTTAATAATTATTATATTTATCCTACTATATTTTCATCAATTTTTTTATATAAAGATTTTGCTAAAATTTATACATCATTATAATTTTTTTCAATATTAACATTTATAAATATATTAGATAATTTATAATGTAATATATATTTATGAATAAATAAAGGTATATATTTATTTATTGATATAATTGTACTCCAATTATTTTTATAACGATAATTTATTTTATGATAATCATTTGCTTCTAAAAAAGATTGAAATACTTTACAATTATATTTATGATAATTTTCTAAATTACATAAATAATAATTATTCATTTTTAAATTAATTCATATTTAAAAAATTATTCATTTTTTTATATAAGTATTATTAAATTACTGATTTTATATTATGAATAATTTTAATAATATTATTGTAAGAAATGGTTATGGATCAAATTTTAATATTTTATATTATAATGATAATAAAACATTAATTAAAAAAAAAGCAATTAATAATTTTGCTATATCTAAACTTAAAAATGAAATTAATTTTTATAATTTTATTAAAATAAATAATATTAATTTTAATATACCAATTATATATAATTATGATGATGATTTTTTAATAATTAATTTTATTAATAATACAAATAATAATAATAAAAATTTTAATATAAATATTATTAATAAAATTTTTTATTATCTTAATAATCTTCATAATTATAGTTTTAAATCTATAGATAAAAAATTATATTTAAAATTATTATTTGAAGAAACTATTTTTAAAATAAAAGATAGAATTAAAGAAATTGAACATATTATAAATAATTATAAAAATATTAAAATAAATAATTTTAGTATTTTAACTTTTGATGAAATTATATTAAAATTAGAAAATAAATTAAAATTTTTTACTAATAATTTAAATCAATATAATTTAAATATTATACATGGTGATCCTCAATTTAATAATATTATTATTAATAATGATAATGAAATATTTTTTATTGATCCAAAAGGTAATTTTGGAACATCTAATATTTATGGTATAAAAGAATATGATATTGCTAAAATATATTTATCTTTAAGTGGTTATAATTATTTTGATGATATGATATTTAATTCATTTAATATAATTAATAATAATATTGATATAGAATTTATTAATATTCCAGATTTTAATATTCATAAAAATAATTATAATAAAGAATTAATTATTTATTTATTTATTTCAATTTGGTTAAGTAATGCACATATATTTATTAATCAACCAAATAAAGTTTTATATAGTTATTTTATAGGTTTATATTTTGCTTCAAAATTATTATAATATTTGTTCTAAATTATCAATTAAATATACATCATTATTTTTAAATAAATCTTCATTATTATCTATTTTTATATAAATAATATCTGTAATATTTTTTAAAGCTTCATAACCAGCAATAGTATTTTCTATTCCTATTTTAAATTTTTCATTTTTATAATATTTATTTATAGCTAATTCATAACATTCTTTATTTGGTTTTTTATGAATATAATCTTCTCTAGTAATCCAATTTTTAATTTCTTTTAATATTGAAATTTCATTTTTATATAATTCTACATTATTTTTACTTGTATTAGTAATTATACAAAAATTTATATTATTATTTAATAAATATCTTAAAAATAATTCTGCACCATCAATTAATTTAAGTTCTTTAATTTTATCTTTTAATATTAAATTTTTTTTAGTTTTTATTTCATCACTATAATCTAATAAATTATATTGATTTTTATATTTAAATTCTTCTATAGATAATCCAATTATTTCATTATAACTTTTAAAATGTATATATTCACTATCAACTAAAGTACCATCTAAATCAATCATTAAAAAACAATCTTTCAAATCTTTTGGATGATAAAATTTATTAAAACATTTTTCCATTAAAGTATAAAAATTATAATTATCATAATATTTATTTATATTATATTTATTATCTGATAATGCTGTATCTATTGGTCTATTTGATATTTTATAAGAAGGAATAATATTTGATATTGGTTTTTTAATTATTGATGATATTATATTTAATATTTCATATTTAGTATATTTATCAATTGGATTATAAAAATGATATATTCCTTTATAATTACTTATAATTGCATCAATTATAAAATTAACTAAAATAGGTATATAAACTGGTCTTCTAATAGATATTGCATCTTCTAAAATAATTCCTCTTTTAATTGTTAAATTCATTAGATTTTTTCCAATAGATGTAACAGCATTTTCATTTAAATTTTTATATTTATCTGTAAATAAAACAGGAACTCTTATAATTAAATAATTACTACTATTATTAATAATTCTTAATTCTGAAATTAATTTTGATATACCATAATTTTGTATAGGATTAGTTAAAGAATTATCATAATAAGGAGGATTTTTTCCATCAAATACATAATCAGTAGATATATGTATAATTTTAATTCCTAATTTTGCTAATTTTTCAGTTATATCAATATTAACTTTTTTAATTTCATTCCAATTATTTTCACATTCATCTACAAGTCTATTTACAATACAATTAATTATAATACTAGGTTTTTCAAAATTAATAATATCTTCTATAGTATCTAAATTAAATTTATAAAAATTTTTTTTATTAATTATATTATTAAAATATGTAGATATATAATTTATATTTAATTCTTCTAATTTATTACATATTTCTCTTCCTAATAAACCACCACCACCACATATTAAAATTTTCATATTGAATTGTTTATATTTAATATTAATTTAGTTGTGCTTATATTAGGTATATTTTCAATTAATTTAATATTTATTCTTGGATGTTTTTTAATAATATCTTCTTTTATATAATCTGTTCCTTTTGTCCAATATAAAGGATTAACTATATTCATTATTTTATCTAATGTTTTTTCATTTTTAATATCTTCTTCATCATATAATATAATATAATCTACATAACTTATTGTTTTAAATAATCTAATTCTATCATTATAATTATTTATTGGTCGATTTGATCCTTTTAATATTTTAACTTGTTTATCATTACTTAAACAAACAAATAAATTATCACCTAATATTTTAGAATTTTTTAAAATTTCTAAATGTCCAATATGTATAATATCAAAACATCCAGATGTTAAAATATTTTTTTTATGTCTTAAATTATTCATTATTAATTCTAAATGTTCCAAATTATAAATTATTTTTTTTTCTTCATTTAAATAAGGAGAAAAATTAATTTTTAATAATTTTATTTTTTCATTATTATTATTTATATTAAAATTAATTATACTTCCTTCTTTATAATATAAACAATTATTATTTATAATTCCTTCTAATAATATATTTATTGAATTATTATCATATATAAATATATTATTAGGTTCTATATTAATAATTTCAAATATATTATCTTTATAATTATCATTAAAATAAAAATAATTATATTTATCTAATTCTGTTGATATTTCTACAGATTTTTCATATCCTATATTTTCTCTATTATAATCATCATTTATTCTATATAAATCGTTTTTATCACTAAAATCTAATATTGAATTAAAAATTTCTATTTCTAATATTGTACTTTCATCTGTAATACATTCTATACTATGAAATTTATTTTTTGGAATATTTATTATATCCATTATTGTTAATATTTTATATTCATCTATTAAATTAATTTTTACACATCCTTTTATTACTATTAATATTGTATCTTTATTAAAATGTGTATGTAAAGATGTTTTATTATTTTTAGTTATATTAATTGTCCATATTCCAATTTTATTACTTTCATAACTTAAAAATTCATATCCCCAAGGTTTTTTACAAATTTTATTTTTATAATCTATTTTATTATTTTTTTCTTTTGAATAATTATTTTTTATATTATTTATTATATCTATATCCTTTTTATTTATTAATAATTGTTCTATTTTCATTTATATAAAGATAAAAAATATACCTTTATATAAAAAATTTAATATATATGAAATTAATTTTTTTTAATGATGCTCATATTGGAGATACATTA
>Ga0114964_10000381_pt1 | contig 34266 bp, 35 predicted proteins | sample C_131016_MF_Meta_FD_92638 | JGI IMG/M metagenome (GOLD analysis project Ga0114964, IMG submission 92638) | Freshwater microbial communities from Lake Croche, Canada to study carbon cycling - C_131016_MF_MetaG | ecosystem: Environmental > Aquatic > Freshwater > Lake | place: Lake Croche, Canada...
AGTAATTGCCATCTCTAAGGTTCTAGGAATTGGCGTGGCCGACATGGTCAACATGTCGACGTTGGTACGAAGGGCTTTCAAATGCTCCTTATGTTCAACACCAAAGCGCTGTTCCTCATCAACGATGACTAGGCCCAGGTCTTTGAACCGCACATCTGCAGAAAATAAGCGGTGCGTACCGATGACTATGTCTACTGAACCGTCGGTTACACCTTGTAACGACTTCTTAATTTCACCTTCAGTTTGAAAGCGAGACAGTGGTGCGATTGTTAGTGGAAAAGGTGCGTAGCGGCGGGAGAAAGTTTCATAGTGCTGCTGGACTAACAAGGTAGTTGGAACGACGATGGCCACCTGCTTGCCATCTTGCACGGCTTTGAATGCAGCACGCACAGCAATTTCCGTTTTCCCATAACCGACATCGCCGCAAATCACTCGATCCATCGGGATCTCGCGTTCCATATCCGCTTTCACATCGTTGATGGTGGCAAGTTGATCTGGAGTTTCCACAAAATCAAATGCGTCTTCAAGTTCACCTTGCCATGGAGTGTCCTGACTGAAGGCAAAACCTCGGCTGGCCATTCTGGCTGCATAAAGTCGAATGAGCTCGCCAGCAATCTGTCGCACTGCCTTGCGAGCGCGAGTTTTTGTTGCAGCCCAATCTCCGCCACCGAGTTTGTTCAGCGTTGGCGCCTGCCCGCCGATGTACTTGGTCACATGTTCAAGTTGGTCAGTTGGTACATAAAGCCGATCTGCCGGATGCCCGCGCTTACTGGAGGCATATTCCAGAACTAAGTACTCGCGGACTGCTCCCTGCACTTGGCGCGAGATTAAATCAACGTACTTACCAACTCCATGCTGGTCATGCACAACGTAGTCGCCTGCAGTCAAAGTGAGCGGATCAATTGTTGCTTTGCGACGCGTTGGCATGCTGCGATTAGCCCGGCTACTTTCTCGCGTACCAAATATGTCCTGCTCGGTTAAAACAACCAAGTTTGAGTCCGGCGCGAGTACGCCATTGGGTTGATGTCCAATTACTATCTGAACTACTCGTGCATCAAATGCGATATCAGTAGCTACTCGACTCGCAATGTCCAACTCCGAAAGCGTTTGCACTAGTCGAGCCGCAGTTCCCGCCCCATTCATGACTACCAGAACGTCATACTTTTTAGTCCACCAAGACCGAAGGTCAGCAACGAGTTTGTGCATGTTGCCGTGGTACTCGTGCGGCACGCTGAAGTTGGTGTCAATGTCCTCGGGGCCGCGCAAACTTGAAACACCACACCACGTGAGGTTGCCTGCAGCTTCCTTCACATCGGCGTACTCCCATAGCCCGGTGCCGGCCACCGACAACGGCGAGTTATTTCCATCGGCTGCGTTTTGCCACGCCGCGGCCAAAAACTCTGCGCTAGTGCTGGTTATCTCATCTACTCGAGCAACGATTCGCTCCGGCTGAATCTCTACTGCTAGCCACGGGCCTTCGAGTAAATCGGTGATTAGCTGTCGGTCATCAGACAAAAGCGGAATGAGACTTTCCATTCCCTCAACCGCAATCCCCTGGGCAATCTTGGTTAGCATCGGTGCAATTTCTGGTAGGTTAGCGATCAATTCCTGCGCTCGGGCACAAACCGCTTCACTAAAGACCAACTCACGACATGGCATAGCCATGAGCGATGAAACCGTGCCACCGATTGACCTTTGATCAGCCACTGAAAATGCTCGAATGTCCTCCACGGTGTCACCCCAGAACTCAATCCGAAGTGGGTGATCATCGGTTGGTGCAAAGACATCGACGATTCCGCCACGTACCGCGAACTGACCGCGTCGCTCAATCAGTTCGACTCGTTCAAAACCAAAGTTGGCTAATTTGGCGACCAAAGTATCAATCGCCAGCTCTTGACCAGCCACGAGCGTCAGTGGTGCGACTTGTGCCAGCTCGCGCATGAAGGGTGCGATCAACGACCGCACTGACATCACAAGTACGCGCAAATCAGGATTCGCTGTTTGCTGAGCAAGTCGATGCAGAATTGCCACTCGGCGACCAACAACTTCGCTACTTGGGCTCAACCGCTCATGTGGCAAAGTTTCCCAGGCTGGAAAAAATGCGATTGCACTTGGCGGGACGAAGTCTCGAAGCGCGATTGATAATTCTTCCGCAGCACGCTCACTTGGCGTAACAACTAGAAGTGGCGCATCAGATTTTAGAAGTCCAGCTAGCGCAAAAGTTGCCGTCGTGCTCGGCGCGCTAATTGAAGTATCAATCTGTCGTGATAGCGACTCAAGAGTTGCCATAAAACTTGGTGTGGCGCTGATGGCGTCAATCACTGGTTCAAATGACATGCTTATAACGCTAACGAACGCAAGATTGATGGCACATACTTTCGGCGACAGATAAGTGCGCCTGGCACCGAGACGTCAGAGTTATTGAATGTGAAATCGGTCCCATCGGGTAGAAGTGCGGCAATGCCGTAGTGCCTAGCAACAGCAAGCGGAGCGGCTATATCCCACTCGCTAAATCCCCACGTATTGAGATAGATATCGGCATGGCCAGCAATGATGTAGGCCATTTTTGCCCCGACCGACCCACGGCGCTCGACCGATATCGACTTCTGGAAATCTTGCTTGAGTCCGGCGATCACTAAATCCAATTCATCTGGCGGGTTCGAAGGCGAAGTCACGATCCGAATATCATCTCTAGCCGATAGCGCCCAGCCGACTGCTTGGCTGTGCAAATTGCCAGTAACGCCGGAATCAAATTCCGGCATGTAGTGAACGCGGTCAGCGGTCGAAAGCGTGGTCTTGTCTACGGGAACACTCACCGCGGCAGCAGCAATATTTCCGGGCTCGGTTGCACCCGCTTCCCAGAGCGCCACGTGTACCGCAAAGCCTGGATAACCTCGGGAATAGCTGGCGGTGCCATCCAAGGGATCAATAATCCAAACCCGATTGGCGTTATGACGAGTTGCCGGGTCAATACTTTCTTCACTGAGAATCACATCATCGGGGCGATGCAAACTCAGTTGCTCAATCAAGAATTCGTTGGCCACCCGGTCACCCAGATCGCCTAGGGCTACCACGTCATGGTCGGCCGTGGTACCAGGCGCAACCAGATCTATTTCACCGCGAATAACCAGCAGTAACTGTCCGGCCTGCTCAGCCAAAGTACGAGCTAACTCATGGTCATTCATGAGTTGAAGCGATTCTGCGTATCCTCTAATGATGTCGCCACCAGACTCTCCACTGCTTGGCTTCCCTGAGAAATTAAATCAGCGAGGATTTTTTGTTCGCTAGCACCGAAATTCTTTAGGACAAAATCTGCGGGATCTTGCTGACCTGGCGGTCGCCCGATACCTAGGCGAATTCGGAACCAGTCGCCAGTAGCAAGTGACTTGCGGATTGACTTGAGACCATTGTGGCCGTTGTCGCCACCCGATAATTTAACTCGGATGGCGCCGAAATCAATGTCTAACTCATCATGAAGAACGATTATATTTTCGGCGGCAACTTTGTAAAAGGTAACCAAAGCTTTTGTCGGTCCGCCAGATTCATTCATAAATGAAGTGGGCTGGGCAATCACTACATGCTTGCCAGCTATTCGTAGTTCAGCGACTAAGGCGGCAGCTCGTTTATGTTTGGAAAGTTTTACGCCGTTTTCGGCTGCCAATTGCTCGATTACCCGAGCCCCAATATTGTGTCGGGTGAATGCGTAAGTGGGACCCGGATTTCCGAGTCCCACTACAAGCCATGTGTCTGTCACAGATTATTCAGCTGACTCGGCAGCACTTTCTGTTGTGCCACCTGCAGCGCCAGCTTCTGCCTGACGAGCTGCGCGGGTTTCGGCCTTAGCAGCAGCGGATTCAGCAGCAGCGAGTGCGGACGCTTCAGCAGCTTCGGACGCAGCAGTTGCAGCGCGAGCGATTGTTGCAGCTTCGGCAGCGGTAACTACTACAAGATCAACATGCTCGACGTAACGACGAACTGGTTCGATCTGTATGTCACGTGGAGTGACAATCTGAGTCTTGCCGTCTACCAAAATTTCAATTGACGACGCCCGCTTACGCAGGGTCAAAATTAGTTCGTGTGAATCCAGGCTGACGTGAACGGGCGCTTGGCCATGTCCGTAAATTACAGCTGGGGTTTGGCCTTCGCGGCGCAAGCGACGAGCTGCACCTTTACCAAAATCATTACGTGGATTTGTTGCTAATGGCATTTGATACTCCTAGTTAGGTCGCGGACATGCTCCGCAGGAGACCTTCGTCGATTACGGCTATCGCATTAAGCGAGGCCCTCGCCGAGGAGCAAGATAAGGCTAAAGTCTCTAGGGCCTATCGGTCAAACTCAGGACGAATTTACACGCCAACGTGGTCAAAAAGCCCAGCAACTGAGCCTTCATCGAAGACTTCGCGAATTGCTCGGGCAAGTAGCGGTGCAATCGGAAGGACTGTTAGTCCTGGGAAGCGCTTATCGTCTGAAACTGGCAAGGTGTCGGTGATGACAACTTCCTTGATTCGAGAATTCTGCAGCCGTTCCACTGCCGGTGAAGACAGGATGCCGTGGGTTGCGGTAACTATTACATCCTCGGCCCCATTTTCAAATAGTGCCTCGGCAGCCTTAACAATTGTGCCGCCGGTATCGATCATGTCATCAACGATTACGCAAATCCGACCCTTAACATCGCCGACAACTTCAAGAACCTTAGCTTCGTTTGGCACATCTGGATCGCGACGTTTGTGAATAATTGCAAGCGGAGAATCCAGAATGTCCGTCCAACGCTCAGCCACGCGAACCCGACCAGCATCTGGCGAAACAACAGTGATCTTGCTGCGATCAACCGTACGACCGATGTGAGCCGCAAGAATCGGTAGCGCAAACAGGTGGTCCACTGGACCATCAAAGAATCCTTGGATCTGCGCAGTATGCAGATCAACACTCATTAATCGATCGGCGCCAGCCGCTGCAAATAGATCAGCCATCAGGCGTGCAGAAATTGGTTCGCGGCCAGCATGCTTTTTGTCTTGACGGGCGTAGCCATAAAACGGAACCACTACGGTGATGCGTTTTGCTGATGCGCGCTTAAGTGCATCAATCATGAGTAGTTGCTCCATAATCCATTCATTCACTGGAGCCGTATGTGTCTGTAGCACGAATGCATCACAGCCGCGAATGGATTCTTCGAAGCGAACAAAGATTTCGCCATTTGCAAAGTTATAGGCACGAGTGGGGACTAAATCAATTCCGAGATTTTCCGCAACTGCTTGGGCTAATTCGGGGTGCGACCGACCTGCCAGAAGAACCATTCGCTTTGCATTGCTCTGGGTGATACCGGTCATGCTTAATGCCCCTCCGAAGGTGTGCTACTAATACCTGAGTCTGCCACTGCTGCCTTTGCCGAGTCGCTACCGGGTCGGCGTCTGAGTACCCAGTCCAAAATATTTCGCTGCCGAGCGCGTGCCACACCGATTGCACCAGCGGGAACATCTTCAGTAATTACCGAGCCCGCCGCTGTGTAAGCACCGTCGCCGATCGTTACTGGCGCAATCAGCATTGAGTCGCTGCCAATGCGAACATGTTTGCCGACGACAGTCTTATGCTTGGCAACTCCGTCGTAGTTCACAAAGATTGTGGCTGCGCCGATGTTGGTGCCTTCGCCAATAGTTGCATCGCCCACATACGAAAGGTGTGGAACCTTAGCATCTGGTCCAAGTTCAGAATTCTTGATTTCTACAAAACCACCAGCTTTGGCACCCGAGCCAAGAATTGTGCCTGGGCGTAAATACGTGTACGGACCCACAGATGCCCGCTCACCAATCACTGCATCCTTAGTAGTTGCCTTAACCACGCAAGCCCCAGCTAGCACTTGCGTGTTATCCAGTGAGCAGTCTGGCCCAATAATCGCACCAGTCTGGATGAGCGTTTTCCCGGTCAGCCGAACATTGGGCAAGAGCGTGACATCTTGCTCGATGATTACATCAGATTCGATCCAAGTCGACGCAGGGTCTTCGATAGTTACCCCTGATTCCATCCATTGATCAAGAATTCGATGACGCAAAATTGTGCCGACCTGCGCGAGTTGGCGACGATCGTTAATCCCCATAATGTTTTCTTGTGCGGTCACTAAACCACGGACCGTGTGACCCTGACTGCGTAAAATCTCAACCACATCGGTCAGATATTGCTCGCCTTGCGAATTACTTGTGCCAATCTGCGATAACGCGGCGCGAAGTAACGCCAAGTCAAAGCAATACACACCTGAATTAACTTCGGTTAGTGATAATTCAGCCGCACTTGCATCGCGATGCTCCACAATTTTCTCGACATCGCCAGAATCATTTCTCACCACGCGGCCATAGCCGGTTGGGTCGTCAAGGTGGGCAGTTAGCACCGCTGCTGCAACTCCACCTTGCAAATTGGCTAGCCCGATAATGTCGTGTGCCGTAATCAGCGGGATGTCACCGGCTAGAACGATGACTGAACCTGTTGTATGCGAAGGTAAAGCGCTAAGGGCAATCGCTGCGGCATGACCAGTGCCATTTTGCTCATCCTGAACAACAGTGGTTGCTGATGGAAATGAGGCCGACAGACAGGCAATCACTTGATCGCGGCCGTGACCGACCACGACAACAGTGTTCTGCGCCTCGGCATAACTTGCGGCCCGCAGCACATGCTCAACAAGTGGCAGCCCGAGCGCTTTGTGCAGGACTTTTGGCGTTGCTGAACGCATACGGGTTCCCTGCCCGGCAGCCAAAACGACAACGGCAGCTACCGGAGTTGTGGCGGATAACTTGGACACAGACACAACACTACTTAACAAATGGCTCCCGGTAGAGGACTCGAACCTCTATTCAGTGCTCCAAAGGCACTTGTCCTGCCGTTAGACGAACCGGGAAAGTCCTGCAAAATCTTAGGCTCTAAGTGCAGTTTTCCCAAACTGTACCGAGAAATAGCAGGTGTGATAACCATACGTGATTATTGCGCTAGCCTTAATAAATCCACTGGCAACCAGTGAAATCCGGGTAAGGACAGCAAATGGCAGTCACGATTGATCACGACGAAGATGGACTAGAAGTAGCACGTCCTCGTTTGGTTGACACCGACCGAGTGCGGATGACTGGGCATGAACGCCGAGCTCAACTAATTGAAGTTGGCCGAGCGCTCTTTGCTGAAAAGGGCTTTGAGGCCGTCACGATTGAAGAGATTGCGATTACCGCAAAAGTTTCAAAACCAGTTGTTTACGAACACTTTGGCTCTAAAGACGGTCTCTACGCAGTTGTTGTTGACCGCGAAATGAACTACCTGCTTAACTCCATTACTCAAGCGCTGACCGCAGAACATCCTCGAGTTCTGCTTGAGCAGGCTTCGTTTGCGCTTTTCGATTACATCGAAACGCACACTGATGGATTTCGGATTTTGGTTCGCAACTCACCAGTTGCAACCGCAACTGGCAACTTCGCTAGTCTGCTTTCCGATGTGGCATCTCAGGTAGAGGCGCGGTTGGCGAAAGAATTTGCGCATCGCGGATTCCCAAAGCGGATGGCTCCGATGTACGCACACATGTTCGTAGGAATGGTGGCGCTAACTGGGCAGTGGTGGCTTGATGTGGGTGGCGCTAAGAAAGATGAAGTTATTGCCCACTTGGTTAACTTGGTCTGGAACGGCGCAGTTGGCTTGCAACGCGAGCCAAGATTAATTTCGCGCCGCTAAAATTCGTCCGGCGCCCAAATGTGCTGATCAAGCGGTAACACGATTTCGCGCAGCGTGCTGGCGAGTAGCTCGTATTGACTCGGTGAAACATTCTTCAAAAGTTCACGCTCACGCACCAGCAAGTCTTTGAGTGCCAAATCAACTTTCGCGCTTCCGGTGGCGGTGAGTTCTACTAGAACGCCTCTGCCATCGCTTGGGTCTGGAGTGCGTTTCACAAAATTCTTGACGGTCAGCCGATCAATTCGATTAGTCATCGTGCCACTGGTGACCAAAGTTGCGTGCACGAGTTGTGACGGCGTTAATGCGTAAGGCACTCCCGCTCGACGCAAAGCCGCCAAGACATCAAACTCGCCTGGTTCGAGATCGTGAAGGGCGAATGCTTCTCGACGGGCGATATCCAAGTGCCTAGCCAGGCGGGTCACGCGTGATAGTACCTGCAATGGCTGGACATCTAAGTCAGGCCGCTCACGATTCCAAGCTGCAATCAGCTGGTCCACTTCATCGGCTGGTGTCACGTAAAGGAGTCTAAACGGTCACGCCAGCCATGGGCCAAGTCGAGTGGACTAATGGCGAACTGTGCTAGTGCGTGTTGATTCGCGCACCATGTACTGGGCCGTGTGCTCGCCAGGCGTTGTCGACCAGTCCAGAACTCGACAGTGCCACCATCAGGGAGATTGCAGCCATTTCGTCGGCCACCAAAAAAGCACAGGTCGGGCCGCTACCGGAGACAATTGCGCCAAGCGCACCGAGGTCAAGTCCAAAGTCCAATGCAGAACTGATAATTGGCTTCATAGTGATTGCTGCCATCTGTAAGTCATTACCTAAAACCGTGCCCAAACTTTTTGCATCACCTTGATTGATTGCAGTGAGAACCTCGGTGGGCACGGTCGGCACTCGATCAAATTCCGGTCCGCGTAAATTATCCGTGCGTTCATACACAGCAGCTGTCGACAGGCCCTCCTTGTAGGTGGCGAAAACCCAGTGGAAAATTCCGCGAGTCATGACTGGGGTCAACATGTCGCCGCGACCGGTGCCGATTGCGCAACCCCCATGAAGCATAAAGGGCACATCCGAGCCAAGTTCGGCGGCCAGCGCATCGAGTTGATCGCGAGGAATTCCTGCTTTCCAGAGTGCGTCGCAAGCTAAAAGTGTGGCAGCTGCGTCGGCGCTGCCTCCAGCCATGCCGGCGGCAACTGGGATCGACTTGTCAATCGTGATTTTCACCAGCGGTTCTTCGCCGCAGGCCGCTGCTACTAATTGAGCGGCTCGCCAAACTAGGTTCGATTTATCCGTCGGTATTTGATCGGCGAAAATCCCTTTGCCGATGATTTCAAATTCTTCGGCTGCCTCAACGGTTACTTCGTCATAAATATTCACTGATTGGAATACTGTGCCTACTTCGTGATATCCACTGAACTCACGCGGGCCGACGCCAAGGTATACATTTACTTTTCCGGGTACCCGAACGGTAACTGACTTGGCCACAGAGTTACCTTACTTGCCTTGCCGCCTGTGCTATTGCCAAAAATGCGGATAAATCCAGCTGTTCCCCACGTAAACCCGATTCAACCCCGGCCGCTTGCAAAACCAGATCAACCTGCGCACTGCCCCCGAGGTATGAACTAAGCGCTGAGCGCAGAGTCTTGCGTCGTTGACTAAATGCAGCATCGACTACGGCGAATAAATCGGACTTCAAAGCTAAATCCGCGGGCTGGTCGTGGCGCACGATTCGGACCAGCACTGAATCAACATTTGGCACGGGCCAAAAAACTTGCCTACTGATGTTGGCAGCCTGTGTGACTTCACCATAAAACCTAGCTTTAACACTGGGCACGCCATAGATTTTCGAGCCTGGGCCTGCGGCCAGACGCTCGCCAACTTCTGCTTGGACCATAACCAGTACTTCTTGCAGACTCGGAAAGGTCTCAAGAAAATGCAAGATGACTGGAACGGAAATGTTGTACGGCAGGTTGGCGACAAGCTTGGTCGGTGCGCGCTCGAGTTCGGTGACCTTCATCGCATCAGCGGCGATCACCGTTAACAGCGGCAGTAAGTTCGGCGCAAGCTGACCTACCGTCTTTGGTAACTGGCCGGCCAGCCTCTGGTCTATTTCCACCGCAGTAACCGACTGGGCCTGCGCAAGCAGGCCCAGGGTTAGCGAACCTAAACCAGGCCCAATTTCCACCACTACATCAGATTCAGCGACATGTGCTGCCTCAACGATGCGCCTGACGGTATTGGGATCAATAACGAAATTCTGGCCCCATTTTTTTGTGGGCGATAGGTCGAGTTCACTTGCTAGTTGGCGAATTTGTGCTGCGCCTAGAAATGCTTCAGACATCTTGCTGGATTAATACCAGCCAGTTGAATTCGAATGTGCCAACGCGCCACATGGAGTGCCGTAACGCTTTTCGATGTAATTTACGCCCCATTTAATTTGCGTGTTGGGGTTGGTCTGCCAATCCGCGCCGAATTTAGCCATCTTGCTACCGGGCATTGCTTGTGGAATGCCGTAAGCGCCACTGCTTCGGTTTCGGGCAGTGTGCCTCCAGTGACTCTCGCGATTCCACAAGGACACAAGGCAGCCGAACTCGCCATTACCCCAGTGGTATTTGGATGAGATAAAAGTCTGGGCGAATCGCATACTTCCGGCTTTGGTGCCGGTTACTCCTGCGAGGTTCGGCGCGCTGGCTGCTGCCACCTGCGCTCCGCCGGTGCCAACGATGTAAACGGCAGCCTTTGGTTTGATCAATATTGCCTTGGCGATTACCGTTCGCGATATCGCTCGACCCTTAAGTACTGTCACGCGAACTGTATACCGGACTTTGCCTGGCGTGCCTTTGCTGCGCAAAATCTTGGTGCCTTTTTTGACATCAGCATCATGAATGATTTTGGTTTGAAACTTAAGCGATTGAACAGTAGCGACGGTTTTGAAAGTACGGGTGGCGCTGAGCGCTACCATTGGAGCCGTTGTTTTAGCTGGTGAGCCGGCACCGCCCGAGGCAAGGATGCCCGTTGATCCAGTAGCAGCTGATCCACCCAAGACAAGTACTGCACCAACCGCGATCGGACCCAAGAATCGGGAAAGTGACTTGGGCTGAGCATGACGAGCTGGGGCGCGGCGGCGTCCGCGTGAACTCATACAGGTCTCCAAGACAGTAGGCAACAGGTCAATCGTTTGAGGAAGTCTGCCTCTACCGTAACCTGAATAGGGGGGTAAAAGGCAAGTCGAAAAATGCTAAAAAGGGCCAAAAACCCTTGTGGAATTTGAAAAAAGTGCCCTACAAATTTCTTCCTCAGACTCGCCGCGAACTGCCGAAATTGCCCGAACCGTCAGTGGAAGCATGGTTGAAGCATTTGGCCTTCCTCGGTACGGAGTCGGGGTTAAAAACGGAGAATCCGTCTCAACTAAGAGCAAATCCCGCGGCATAGCCAGGGCTGCTTCACGCAAATGTGGCGCATTCTTAAAAGTGACTGTCCCGCTAAATGATGTATACCAGCCTCGTTCGGCGCAGACTCGTGCCAGGCTCAGGTCACCAGAAAAGCAGTGAAAGACCACAGTATCGGGGGCTTCTTCTTCATCAAGGATCCGAACCACATCGTCATGGGCATCGCGATCGTGAATCACCAAGGCTTTGCCGACCGATTTTGCTAACTCAATATGCGCTCGAAACGACTCCTGCTGCGCTGCCACCCCGTCTGGCCCCGTGCGGAAATAGTCCAGTCCCGTCTCGCCGATTGCCCGAACTTGGGGCAGAGCTGCTAATCGACCAATTTCCGACAGCGAAGCCGCCAAGTCAACATCGTGTGCCGCAGCATTTGGATGCAGGGCTACCGCAGCCCAAACATCTGGGTGCAGGTCAGCGGCCTGACTCGCCCACTGTGAACTAGCGACATCGCAACCGACTTGAATGACTTTGGTCACTCCGACGCTGTGCGCTGCCGCCATCGCCTCGACCACACTAGGCAGTACCTGCTCTTCGTCATACTGCACATCCATATGGCAGTGGGTATCGACCACTGGCCCAGAAAGTGGTTCCACGGAAATAGTTGCATCCACACTCCAAGGCTAGCGGGCGTTTAAGTTAGCCTTAGCGAAACGGACTTAGCAATAAAGATATTGACCAGCTGGAGAGAAACTGTGCGGAAGCGACTGAGTGGCCTAGATGGCATTCGCGGCCTGGCAGTCACAGTCGTTGTGCTCTATCACGCGGGCCTCTGGCAAATTCCTGGTGGCTTTCTTGGGGTGGACATATTTTTTGTCCTCTCTGGGTTTCTAATTACCTCGCTACTGCTAGATGAAGCCATCAGCACTGGCACTCTTGACCGAGCTAACTTTTACCTAAGGCGACTTCGGCGAATCATTCCGGCCTTACTGAGTATCTTGGCTTTTTGTGTAATTGCGGCAGCGCTCTGGGCGCCGGATGCGGCTTACGGGGTGGGCCGAGATTTACCTTGGGCCCTAACGTCAGTGCTGAATTGGTCCTACTTATTTTTCAATCAGTCTTACTTTGTGAACATTTCCCGACCACCGCTACTACAGCACCTTTGGTCGCTCTCGATTGAAGAGCAGTACTACGCGATATGGCCACTTTTTGTTTTGCTGTGCGTCAAAGCTCGCTGGATAAAGCACCATGTGCGCGGCGTAATTTTTACTATTGCTACGGTCGGCGCAGTGGCCAGCACTCTTTGGATGCGCTGGCTCGCGATTAAACACGGCTACCCAACCCCAAATGATCCAAGTCGAATTTATTTTGGCACCGACACACATGCAATGGGCCTGTTGATTGGTAGTGCCCTAGCCGCTGCCGTTAATTCCGAGAACTTTAAAGTCAAAATCACCCCTGATCGTAAGACCGCGCTTAATGCACTGGCGATTGGCTCAATTGCTGGACTGTTTTACTACATCATGCGCATTGGCGAACTAGACCAGAATCTCTTTCGAGGCGGCTTCTTAGTCGTATCTTTATTTAGCGCTGGACTTATTTTGGCCAGCATCCATCCCGGCTTGATCTGGGGGCGTCTCCTCGATGTTGCTCCACTGCGCTGGCTTGGTCGTAGGTCGTACGGGATCTACCTGTGGCACTGGCCGATCTTCATGTCGCTTCGACCTGGGGTCGACGTCACTTGGCCAGAGCCAGTGGTCTTTGCGGTTCGGGTGTCGTTAGTCATCGTGATTAGCGCCATCTCATACCGATACTTTGAAGTTCCCATTCGTAATGGGGCGCTCAAGAAGACCTGGGTGCGCTGGCGCACACTGGGCATTCCTCGGCCAAGTGTGCTGCAACTGGTGGTTACTTCTGTTGCCGTTGCTGGATTCGCCTCGTGTTTTACGGTGGTGGCCAAACAACCTATGCCAAGTGCGGCAAATCTTGCAGTATTCGGTGGGGTCACTTCAGTTGATACCGATCCCACGCCAACCCCCCAGCCGATAAAACATGGACATAAGCCAAGGCCGTCCACTGGCATGCCGATTAAACACGGACTGGTCACAGTGTTTGGCGATTCAGTGGTGCTCAGCGGACGCCCGGCTTTGCAATCTACCTTGCGAAGTTTGTCCATGGATGCTGCCGTTGGGCGACAGCCGTGGGAAATCGCGCAGCGAATTAAGATTCGGCGAAGTCAGGGACGGCTTTCGCAATACGTGGTCATCCACATGGGAACAAATGGATTAGTCAGCCGTCAAAATCTTGCCCCGATTCTGGATGAGCTCAAAGACCGCAAACGGGTCGTGCTGGTGGACGTACAAGTGCCCAGGGTCTGGATGCAACAAACAAATCGGATGATCTATATGATTGCGCCGCATTACAAAAATGTCCGAATTGCGAGTTGGCGTGACGCATCAGCCGGACATAGTTCCTACTTCACACCAGACGGAGTTCACCTGACCCCAGCCGGTGGAAAAGTTTTTGCCAAAATAATTCAGCAAGCACTCAGCGAACGTTAAATAGTTTCTGGTTCTTCAATTCGAGGAAATAAAGATTCGCTCTTGGTGATTGCCACGCCAGGTTTTAGTTGGCCCCAATTTCCAGCACTTGCAAGAGATTGATTAAGTCCAGATTCCACGGCGCCGATGTCGCTAAATAGGGCAGTCATAGATTTTGGCATAAGCGGAGCGTATAAAACCGAGATGCCGCGTAGCGCCTCGCAAATTACATACAGAATTGTGTGCAAGCGCTCAGTCTGTGACTCATCCTTTGCCACAACCCAGGGTTGTTGCTCGGTAACGTAAAGGTTCACTGCATCAACGAATTCTTTGACTGCAGTGATTCCATTTTGGAAATCGAAATCCCTGATTAATCTGTCTGCATCTTTCGCCGTACTGGCCAGAAGGTCACGAATCAGCTGGTCTGCTTCGGTTAACTCACCAGGAGTGGGTAGCTTTCCATCACAATATTTGCCAACCATCGCCTGCACACGGCTAGCAAGATTGCCAAGGCCATTGGCCAGTTCTGCGGTGTAGCGGGCGATGAGGTCTTCCCAAGAAAATGAACCATCTTGGCCGAAGATGATGGCCCGCATGAAGTAATAGCGGAATGCGTCGGAGCCTACGATGTCGATAATGCTCTGCGGAGAAATTCCGGTTAGTTTGCTCTTGCTCATCTTCTCGCCGCCAACCAATAGCCAGCCATGGGCGTATACACATTTTGGCAGTGGCAGATTGGCAGCCATCAACATGGCTGGCCAGATCACGGCATGGAATCGCAGAATATCTTTTCCAACCAGATGAACATCGGCTGGCCAGGTTTGGGTAAATTTACGGCCACCTTCAGAGTTCGGCTCATCACCAAGACCCACTGCGGTCGCATAGTTCAGTAGCGCGTCGAACCAAACATAAACAACTTGACTCGGATCCCACGGCACCTGGATTCCCCAGTCGAATGTGGATCGAGAAATCGACAGGTCTTGCAGACCCGAGCGAAGAAATGACATTACTTCGTTATAAGCCGACGCTGGACGAATAGCTTGTGGATTCGCCTCGTAGTGGGCAATTAGCTGGTCAGCGAAATTGGATAACGAGAAGAACCAGTTTGTTTCGCTTACTTGCTCGACTGGCTTGTCATGAATCAAGCAAAGTTGTTCGCCATTTTCGCCACTGCTCAGATCCCCGGGCAACTTAAACTCTTCACAGCCCACGCAGTATGGACCCTCATAGCTGCCTTCAACAATGTGCCCCGCGTCTTTCAGGCCAGCGAGGAAGCGCTGGACCCTGACCACATGACGCTCTTGCGTGGTTCGAATGAAATCGTCATTCTTGACATCCAAGACATCTAGAACCGGTAGCCAAGCACTATCAACTAACTGATCGGCCCATGCCTGTGGGGTCACTCCATTTGCTTGGGCAGTGCGCAAGATTTTCTGTCCATGCTCGTCGGTTCCAGTAAGAAACCAAACTTTTTCCCCAGCACTTCGATGCCAGCGGGTGACAAAGTCTGCAGCCACGGTTGTGTAAGCATGACCGATGTGTGGCGCATCATTCACGTAATAGATGGGCGTGGTTAGGTAAAACGCTTTATCCACTGCTTCAGTCATGTGACTAATTCTAGGGTGCTTACCAGTGCGGAATTAATCAGCCGATTTACGATGGCTAATCACCGCATCATAAACCTCACGCTTTGGCACATTCAGCTCTGCCGCCACGTCAGAAATTGCATCTCTGGGTGAGACGCCAAGTGATACTCGCTCATTAACGAGCGCAACCCACTGGAGTGGATCTAGTGTTCCAACCGGCGCAGCACCGGCTACAACCAGAGTAATTTCACCGAGTATTTCCCGCTCACACCAGGTGATTAGCTCGGCAAAAGTTCCTCGCACGATTTCTTCATGGGTTTTCGTTAATTCCCGGCAAATCACCGCGCGGCGACTCGGGCCAAATACTTGTGCCATGTCGGCAATCGTCTCGGCCAAGCGATGTGGCGCTTCGAAAAAAATCATGGTTCGTGTTTCATGCTGCAGCAGGCCAAGCTCTTTTTGCCTCGCGCCAGTTTTGCGATTTAGGAATCCTTCGAAGGTGAACCGGTCAGTAGCTAAACCACTTACGCTGAGCGCCGCCAGCACTGCAGATGGACCCGGTAATACGCACACTTGGATTCCAGCACTAATCGCATGTTGCACAATGCGATATCCCGGGTCACTGACCGTCGGCATGCCGGCATCGGAAATCACAACAACATTTTGGCCAGAGATGAGTGCGGAAATGAGTTCAGCGGATTTGGCCTCTTCCACGGCATCGTAGAAGGAAATAATTCGCCCAGGTGCGGTGATTTCTAAATCGCGCAGTAGTCGCACTGCCCGGCGCGAATCTTCAGCTGCCACGATGTCTGCGGTCTGCAGAATCTCGACTAGTCGCAATGAGGCATCGCGCGGGTTGCCGATAGGAGTTGCTGCAAGAAAAAGTACGCCAGACACGAGACCATCATTCCGTATTCTCAGATGCACCCTGTACCTTTATGGATATGGCCACAAAACGTCGTCCCGTATCAGCGCCAAGCAAGCCAGTAAAAAAGGCTAAAAGTACCCAAAAGCGCCCACAGAATTTTACTAAAACACCGATTGCAACTTTCGAGCGTAAAAGTGCCTTAGTCGGTGGCTGGCTTGGTTGGCTCGGACCGCTGCTAGCGACCCTGCTGGCTGCACTGCTTCGATTGCCGCGACTGGGCACACCGTATGCGCTTGTTTTTGATGAGACTTACTATGCAAAAGACTCACTGTCTCTGCTCTATTACGGTTATGAACGAGCAACTATCCCATCGCCCGAGCCATCAATCTTGGCAAATACTGGGCACGCTCACCTAGACATCTTTACGGCAGATCCCGCATTTATCGTGCATCCGCCGGTGGGTAAATGGATTATCGCTTTTGGCGAAAGCCTATTTGGCATGACGCCATTTGGTTGGCGGATTATGGGTGCGCTGCTCGCAATTTCTTGTGTGCTCATTATTGGCCGAGTCACTCGCAGATTGCTTAATTCAAATGTTGCGGGCACCCTCGCCGCGTTATTTTTAGCACTAGATGGCGTGCACATTGCTATGAGCCGCACCGCGTTATTGGATACCATTCTCACCTTCTTCGTGCTGGCTGCTTTTGGCTTTTTGATTATTGACCGCGACTTACGCGATGCTCCCGAGTTTGATATGCGCAAAGCAATTTGGGCGCGAGTTGGACTCACGGCGATGCTCGGTCTGGCCTGCGGCACTAAGTGGAGTGGCGCCTACTTTGCCGCGGCATTCCTGATACTCATGGCTGGCTGGGATATTGCTCGACGCACAGAATTTCGCATCGGTGATCGCCTGACTGCATGGCTGCGCAATGACATCTTGTCCATCGTTTTGATTCCTGTCGGTATCTTGACGATCTACATCACTAGCTGGACGGGCTGGCTACTTTCGGATAATGCCTATGACCGCAAATGGGCGACTTCGGCGAGCTCATTTAACTTCATTCCATCAATGCTGCGCAGTCTGTGGCATTACCACGACGAGATGCTTAACTTCCATACCAACCTGCAGACCCCGCATAACTACCGGGCTAACCCATGGGGCTGGCCACTGCTTGCGCGTCCAACGAGCTTTTTTTACGAAGGTAAACCAACTTGCGGTGGTAGTGCGTGTTCTCAAGAAGTAATCCCACTTGGAAATCCACTCATTTGGTGGGGTGGTGCCATCGCGTTAATCGCGCTGATTGTTTTCGCTGTGATGCGCACACATAAAGCCGCTTTACCGATTCTCGTTGGCTTTGTTGCCGGCTGGGTCCCGTGGCTGCCATTTGCCTACCGGACCACCTTCCAGTTTTATTCGGTGGTCTTCCTGCCATTTACGATTATGGCGCTGGTGCTCTGCCTGCAGCTGCTCGATCAGCAATTTGGCTTCGTTCGGCTGCGTGAAAAGCGCATCATTGCTTTCCATGACGAAACTCAAGATGGTTGGGGATTACCCTCCATCATTTCGCTACTAATCGTTGGTCTACTGACTGCCTACTTCTACCCACTGCTAGTAGCTTGGTCGATCGGTTACCAAGACTGGATTGATCACATGTGGCTTAAGAGCTGGATCTAGACCGATTTAAATCTGCGCAGACGCAAACTATTTGTCACGACAAATATGCTGGAAAATGCCATGGATGCCGAAGCAATCATTGGATTAAGAAAACCAAAAGCGGCCAACGGAAGCGCCGCGATGTTATAACCGAAGGCCCAAATCAAATTGGACTTTATGGTTCGCATTGTGGCCTGCGATAGTTTCACTGCATCAACAACGGCCTGCATTGTGGACCGCAGCACGATGATGTCAGCTGCGCTAGCTGCCACATCAGTACCCTCGCCCATTGCGATGCTCAAGTTTGCTTTTGCGAGGGCTGCCGCATCATTAACCCCATCACCAACCATCGCGACCATCTCGCCAGCATCAGTTGCGGCGCTGATGAACGCAAGCTTTGCTTCTGGCGAGGCTTGCGCATGCCAATGTGAAATACCCAATTCGGCGCTCACTCGCTTAACCGCAGACTCGGTATCCCCAGAGATTATGACCGGCGTAATTTTTAGCTCGCGCAGTTGGTCGATCGCAGTTTGCGCAGTTTCAGTAATCTGCTCACTCAGCGCAATAATGCCGACCGCTCGGGCATCTTGGTACACAACTACAACATTGTCGCCAGACTCTCGGTACTGTTGCGCGGTTGAGGCCAGTTCACCGGCTGGAATACCAAGCCAGTCCAGAGCGCCAATTGAGCATGGCTCGCCAGCGACTTCACCTTGGACTCCCCGACCAGCCACGGTATGAACCTTTGTTGCAGGGACGACGGTTACCTTCAATTCAGCTGCCTTGGCCAACAGACTCTGCGCAACCGGGTGGAGCGTATTCACTTCAAGTGCGCTTACTATTTCCCAGAACTTAGTATCAGAGATTACGCAATGCCACTGGGTTACTTGCATTGCACCTTGAGTTAAGGTTCCAGTTTTATCCAGAAAAATTGTAGATAGACCAACGCTTGATTCAAGGGCGCGCGGACCACGGATCAAAATGCCGAGCTGGGCACCGCGACCAGTGCCCACCAGAATTGCAGTTGGGGTGGCAAGTCCAAGGGCGCACGGACACGCGATCACCAAGACGCTAATCCCGGCAGTCACAGCCCTGGACAAATCATGTCCGGTGATTAGCCAACCCAAACTCGTAGCCATTGCCAAGAGAAAAACGACTGGGACAAAAATTGCGGAAACTCGGTCAACTAACGCAGTCACTCGCGCTTTCCCAAACTGTGCCTGGTGCACTAACCGTGAAATTGAGGCTAGAACTGTGTCTTTGCCAACCGCGGATACTTTGGCAAAAATTGCCCCGTCAATCAATACGGTTCCGCCGATTATTTGGTCGCCCAAAGTCACCGCTAATGGCTGCGATTCCCCGGTGATTAACGCTGAATCGACATGTCCAGTTCCAGACGTGATTACTGCATCAAGCGGAATTTGAGCGCCAGCAGGAACGAAAATAGTGTCCCCGATTTTTACCTCTTCAATCTGGGTTACCAAATGGAAAACATCTCGGACCACAATTGCGGTTGCTGGACTTAGGTTCGCTAATTCACTCAGCGCTGCCGTGGACTTATCGCGAGCCCGAAGTTCGATAACTTTGCCCAGCAGAACAAGCGTGGTCACACTGCCTGCTACTTCAAAATATGTTCCAGTTGGATCACCACTAAGCAACATAGACCAGAACGAATCACTGTTGGACATTGTTGTTTTATTCAATGTGGTCAAATAGAGCGACCAACTAAATGATATTGAAATTCCAACACTGACTAAGGTGTCCATCGTCACGACCAAATGCCGCGCGTTTATCAATGCCGCGCGATGTAGTGGCCAGGCACACCAGGTGACAACTGGCAATGCGAAGAGCAGCGCTAGCCACTGCCAATGCTGAAACTGCCAACCGGTGCTCATCGACAGAATCATTACCGGAAGTGTGAGTAGCGTTGCAACAATAAAACGTAAGCGAAATTCAACAAGACCAAAAAGTTCAACTGCTTTTTCATTAACGGCGGCGGTGTAACCTGTTGCAGTTACCGCCGCGACTAACTGTTGATCCGTCACCTCAGCGGTAACAGTGGCACTAGCTTCGCCAGTGGCAAAATTTACTGTTGCCATAACCCCAGATAGCTCGTTTAGCGCCTGCTCAACTCGAGCCGAGCAAGAGGCGCAAGTCATTCCACCAATACCGAGTTCGACAATTCTCGTGGACATACATCAATCATCCCCCGATTTCATTACCAAGTTCACTGTTTCCCATTACGGGCAGGTTTAAAACCTAAGTGGGCACTACTGTTCGTGAAATATACTCACTCGGCTGGGTCTGATCTAGCTGGCGAACAACTATTCGTTAGCGGCGCGATCGCGTTCGGCAGCTGCCTCGATTGGGCGCACTGAGAGCGCGGCGCGGCGGGCTTTTTCCATAGAAAGTGCTCGAGCTTCTTCAAGACGCTTTTTTGCTTCCTGAATCCGCTGGGCATGCTGTTGACGCAAGCGAGTTGCATGTTCAACCATGTCTTGACCGGTCCATGGCTTTTCGGCGTCTAAGGCTCGTGGCACTGCGGTGGCCCGACTAGCACGCACGTAAGCCGGCATTGGCGGCTCAACTGGCTGCCAAGTTGCGGGAGCAGTCTGCGCGACTGGCAACTGTTCGTCCACTGCAAGCGGGATAGCGACGGTTGTTTGCATAGCTTGCGTGCTTACTTCCCGCTCAATTAATTGTTGTCCGGGCACATCTGGAATTGCCACGATCTTGTGACCGTTCTTAATTGCTGCGAAGACAAAGGTTACGAGGAAAACCACCGGGACGGCAGTCCAAATCAACGAGATAATCCCAGACAGGCCAGCTAGCAAAGTCGCGATTGTTGCAGTTAATAGGCTCATTAATACTCGGCGGCGGCGAATAAAAGCTTGCTGCCTTGCGGTAGGCGCCACGCGTTTCTGCCAACGAAGTCCAGTGAGCTGCTTCTTGAGTCCGACCGCCTTATGTACCTGAACTTGGTCATGGCGCTTCAAGAAAATTGGGAAAAGTACGGCGGCCCACATCACGATAACGATCAAGTAGAGCAAGCCAGTCATGACTCAATACCGTACGCGCAAAACTTGGGAAATTTGGTATCTGAGTTCGTGTCGCAAAAATTAGTGCGGTGCGATTTTAGTCACAAGACCTGGTGAAAAATCCTCCTGCAACATCACATAGATATTGTGGTCCCGCCACTGACCGTTGATATGTAGAAATGACTTGCGCACGCCTTCAAATTGAAAGCCCAATTTCGCCACTAGTCGATTACTCGGCACATTCTCGGGGCGGATCGCAATCTCTACGCGATGCAGTTTCGTGTTGGTAAAGAGGTGCTCAGTGACGAGAGCCACTGCCTTAGTCATGATTCCTTGGTTTGCCACCTGCTCATCAATCCAATACCCCAGATGAGCCGACCACAAGGCGCCGGTTGTGATGTCAGAGACATTCAACTGCCCGACAAATTTCCCTTGAAATTCAAGAACAAATGGCATGGCTTTGCCAGCTCGGGCATCCCGAAGCGCCTTTCGTGCGCTCTGCCGAAAAGTAGGGGCTGGCTCCAGTCTTGGCCTAGGTGAAGTTGCTTCCCATTCGCCGAGCCACTGCTGATTTGCCGATCTGACTTGGCGCCAGTCGGCATAGTCGCTCACTCGAAGTGGTCTGATGACCAGATCGCCATAACGTAAGGTCACTGGCCAAGATGAACTCACTGATTGGCCTGCGGATCTAGCAGCATCACAGCCACAGTTTCACCGGCAGCAACTTTGTGCATTCCACTTGGCACAATTATTAACGCATCGGCAGTACCTAATCCGGCAAGTGGATGCGATTCGTCGTCCTCGAGTGAGCGAACGCGTGGGGTGCCGACATTGGAAGTGATTTGCGCTCGAATGTAATGCGTGTCATCCGTACTACTTTCGATTGGTCCATCCAAGAGAGCCTCAACCACTCTGTGGTGTAGCGAGGTTTGCCCCATCATTCGGCGAATCAGTGGGCGAACGAACACATCAAAAGAAAGCAATGCCCCAACCGGATTTCCGGGTAAAACGAAGACTGGAGTCTGATCTGGGCCGACGAAACCAAAACCTTGTGCGCCACCGGGTTGCATCGCTACCCGAACAAATTCCATCCGGCCAATACTGTGCAGCACCGAAGTAAGCAGCTCGTAGTCAGCGGCGGACATGCCACAAGCAGTCAGAATGACATCTGCGCGGACTAACTGATCTTCCAGGGCGGAGCGAAGTGATGCTTCGTCACTAGATAACGGTCCAACTCGGAAGGTCATCGCGCCAGCTGCGGTGGCAGCACTGGTCAAGGCAACGCCATTTATGTCTGGAATACGATCATCGCCGGAGCCTGGATTGCTCAAATCATCGCCCACGGTTAGCACAACCACTCGCGGCATTGGATGGACCAAAACCTGACCGAGCCCGGCCGCGGCAAGCAGCGCTACATGCCTTGCAGCAATTTGAGTTCCTTTAGCCAGCAGCAGGATTTGCTCATCCCCGTCGGCAATCGTCACATCTTGCGCCAAAACCAATCCGACGCTGCCCAGAAGTCCAACTTCTAACGGCTCAAGAGCCGCAACATTCTGTAGCACGCTTTCCAGATGTTCAGGCGCTGACCGCATTAAACGTCTCCCGCTAGATGCGCTTCCAACCAAGTGCGCAGCGGTACCGAGAACTCCTCACGGTCTAGGGCTAATGAGATGACGCTCTTTAAATAAGAGAGTTTGTCTCCAGTGTCGTATCGCTTGCCGCGGAAAACTACTGCGTGGATGCCACCGCCATTTTCAACTGGCACATCAATCAACGCGGCCAATGCATCGGTCAATTGAATTTCACCACCAGCACCGGCTTGAACTGTACTCAAAATTGGGAAAATTTCTGGCTGTAATACATAGCGTCCGATTACTGCATAGTTACTTGGTGCTTCATGTGCTTTCGGCTTTTCAATCAGTCCGGTCACTCGAACAACATCTGGCACATCAGTCGGTTCAACGGCCGCACATCCATATAGATGAATATCTTCCTGGGGAACTTCCATGAGACAAAGCACACTGCCACCAAAGCGCTGCTGTACGTCGAGCATGGTTGGCAGGATTGGATTTGTGGCATCGATTAAGTCATCACCGAGCATAACTACAAACGGTTCTTGGCCAACGTGTCCACGTGCGACATGAACCGCATGCCCTAGGCCAAGTGGTGCGCCTTGACGGACATAGTGAATGGATGCCAGATCGGCCAGATCTGCAAGCACTCGGCTGAGATCGTTAGTGCCACGTTCGGCGAGTTTCTGCTCTAGATGTGGCGCCCGATCGAAGTGGTCTTCCAGTGAGGTTTTGTTGCGGCCAGTGATAAATAAAACATCACTTAAGCCAGCAGCGACTGCTTCTTCAACCACATATTGAATGGCTGGCTTATCTACAACTGGAAGCATTTCCTTCGGCGTCGCTTTTGTTGCGGGCAAGAACCTGGTACCTAAGCCGGCAACTGGCAAAACCACTTTGGTGACGATGGGCCTATTTGTCATAACTCGACTTTATTGCATATTTGACCTTTCTCGGCAAAGTGACCTTTCGTCAAAAGTGAACCTAGAGTGGGAGAGTGAGTAATCTGGATAAGGTCGCCTTTCGCGACCAGATAATCAGTAGTCGCTCGGACAAATCTGAACCAGCATTGGACTCGGCCGATAAATTATTTGCACAGCACGACTGGGCCGACTTGATTCCTGGTCACAATGTTGCCTGTTACTTCTCATTACCGCCAGAGCCAGGAACCAATGAGCTAAGAGCTCACTTGGCCAGTCTGGGCAAAAAAGTTTATTTACCAATTGTCGAAATGAGTCATTCATTGAGTTGGGGCTTTGATCAAGCTCCATACGAATTCAACAAATTCGGAATTGCCGAACCACAACGCAGTGATTTTCAACTCGCTGATGCTGATGCCATAATTCTGCCTGCCCTTGCGGCCGACACGGCCGGAAATCGACTCGGGCGTGGAGCGGGTTACTTTGACCGCGCGTTAGCCGAAGTTCCGAATTTTGCAGCCGGTGGCCCATTGCGCATTGCCTTAGTTTTTGATGAAGAGATTTTTTCAGAAATTCCGGTAGAGGATCATGACGCTCAAGTTGATCTGGTAGTTACACCGACTCGGGCAATTACTCCGCGCGTTAAATAGCCCCGCCAATTTGCAGGCCACCCCAAGCGGCGAGCAAGCCTGCGGTAACTAACACGACAAAATAAAACATTGCTTGTCGCCAAGCCCCAGAGGTTATCCGCCGGTGCACCTGCAAACTAACCCCACTAAACGTGGTCAAAGCTCCACAGAATCCCGCGCCAATTGCAACAGCCGAATGGTGACCATAGGTCAGGCCCAAAATAAATGAGCCGACGACATTTACTGCAAGTGTTGCTCGCGGAAATGCTGATGGCCCAATCGGCGGAAATTTATATTCCGACAAGAACCGGATTAGCCCACCAACCGCTGCGCAAATTAAAACTAAAGTCCAGGTCATAATTGCTTACCGTTTCCGTAACCGACAGTGGTGGCCAGCAGACCGCCAGCGAATGTAACCAGCATGTACGCGCCGGCAAGAAATAGATTTTTTGCTGCTAGTTGGACTGTCTCAACGGCAAGTGCTGAGAATGTAGTGAAGCCGCCCAGGACGCCAGTGATTAAAAAATGTCGCCGTGCTTCATTGGCCATAGTATTTGCGCTTCGTGCGAGTAATCCGATGAGTAATGCGCCAGTTAAATTAACCGCCAAGGTGGCGTAGATGAAGACGCCATGTACCGAAGCGGTGATGTTGACTGAAATTGCATAGCGAAGCGCTGAACCCAGTACTGCGCCCACAGCAGCCAGTACACCCAGACGCATCATGCTGGCGGTGCCGACTTTGCGCTCTCTGTCGCTGCCGAGGTACTAGCAGTATTTTCAGACTTCGTAGCAGATCCACTCTCCGGCGATGAAGGCACGGATGTAGCCGTTGCGGCTCCGCGCGAATCTGTTCGATAGAACCCAGAACCTTTAAATACAACGCCAACTGAACCGTAAACTTTCCGAAGTTCAGGCGCCTTACATTCGGGGCATTCCACTAATGCATCGTCAGAAAAAGACTGCACCACTTCAAGTGGTGCATTACAAGCAGCACAGACATATTGATAGGTCGGCATGATTCCCTCTCGACTAACCATATGTTACCTGTGGACAAGGTGCGCCTGCCACGCAAGAAAGTTCTTACGGTTGACCAATGAAATTAAGTACTCTGCACGCCTTCGCTATTAAGAATCGCCGCTGGGTCGCGGCCAGCATTATGGGGTTAGCCATTGTGTTGCTGGTTAATCACACTGGGGGCTCTCCCAAGTACCGACTGGTCATTACCACGGGCAACTTCCTCGCTGGTCGAAAAATTTCCAGCGCTGACCTTAAAGTTGTTCAGAGCGATCTGACTTGGTCTGGCACGTTTTCCGCCGCTGAGAAACTGGTGGGACGAAGATTACGAGTCAGTATCCAGACTGGGCAGCCGTTGGTTTCCAATGACCTGCTTGGGCGGCAAAGTTACGACCCAAGGAACCGTAATTGCGTTTTAGTCACACTGCCAAGCAATGTAAGTGGTTCGAATTTAACCATCGGAAACCGAGTGGACATCTTTGTTGCTACTGATGGCCAGACTGCAGAAAAAATTGCAAGCAGCGCATATGTTGTAGACACGCTCGCGTCCGCAAGTAGTAGTTCCGCGAGCTATGGGCGAGTTTTGTTAGCCGTGAATCCGAATGAAGTGCAACAGATTGCCACATACGGTGAATCGGCACAATTAACATACGCATTGCTAAATTGACACGTTAATTGTGATGCGGCGGCACATCTTCCATAAGGTCCCGATCACGGGATTCGACCGGGGCAATATCATCCCGAGTTTGCGCTGGAGTGAGTTGCACCTGCGCTAATGCTCTACGCAGATTCTCTTGGGCATCTTGAGTTTCTTTACCAGCAGGTGTCGCTGGGACCTGTTCTGCAGACTCAGCAGTACGCGCGTCTTGGTTGTCACTCATACCCATATGGTGTAACACTTGAACAGAATTAGCCAACTTGGAGCTGCCTTGCACACTGTTACCAATCAGAAGTGGCGCATGGCCGAGGCGCACCACCACCAGGTGGTCAGCAAGTGGGTAATTCCTCGACTCAATCGCCGCTCACTTGGACAAAAGCATCCAGTTGATGACTTCATGTTTGAGTACTACCCAATTAGCGCCAAAAAATTAATGACTTGGCATCCAGGGGAAAACTTTCAACTCGAAATTACCGACGACTTAGAGCTAGATTTCGATCAAAGGATCTACCTGAAAACTTCAAGTGTGCGGATAAATCCAGATTGGCTTGGCAACCAAATCGAAGCCATGAAAAAAGTGGTTGAGTTTCTAGATTCAACCATGAATCGCCCGGCCAGAACCGGCTGCTTTGGCTTACACGAATGGGCTATGGTCCTAGGCGATGAAGAACTCAGGCATGCCGACTGGCCACTGCGAGTCGAGCAAGCGCAAATAGGTAAGACCATCACCGAGGTCGGCTTACGCTGCACTCATTTTGATGCATTCCGATTTTTCACTGATGATGCGCGCGGGCTAAACCCGTTGCAGCTAACTCGTTCTGATCAAGCGAAAGTCGAGCAACCAGGGTGCCTACATGCAAACATGGATCTATATCGAATTGCGATGCAGTGGGCGCCAATAGTTGGGTCCACCTTGGTTCGAGCGTGCTTCCGACTTGCTCGCGAAATCAGAACTGTCGACATGCGAAGTGCGCCATATGATTTATCCGCACTCGGTGTCGTGCCAATCCTGATCGAAACTGCCGATGGGCGCAGCGAATTCGCACAACATCAGCGCATTTTCAGTCAACGAGCCCTGATTCTGCGTGCTCACATTATCAAGGCGCTATCTCGAACCTTGACCTTGGTGTAACTGCCAAAAAATACCGCAGTCGGGGCCATTCGCTAGACTGCAAATCATGACTGAGCAACCTGATTCCCCTGATTCAAAGCGCGGACGCAGGGCCGCTAGTGTTCCAGCAATTCTGACGAGCCGCCCACATGAACAACCGGTCGGAGTGCTCTCATTTCGGGATCGTCGCTTGATTGTGATCACCGTCGCAACAACCATTGCAGCCGGCATTCTGCACAGCTCTGGCGGTAACCAAGTCATTACATTCATCGTCTCAGCACTTGCTTTAGCCGTTATGGCGTCTTTGGTGGGTCGCAGCGTAGAGGCACTTGGAGATCGATTAGGCGCGGGACCAACGGGACTGCTTCAGTCATTTCTCGGCAATCTCCCGGAACTTTTTGTTGTGCTATTCAGTCTTAAAGCGGGGCTCTACACGGTCGCACAAGCCACTATCGTGGGCTCGATTTTAGCCAATGTGTTATTGATTCTGGGCGCGGCATTTGTCGTCGGCGGCTGGAAAAATGGCAGACAATATTTCAGCCAAACTGCAAGTCGTCAACTGGCGGTACTACTAACCCTCAGTGTTTTTGCCCTTGCCATTCCATCACTGACTTATGCCTTCCACAGTCCCGCAGCAACCCACGAGCGTGGCATCACAATTGGCGTCTCGATTCTGCTGTTGATCTTGTTTGCCTGCTCGCTGCCAGACACGTTGCGCAAGAGCAATACCGACAATGTGGTTTCCGGATCCGATGAAGCACTTGCGGCCAAGAGCGAAGCATATGTACATGGCGCTTGGCCAACGAGTTTGGCCATTTTGATGCTCGGTTTAACTGGCGTCGGCGCAGCATTCGTTTCCGATTGGTTCGTTTCAGCATTGAGTCCAGCGATTACGACGTTGCACATTAGTGAGGCATTCGCTGGCTTAGTCATCGTGGCCATTGCCGGCAACGCAGTTGAGAATGTCGTAGGCATTCAGCTGGCCGCTCGTGGCCAGGCTGATTATGCATTGCAGGTGATTCTGCAGTCTCCAGTTCAGGTCGCCATGACGGTTGCGCCAATTGTTGCTCTAGCTGCCCCACTTGTTGGCGCTGCCAGCTTTACATTAGTTTTGAGTCCACTCTTACTGGCCACGCTATTTATGGCGGCGCTTATCGCGACCATCGTTGTGGTTGATGGTGACTACACCTGGTTCGAAGGCGTTGCCTTGCTTACTCTGTACTGTGCAATTGCACTTGCCTTCTGGTGGGGTTAATCGCCCAATGACCGTGGTCACATCCGACATCGCAGCAGCTGCGCAACTGCTGGCCAGCGGCCACCTTTGTGCAATTCCCACTGAGACGGTTTACGGATTAGCCGCCGACGCAAGTTCATCCACGGCAGTGGCTCGGATTTTTGAAGCGAAAAATCGTCCGCAAGACCACCCATTAATCGTGCACGTAGCAGATTACGAATCTGCCTTACTTTGGTTTGACGCACTGCCAGTTTGGGCTCAGGAACTTGCTCGTAGCTGTTGGCCCGGACCGCTGACGTTAGTCGGAAATCGCACGCAATTAGCAACGGATCAGATCACTGGTGGACAGCACACCGTGGCGGTGAGAATTCCGGCGCACCCGATGGCACGCGCGCTCTTAGTTGAATTGAAACAAGTTGGCGTGCAGGGATTAGTGGCGCCGAGTGCGAACAGGTTCGGCCATGTCTCGCCGACAACTGCCGAGCATGTTGTTGCTGACCTAGGCGCATATTTAGCGCAGCACGGTGATGGCATTCTGGATGGCGGTCCAAGTGAGATTGGAATCGAATCCACGATAGTTTTGGCCACTGGCAGTTCACCGAGAATATTGCGACCTGGGGCAATTGGCACGGAGTTAATTGAAAGCATCACTGGCATTAGCGTGGACGCTGGTTCCGAAGGTGCGCCAAGAGTTTCGGGCGCTCTGGCTTCGCACTATTCGCCCGATGCTCAGGTCATCGTAATCGCCGACCCAGCCCATGAAGATTTTCAAGCAAACTCCGGGTTGATTGCGCTAATAGATATTCCGACTCCAGCAGGGGTCACTAGGTTAGCTAGCCCAGCGGATTCAAATGATTTCGCCTCGCAACTATACGAGGCAATGCGCCAAGGCGATCAACTAAATTTGCATCAAATCTATGTGGCATTGCCTACCCGTAGCGGCATCGGCGTGGCTATTGCCGACCGCGTGGCCAAGGCCGCGTTTGTCCAAACCCAGGAGCCTTCATGAGTCCCTTCGGCGAAGTGGTAATTGGTTTGGTTATGGCAATTGGCTTGGTCGGCACGATAGTTCCAGTGCTGCCGGGCGTGACTTTGGTCTGGGGCGCAGGCTTGGCTTGGGCGATTCTAGACGGTGGAGATTTTCTTCACTGGTCGCTATTCGCAGTTATGACAATTTTCTTCATCAGCGCACATGCATTAGGCATCTACCTGCCGAGCAAAACCACTTCCGGGCCAGAGAACCCGAAGTGGACCTTCTTGTTTGCTTCGCTGTGCGCAGTGGTGGGTTTCTTTGTTGTGCCGATCATCGGCGTTCCGCTGGGTTTTATCGTCGGAGTATTTATTCGCCAACTCATAGCTAGTCGCGAGTTTCATCGTGCGCTTGGCGCTACCGGGAAAACTTTGCGGGCCTTGGGCATTGTTGTGCTGGTGCAATGCGCATGTGCAATCGCAATTGCTGCAACCTGGGCAATCGGACTTTTTCTCGTTAAATAAGTAATCGGGCCAGTGAAAATTCACTGGCCCGATTACTTAAAACTTACGCTTGTTTAATCGCAGAGATATCTAGCTGCAACTTGATGTTGTCACTTACTAAGAAGCCGCCAGTCTCTAGAGCAACATTCCAAACCAGACCAAAGTCTTTACGGCTCAATTCGCCGTTGCCTTCAAAACCTGCACGGACATTGCCGAATGGATCAGTAGCAGTTCCAGTTAGCTCTACATTTAGATCGATGTTCTTGGTGGTGTCATTGATGGTCAGGTCGCCAGAAACCACAAATGTATCCCCTGCAGCAGCAAACTTTGTGGCGGTAAAGTTTAGCTCTGGATTGCTTTCGATGTTGAAGAAATCTGCGCTACGCAGATGTCCATCACGATCTGCATTACCAGTGTCGATTGAGGCAATCTGGGCGGTCACTGTTGCCGAGGTGGCAGCCACATCGCTGGCATCGACAACTACAGTGCCACCGAATTCTGCGAAGTGTCCACGAACTTTTGTAATCACTGCGTGACGAGCTTCAAAGCCCAGGCGGCTATGTGTCGGGTCGATTGCCCAAGTGCCGGCGTATGCGGTTAGGTCTGTCATTAGTACTCCTAAATAGTTGAAAGTTCAATTACTAAAAGTTTAGGGGTGGGAAAATTGCTTGTCAACCAAAATCAGGAATTCGGCAAATTTTGTTGCGCTTTTGACGGTCTAGCGGCGGCGCAAGCTGGTACGGCCTGATTGCCTAGGCCTCAACCGCAGCTTGAACTGCCGCGGCCACCGCTGGCGCTACTTGCGGATCAAAGACGCTGGGCACGATGAAGCTGTTATTGAGTTGCTCACTGGAAACACAGCTCGCAATGGCCTGCGCCGCCGCGATTAAAAGCTCTTGAGTGATTTCCTTGGCTCCGGCATCAAGTAGTCCCCTAAATATTCCGGGAAATGCCAAAACATTGTTGATTTGATTTGGGTAGTCGCTTCGACCGGTGGCCACGATGGTCGCGTGCCTACTTGCTAGGAATGGGTCAATCTCAGGATCTGGATTAGCCAGTGCAAAAACAATCGCGCCCGGCGCCATGTTTGCAACATCAGACTCGTCAATTAGATTGGGCGCACTGACTCCAATGAAAACGTCCGCGCCAACTAATCCAGCAGATAAGTTCCCGGTCACTGCTCGAGGATTTGTATTGGCCAACATCCAAGCACTCGTGCGCTCACTATCCTGCCGATCCGCATAGATCGCCCCCTTACTGTCATAGGCAACAATGTCTTGCGCACCACATGCTTTAAGTAGTTGTGCGATTGCCGTGCCTGCCGCGCCTGCGCCACTAAGGACAATTCGCAAATCTTCAAGTCGTTTGCCGACTAGTTTTAGAGAATTAGTTAAGGCAGCGAGGACCACAATTGCGGTTCCATGTTGGTCGTCGTGAAAAACCGGAATGTCGAGTAGTTCTCGAAGTCTGCGTTCCACCTCAAAGCACCGTGGGGCAGAAATATCTTCAAGATTGATCCCCCCGTATGCCGGTGCCAAAATCTGCACAGTTCGCACAATTTCATCGACATCTTGGGTATCCAGGCAGACCGGCCAGGCGTCGATATTTGCAAAGCGCTTGAATAGTGCGGCCTTGCCTTCCATAACCGGCAGTGCTGCCAGCGCGCCTATGTTGCCTAAACCTAAGACTGCTGACCCATCGGTGACTACTGCGACAGTATTGCGCTTGATTGTCAGCCGGCGAGCATCGCTTGGATCTTCCGCGATGGCTAGACAAATTCGAGCTACGCCAGGTGTGTACGCACGGGAAAGGTCGTCACGAGTCTTCAGCGGAACTTTTGGTTGCACCTCTAATTTGCCACCGAGATGCAATAGAAAGGTCCGGTCACTAACTTTGCGCACCTGCGCATTGTCCAGCGCGGCGATAGCTTCGGTCACTTGATCTGCATGCTGTGAGTCGCGGGTATTGCAGGTGACATCCACGGTGAGCACACTGTGGGTTGAGTCGACTACATCTAGTGCGGTGAGCACCGCCCCAGCTTCAATCACCGCTTGGGTTAGTCCTGAGGTCGCCGCCGCATCTGGCAGCAAATCCACTCGGACTGTAATCGAATAACCAGGACTCGTACTGTTCATGGTCCCTCCAAGTCCAGCGGCTAACCGTTCGCTGTCTAATTGCTACTTACTGTACCCCCGGCAACCAGTAAAAATGTGATACCGAATACATATTCCGCTGACACAGTGTCAGCGCCGCAATGACGAACAGACCGTACGGTGTAAACATGTCAACTCTTCGCAAAGCAGTCAGCGCAGCCCTGGTACTAGCGCTCATAGCTTCACCAGCAATGGCAAAGCCGAAGCAAACCACGCGAGTGGCGACAGGGCGTACCGGTCAGGTGCTGACAGTAATCAACGCCGCTGCCGTTTCTGATGGACAAGAGATTTGGGCAATTGGCAAGAATTACAATGCTGGAATCGGTATCTATGTAGCTTTTTGCGAAAAGCCGGCGAAAGGAACCAGGCCCGATCATTGCTTTGGTGGGATAAACATCAACCAGTCATCGCATGGATCGATTTGGATTTCTTCTAATCCACCGTTCTACGGAAAATTCATTGCTACGCCGTACGGCCCAGGTGGCACCTTCAAGGTGAAAATCCAAGTTGCAGCAATGATTGATAACACAGATTGCCGAATCACGACCTGTGGGATTGTGACTCGAGCCGACCACACCCGCGGCAACTACCGTAAAGCTGACGTTTTTGTCCCAGTGACTTTTAAGTAACAACAAATAATGAGGAAACAAATGAAAAAATGGTTAACCCTGGTAAGCGCAGCAGCACTAGTCCTTGTTGGCAGCGTTGCACCTGCACATGCCGACAGCAATTTTAGTTTGACACTTTCACAGAGCAGCATGCTGATCGCTGGTCAAACCATTCAAGTGACCACGAACAACTTGCCCACTGACAAAGGCGTTTACATTGAACAATGTGTCATCGGTCAGCGTGGTCCAGACTTATCACAGTGCACTACCCCAAGAAATAACCCAACATCAGTACTCTGGGTGACCACGCTTTCTGCAGACCTCGGTCAAGGTGGCTCATCGGCTTCAGTTGCGCACAATTTTGTGACCGTTGCCAACATTGGCAGTTACAACTGCGTAACCGGCACCTGCGCAATTGTCTCGGCGCGCGACCATCACGATATGACCGACCGATCGCTAGACACTCTGACTGCACTGAGTTTCAGCAAACTGGCACCGACTATTTCTAAAACTTCGGCGCTGGTTGACGCCGGTGACACCACGGTAGTCAATCTGGCTGGCCTGGCAAGCGACACCGGTGTTTACGTGTACGAGTGCAATGCGCCGGTAGCCAGCGCACGGCCAACCGAATGCGTTGGGATGGATAAGACAGTTTGGGCGTTTAATTCCAGCGGAAATCTACCGGCAGCCATGATCCTAGGTTCGACCGATGCTAATAACGCGCTCACCATAAAGGTGGCTGGATCATTTTCTGGCTCGAAGGGCCTGATCGATTGCCAGCTAGTCGCGTGTGGAATTTTTATTAGGCGTGATCATCTCGATTCCGGCGACCATTCACTTGATACCTACATCCCGATTTCGTTTGCCGCAATAGTCAAACAAAATCAATCGGTGAAGTCACGGACTTTGGCCCCGAAAGCGGCAAAGGCAAAAGTTGGCTCCTCGACTGCGCTAGCAACTAAAGGGACTAAGACCGAGCAAGGCGGCTTGCTAGTTTGGCAAACTTCTAATTCACGCGTTTGTGCAACCAAGGTAGTTGGCAAAAGTCAGGTAGTGACCTTTAAGTCCGCTGGCAATTGCACTGTGACCGCTACTTCGCCAAAAACAGCTCGGTTAAACCTTGCGACATTCACTTGGCAGTTCACGGTAAAGAAGTAACTGGTTGTTGGCTCAAGCCACTACGTGAGCTTCGAGAAATCGGCCGACTTAGTGGTTTGAGCCAAACGCCTTCGAAATTGCATTAGCTGCGCCAGAGAGCTCTGATGGAATTACCCAAATCTTGCTCGCGGTTCCGTTTGCAATGACTGGTAACTGCTGCAGGTATTGATAAGCCAGTGCTTGCTCTGAGATGTTTGCTTGCTGCAGTGCGTCAAAAACTTTCTGAATTGCCTGAGCTTCGCCTTCAGCGCGAAGTACTGCCGCTTGAGCTTCGCCTTCAGCGCGCAAGATGTCGGCTTGCTTGGCTCCTTCGGCCGTTAGGATCTGACTTTGCTTTTCGCCTTCGGCCGTAAGAATCGCGGCTCGCTTATCGCGGTCGGCACGCATCTGCTTTTCCATCGACTCTTGGACACTCGGTGGTGGCTCAATCGCCTTAATCTCTACCCGGTTAACCCGAACTCCCCACTTGCCCGTAGCTTCATCAAGTACACCGCGCAAAATTGCGTTGATTTTATCCCGCGAAGTTAATGCGGCTTCCAAGTCGAGTCCGCCTACCGCATTACGTAGCGTGGTAATCACTAGTTGCTCGATACCCATAATGTAGTTCTGAATCTCATAGGTCGAATCTTTAGGATTTGTCACCTGAAAATAGACAACTGTGTCGATGTTAACCACCAGATTGTCTTCGGTAATTACCGGCTGCGGTGGGAATGAAACAACCTGTTCACGCAAATCCACCCGAAGATAAATGCGCTCAATTCCAGGAATCAAAAAGTTCAATCCTGGACCGAAAGTGCGGTGGTACTTTCCTAGGCGTTCAACCACACCCGCCTGTGCCTGTGGAATTATTCGCACGCCTCGTGAAATCAACAGCGCAACTAACGCTAAGACAACCCCTAAAACTATGTACTGCATCGACTCTGTTTCCTCACTTTGGTTTAATCAACAATGGCGATTGCGCCATTAA
>Ga0114964_10000385_pt1 | contig 34031 bp, 27 predicted proteins | sample C_131016_MF_Meta_FD_92638 | JGI IMG/M metagenome (GOLD analysis project Ga0114964, IMG submission 92638) | Freshwater microbial communities from Lake Croche, Canada to study carbon cycling - C_131016_MF_MetaG | ecosystem: Environmental > Aquatic > Freshwater > Lake | place: Lake Croche, Canada...
CCACCCATTGACGCCATATAGGTCTGCTGTAAGTTATTGATATTGCATCAGCAGCAATGGAAGAAATGGCAAATCCCCGCCTTGGGAGCGCCAATGATTTCAATGGGTTAGGTGGTACAGAGCGATCTGGTGTCCCGTTTGTGTCCCGTTGATCGTTGTTACTGGTGCTTTGCTCCGGCAGCGGACGCCAACCTTGGCGGTGGCTGATTTTTGTTTGCCTTAAAACATAATCCAAAGGTCATTTTAGCCACTAAATCGAGGGCAAGATGGCTATTACCGAGGGAAAATAGACGAAGGGCGGAAAAGCCCCTACCTCACCAGTGAGCATTTCGCCACGACTTTATATATCCTAGGTGGGGCTTACAGCTTCAAACGGTTGTCGGCCCAATTGGTTTAAAGTCTGATATGTATTTTCTTAAATCGGTTTGGGGCGAGCGAAGTTTAAAACGCTAAGGTTTCCAATTGATGCCATCGGCTTCCTATTGTCGTCTGTCGTCCTAGGGATGCATTCGTAACATCAAGAGAATATATCGTCTTCCCTCTAAAAAAAGGATGTCCTCAGATGTGTGGCTTATGAGCCGATGGAGAAATGACAAATGGGCAAGACAAGGTGATCTTTGGATTACGGCGATGCTAAAATAAAAGCTCATCCTTGGGAGGTTTTGTATTTTGTGGCCAATGTGATCAAATTAATGATCAAGTACGCCTCAGTGAAAGTGACCATTTAGATTGGTGTGAATATGCGCACTGTGAGTTGGAAAAGACATTTTGCTCCAATCATTGCACTTGAGTATATCTACGCCACAAAAGAGGCATAATCATGGTGCGGAAGCCCAATAAAGTCCCGGTTACGTCAGGCGATGTTGCGAAACTGGCAGAGGTTTCGCAATCGGCCGTTAGCCGGGCATTGACGCCGGGCGCGAGTGTCTCCGCCAAAACCCGCGAAAAGGTTTTAAAGGCGGCTTCCGAGTTGGGCTATCGACCTAATGCTTTGGCGCGTGCGATGATTTCGGGCCGATCGCGGCTGATCGCGATGTTGTTTGCTTACCTGGACAACCAATTCTATCCTGTCGTGCTCGAGCACATGTCACGAACCCTGCAAGGGCTTGGCTATCAGGTACTGCTTTTTATGACCGACCCTGGAAACCAGGACGAGGTTGTTCAAAAAATTATGCAATATCAAGTGGATGGCATTGTAATGGCGTCTGCCACGCTATCATCCACGCTGGCGCGGGAATGCGCCAATACCGGGATCCCGGTTGTCATGTTCAACCGGTATGTCGCCACCTCGCCCGCCTCGAGTGTCACGTCCGATAACATTGAAGGCGGACGCTTGCTGGGCGATTTTCTGGTTCGTGGCGGACATGAGCGCATTGCCTTTGTGGCCGGTGCCGAGGATTCATCAACCAATCGGGACCGCGAGGCGGGCTTTTATAAAGGGTTGGCCGAACATGGTGTGACCGTGTTTGCACATGCCTTTGGCGGCTATTCTTTCGAGGGCGCCGCGCGGGCCGCCCGCGAATTGGTCGCGCTAAAGCAACGCCCCGATGCCATTTTCGCCGCTAACGATCAAATGGCGTTCAGTGTGATGGATGTCGTGCGGAGCGAATTTGGCCTTCGGATTCCGCAAGATATCTCTATCGTCGGCTATGACGATGTTCCGCAAGCCGCGTGGAAAGGGTATGACCTGACCACGATCTCGCAGTCCTACATCGATATGGTCGACATTACGGCGAAAATTCTGATTGAGCAGATCGAAAATAAAATCGTCAAAAAGCGCGCGGCGGTCCTACCTGCCCAGCTGGTGATAAGAAGCTCCGCCCGCCTCGCGATAAGGGCTTAGATCCCGCGCCTGAAGTGACTTTGCATCCGGTCAAACACATCGACGCCCATTTGCATCAGCACGTCCAATATATCGAGCGGGATCCAATTTTCACGGATGAGGCCTTCGTGATGGAGGTAAAAATCCATGACCCTCATCGTGACAACTTTACCCGTTGGACCTTGCCCCAAAAAGCCGCCGCCTTTGTGAAGGGCAAACACGCTTGGCCAACCGCCCGTAACAGAATAGGCACCGTCGCCAATGCGAATATAGTGTCCCCCTCCCAATTTTGCCTTTTCGGCCGCGATTTCGTCCCACTGTCCACCGCCTTTGCGGTTCGGGAAGGCTATCCGGAACGGTAGTTGGTGGTAATCGACAAATCCTTGGAGGCTACGGGTCGTTCCAATACCGGACGGCCCGTACCACATCATCTTCGGGTGCCAATGTTCCTTTTGCGGCATTGCCAAAAGGCCATCGCGCCCCGCACCGGTTAAGTCATTGTAATCGCCCAAGGTCTTATGCATCGCCAAGGTTTGCGCGAGGCTCTTGGCAGACTGTATCTCGTCCGTTTCATGAAACACGAGACCGTCGCCGGTAAAAGGTCCTGGCCACATGCCCTCGGTACCAAGGCTAGGCGCGATCGGCCAGAATCCCGCCTGCCGGATCACATCCAGAATATCCCACAGGCAGTTTGCCTGCACGATAAGACCGTCTCTGAGTTCATAGACTTCGCCATACCGGATCCAAACGGGCCTTCCCGTCGCTGGGATTGTGAGCCAATTTTTCCGGAACGTTCCGCAATAATGACCGACGGCGGCGATATAAGTGCGCCCCTCATATTCGCCGGCAACAAAAATAGCGTCCCGCCGTTCCATATCCGGAAACGCCTCTTTGAGGGGTTGCCAGACCTTGTCATTCACATCGGCCAATCCCCGCATTTCATTCAAAGGGTGGCTCGAGCGCCATTGTAGGTCGGGGGAAAACATATCGGTGAGCTGGGCGAAAATATCGCCGGGCTTTGCCTCAGCTAACCGGGATAAGGCCGCATGGATCCGGATTTTTTCTGCAGCGCGGGTGGAATTTGGCGGGAGCATCGCAACGGCTACTTTCTTTTTAAACCATGAATTGATCTCGGAAATATCTGATATTCCCCGATATTTTAAAAGGCGAATTAAATTCTTGCATACGTATTCAAAATTAGTCAAGCTGTCGGTTAAGCTGACTGCCGGGGGGGTGGTCACCTGTGATGCACAATCCGTGGCATCAATTGAAAAATGGAGGGGATTCATGCGGTTGTTTACCAAAAACACGTTGGCAAGTGTTATCGTCTTGGCCAGTACAGGGTATGCTTTTGCCGGTTGCGGCATTGAAAAAGGCTCAGTGCGGATTCTTTCGAATGATTTTCCTGCACTGCATGACGTGGTGGAAAAAGCGGAAGAATGCGCTGGCGGCGCCTTAAGCGTCACCAAAAACCAAACCAAGGAACATGAGAGCCTTCAGGTTGCAGCGCTCAAGGCTAATCCTGCACAATATACATCAGCGGTTATCGCCAATAGTTCTATTCTTCCGCTCTTGGCCGATGGCTTGATCCGTCCCTTGGATGCTTATGTCGAAAAATACGGTAAAGATATCAACAAGACCCAGTTGATCACCATCAACGGCAAGGTAATGGCCATTGCGATGATGGCGAATGCCCAGCATTTGTTCTATCGCGACGATATTTTACAAAAGGCTGGCGTACAGCCGCCGAAGACTTACGAAGAGATGTTGGCTGCTGCCAAGACCATTAAAGACAAGGGCTTGATGCAGTATCCGCTTGGCGGCACCTACAAGGCCGGCTGGAACCTGGCTGAAGAATTCGTCAACATGTATCTTGGCCATGGCGGCGCTTTCTTCAAGGAAGGCACAGCAGAAGCCGCGGTAAACAACAAAAAGGGCGTCGATTCGCTCAATATGTTGAAGTCGATGACCGCTTATATGAACCCGGATTATCTGACCTTTGACTCAAACGCCTTACAGGCCGAATTCCAGGCCGGTAAGGTTGCAATGGCGGTGTTCTGGGGTTCGCGCGCCGCGGCTGTAAAAGATACAAAGGGTACAACGGCTGAGATTTCGGCGGCTATCAAGTTTGCTGGCGCTCCAACGGTAGGCGGCGGAACAATTCCGGCAACAACCTTGTGGTGGGACGGTTTTACGGTCGCCAAAAATATTTCGGATGAAGATGCCGAAGCGACCTTCCGCGCTATGGCCTATGGTGCTTCTTCCGAGACTGCCAATGCACATCCGAATGATGCCGTATGGTTGATCAAGGGCTATACGCCTGGCGCCATGGCTGGCGGGACATTGGCTTCCGCTCAAGCGAGCGCGAAGCCCTATCCCATGGCACCATCCATGGACCTGATGCATACGGCCCTTGGGGGCGAAGTCGCGGCTTTCTTGCAGGGCAAAAAGTCGGCTGAACAAGCGCTTGCCGATGTCGAAGCGGCCTATAATGCGTCGGCAAAGGAAAAAGGCTTCCTTAAATAAGCAAGACCACGGTGTGGAAGGGCACTTCGCCCTTCCACATTTTCGTTTTTCTCTCTGAAACAAATGTCATTGCGCCCATGCGAAACAGAACATTCTTCTGGTTTGTAGCCCCGTCGATCATCGCAATGTTTGTTTTCATTGCCTTGCCGATTGTGTCCGTTTGCGTGCAATCTCTTTTTATCGAAAAGCCCCGCGTGATGATCGAGGCCGAGAGTTGCGGTCCGTTTGGATGCGATAAAGAATTGCGCGTCGATGAGGCCGCGACCTTGCAGGCCCAACGTGAACATCCTCTTGGGCAATTCAATGGTTTTGGTACCTATCTTGACCGAAATCATTTGGCGTTTGATGAGTTAGCCACTCGCTGGCATGCATCGGCTACCGTTGGTGAATTCTTCCGCTCTATGGTTCTTTTGCCATTTTACCGCGCATTGGCCTTCACCCTGACATATGCCTTTGTCGTGACGCCCATCGTTATTGGATTAGGCTTTTTAATCGCACTCGCCGTTAATACGCTTCCTAACCTGCTGAAGGGGCCAATTATTTTTACGTCCCTGTTGCCGATGATCGTTACACCCTTGATCGGTTCGCTCGTCCTGTTCTGGATGATCGACGCCAATGGCGTGATTGGCGCGAGTTTGCAATGGCTCTTCAATGATCCCAATTTATCGCTGAAAGCATCCATTGGATTCACCTGGGTAACCCTTTTGGTTTATGGGATTTGGCAATCAACGCCGTTTGCTTTTGTGGTGTTTTATGCGGGCCTTCAAACCTTGCCGCAGGACACGCTCGAATCCGCGATGATCGACGGGGCGAGCCGCTGGGAGCAGACTCGATATGTGGTCATCCCCCATCTTATGCCGCTCGCGACCTTTGTCGCGCTTATTCAGGTGATGGACAATTTCCGCGTGTTCGAGCCGATTGTCGGCTTCAATGCAGAGGCCAGCGCGATTTCGCTTTCTTGGCTCATTTTCAACGATTTGCAGGGTCGCGGCGTGCAACTTTTCGGTTCGGCGGCGGCGACGTCGGTTATGACCATCATCGGCGTTTCGCTTTTGCTCATTCCCGTTTTGCGCCGAGTCTGGCACGATTTCAGCAGGAAGCGGTAGCCCATGTCCCATCCTGCTCAACGCCAATCTACGACGCTCCGATTGCTGCTTGGAAGCTTCTTAGCCGTTTGGCTACTGCTCGCCATCTTCCCGTTTTTCTGGACGCTTTGGGGGTCGTTTAAAGTCGAGGGCGATTTTTTCTCACGGCTCGATTGGCGCAACGGATTTCTAAGCGTCAAAACGATGGCTGAGACCGGGGCGAGCTTTACAGGGAATGGCTATGTCGGGGCGTGGATTCAGAATGCCTTTTGGCGTTCGGTTCTTAACACGCTCATTGTCACCTTCTTTGTTGTTACCGTTTCCCTGACGGTCGGAACGCTTGCCGGTTATGCTTTGTCGCGCTCGACAAAACGATATGCGTTCTGGATTTTGCTGGCGGCGCTGATCTTTCGGGCCATGCCCCATATCACGCTGGTATCCGGTTATTTGCTGCCCTTCTTTCAATTGAATATTTGGGGCTATTTGCCAACGGCGATCATCGTGTTGGTTGCCATCAACCAACCGTTTACGATTTGGATGCTGCATTCATTTTTTGAGAGCATTCCAAAAGAACTGGACGAGAGCGCCATGATGGACGGATGCTCGCGGTTCCAAGCATTTGCGCGCGTGATCATACCTGTCATGTGGCCCGGCGTGGTCACAACAGGGCTCTTCTCGTTTCTATTGGCCTATAATGATTTTGCGGTGACGGCGATGCTGCTCTCCCAAGACAATCAGACCATGGTTCCCAAAATCGCGAGCTTTATGGGAACGACCCAAGTGCAAGGCAATGTGATGTTTGCAGTCGCTGCCGTTGTTTCAGCGACAGCGCCGCTCTTTGTGCTGGTCATGGTTTTTCAACGTCAAATCGTGAGCGGACTGACCGCCGGTGCGGTAAAGGGGTAAGGGACAGTCTATGGCATCGATCAAACTCAATCAGCTATCCAAAACATGGGGCGACTTCGTCGGCGTCAGCGCCTTGTCGCTTGATATTGCGGATGGTGAATTTCTTGTTCTGCTCGGTCCCTCCGGATGCGGCAAAACCACCACGATGCGAATGATTGCTGGGCTCGAAGAAATCACCAGCGGGGATATCTGGATCGGCGAGCGCCGCGTGAATGATCTCGAACCCAAAGACCGCGACATCGCGATGGTGTTCCAAGGCTATGGCCTTTATCCGTCCATGACGGTGTATGAAAATATTCGCTTTCCGCTGAAAGTCCGGCGCGTGCCCGAGGCCGAGCATAAGGATCGGGTGATGCGAGCGGCGGCCATGGTCGAGTTAGGCGATTTTATGCACCGTCGCCCCTCGGAACTCTCAGGCGGCCAGCGTCAACGGGTGGCTCTAGCGCGTGCCATTGTTCGCGAGCCAACCGTGTTTTTGATGGATGAGCCCCTCTCCAATCTGGATGCGAAATTGCGCGTATCGACGCGGGCGAGAATTAAAAATTTGCACCATGAACTGCGCACTACGACCATCTATGTCACGCATGACCAGATCGAGGCGATGACGCTGGCTGATCGGGTGGTTGTGATGAACAAAGGCGTGGTTCAACAAGTCGGAACGCCTATCGAAATCTATGACCGGCCTGCCAATATTTTTGTTGCGGGCTTTATCGGATCACCCGCCATGAACCTCGTTCCAGGCGCGATTTCAAACGGCGTGTTTGAAGCAAAAGGCGTCACACTTTCCGCCGCCAAAGGCCTATCTGACGGCCCGATCACCTTGGGCTTTCGGGCTGAAGATGCCAAAATCGCTGGCGGTGGAATGAGCGGTTCGCTCTATTCACTCGAATTGCTCGGCGATTCGTCCATGGTGACGATGGATTGTGGTGATACCCATGTCGTTGTGAAGGTCGCGAAAGAATATCGCGCCTCCATCGGCCAAACGGTTTCCGCATCGGTCGAGCCTCCCAACTGCCAATGGTTTGATTCCGTTACGGGGTCACGCATTTCAATCAAAACTCAGGAGTAGAAGCGATGAAAGGTTCCCGCCCGCCACAAGGCGAGTTAACCAAACACAATGATCCGTCCAAGCGCGATGCGACGCGTCAGGTCATTGAGGGAATGGTTGACGGTCTCAACGATCATCGCATCGCCGACATCGGCGAGTTTTTTACGCAATCCTTCCGCTGGATGGGAAATGCCGGCTGCGGAAAAAAGAACGGCTTGAAGGAATTTCAAGACAATTGGCAAAAGCCCTTTCAAGCGGCTTTTTCCGATAAAGTATGCGTCGATGAAGCGCGTTTGTTTGACGGCGAATGGGCAGCGGCTTTCGGGCGGCAGGAAGCAACCCATTCAGGTGAATTTATGGGTATCGCCCCAACCGGTAAGCGGGTTGAAATTCGCTACATGGATTTCTGGAAAGTGGCCGAGGGCCGGATCGTCGATAATTGGGTGATGGTCGATTTTCCCTATGTCATGCAACAGCTCGGCGTCGATCCTTTTAATGGTGAGGGCTGGGAAGCCTTTGACCGCGGCGAGAAAATCCCGCCGAGCCCGCAGAAGAAAGCTTGACCATGACCGTTACCTATTTAAAAACTGGAAAATCCGAAGCCCAACGGTCCGATGACGACACAAAAATTCGCGTTTCGGTTGAAGCGATCTTGCAAGCCATTGAGACGCGTGGCGATGAAGAAATACGGGCTTTGTCGATCAAGTTTGATCATTATGATCCGCCGGCGTTTCGTCTGACCGAGGATGATATCGCTGCCCTGATGAACCGCGTTTCATCCCGTGACATGGAAGATATCCGTTTTGCGCAGGCACAAATTCGCAAATTTGCCGAAGCCCAACGCGCCTCGATGACGGATATCGAAATCGAAACCTATCCGGGTGTTATCTTAGGACATCGCAACATTCCGGTTCAATCGGTTGGATGTTATGTTCCGGGTGGCAAATTTCCGATGGTCGCTTCGGCGCATATGTCGGTGCTAACCGCTTCGGTGGCTGGCGTGCCGCGGATTGCAGCAGCAACCCCACCGTTTAAAGGAGAGCCAAACCCCGCAGTAATTGCGGCAATGAAACTTGGCGGTGCGCACGAGATTTATGTGCTCGGCGGCATCCAAGCCGTCGGCGCATTGGCGCTTGGAACCCAAACAATCGAGCCGGTGCATATGCTGGTCGGTCCCGGAAATGCCTATGTCGCCGAAGCCAAGCGGCAACTGTTTGGCCGAGTCGGCATTGATCTTCTGGCAGGTCCTACTGAAACAATGGTGATCGCGGATGAAACGGTCGACGCGGAAATGTGTGCGACCGATCTCTTGGGTCAGGCCGAACATGGTTACAATTCACCGGCCGTTTTGATTACAAATTCCCGCCGTTTGGCCGAAGGTACGATTGCAGAAATCGAACGCATTCTTGCCATCCTTCCGACGGCAGAAACGGCATCGGTCTCGTGGCGCGATTATGGCGAAGTCATTGTGTGCGACACCCATGAGGAAATGCTCGTGGTGGCCAATGACATCGCTTCCGAGCATGTGCAGGTGATGACCGATCGTGATGAGTGGTATTTGAAAAACATGACCGCCTATGGCGCACTGTTTTTGGGGCCACGCACCAATGTCGCGAATGGCGATAAAGTGATCGGCACCAACCACACGCTGCCAACCCGCAAAGCGGGACGCTATACGGGCGGCCTTTGGGTCGGAAAGTTCCTCAAAACCCATTCCTACCAAAAGATCATGACCGATGAAGCGGCGGCTGAAATCGGCGCCTATTGTTCGCGCCTTTGCATGCTCGAAGGCTTTGTTGGCCACGCGGAACAGGCCAATGTTCGGGTGCGGCGCTACGGTGGGAAAAACGTACCTTACGGGGAAGCCGCTGAATGAGCAGCGATTTGCAGTCGGCAAAGCGACAGGCACGATCTTATTGGGAAGCCGTTGATGGCGCTGGCTTAGGCCAGCTCTCAACGGTTTGCCGTTCCCATCTTGATGATCGCTTTGTTTGGCAGGGCCCTGCACCTTATACCGAGCTTCATGGGCCGGACGCTCTGGCGCAAGAATATCTCATCCCGCTGAAGCGGGCTATTCCGGACCTAGCACGCCAGACGCATATCTTTATGGCCGGTCATTCGAATGGTCGTAAAGACGGTGAGGCCGATGGTGCGATTTGGGTTGCGGCTACCGGCTATATGACGGGCACTGCCGTTGACGAATTTTTGGGAATTCCACCAGGCACAAGGCCGCTTCGCATTCGGTGGGGTGAGTTTCTTCGCGTTGAAGATGATAAGATCGTTCAATCCCAATTCTTGTTAGATTTTATCGACTGGTTTGAACAAATCGAGCGGCCAGTGCTCCCGCGTCCAAAAGGGGTTCCGTTTATCTTTCCGGCGCCAACCGGCTATGACGGATTGTTAGTTGATCCTCAAGATGAATTAACGTCGAAAGCAACTCTCGATTTTGCCCGACGTTTTATTTATGGCGGCTTGAATAAATTTGATCAAAAAAATCTGGCCAGTATGGGCATGGCCAAGTTTTTTCATCCCAATCTTAAATGGTACGGACCGGGCGGCATTGGGGGGTGTTTAAGTCTGAAAGAATTCGAGATTTTGCATCAGCAACCTTGGCTTATCGCCTTTCCAGATCGGCGAGTTCAGGATCTCGATACTTTGATCGCTGAAGATCGAATAGTTGGCGCATCAAGTTTTCCAGGTGTTTTGGCAACGCATACCGGCCCCTACCAAGGGGTACCAGCAACGGGCAATAAGATTGTGTTTAACGGGATTGATTTCTGGCTGAAATCAGACGGCCAGTTCACCGAGAATTGGGTGTTCGTCGATATGATTGATGTCTTCCGTCAATTCGGCATCGATCTGTTCGCACGAATGAAAGCCCATAAGGAATTCCACGATGGGAAGTGAGGCCAAATCCCTGTTTCTACGCGTACGTCGCGCGATGCAGGATTTTGAGGAATCAGCCGTTCGTGCGGCCTTGCACCATACGATGGCGAATGATGCGATGATTCATCTTTGTCATCCCTTCGGCGGTTTAATCGGTCCTGATGCCTTGTATGATAAAGCCTACGCCCCGCTTTTCGCGGCCTTGCCCGACCTTGAGCGCAGGGATTGGATTATCCTGTTGGGGCAAGACCAGAATGGCCAACAATGGCTGGGTGCAGGTGGGCATTATATGGGTACGTTTGTTCGACCTTGGCTCGATATTCCGCCAACTGGTCAGATCGTGGTGATGCGGTTTCATGAATTTTACCGGGTCGAGAATAACCAGATCGTTGAGATGCAAGCCATCTGGGATGTTCCGGAAGTCATGATCCAGGCGGGTGCTTGGCCGCTATCGCCATCTTTGGGCCGAGAGCTGATGGTGCCTTCGCCCGCTACCCAAGATGGATTGTCGCAGCATCACGATGCGCATGCACGCACAGTGAAAAGTGTAAAACTTGTCCATGATATGCTGGTTGCGATGAAGCGGCATCCAAGCGAAGGCGGCCCAGAATTGATGGACCTTTCGCGCTATTGGCATCCGCGAATGAATTGGTACGGGCCTGCGGGCATTGGTTCTTCTCGTGGGATCAAGGGGTTTCGAAATTGGCACCAAATTCCTTACCTCAATGCGATGCCGGACCGAGGCCAGCATTCTGAAAAAACAACGGCGCATTTCTTCGGCGAGGGAGATTATGTGGCTGTAACCGGTTGGCCCAATATGGCTCAAACGATCAGCCACCCCGGTTGGTTGGGCATTGCGCCAACGGGCCAGTTTTTGACAATGTGCAGCCTAGACTTCTGGCGGCTTGAAGGAGGCCTTATCCGGGAGAATTGGGTTCTGATTGATTTGCTCGATACGTTGACCAAAGTCGGTATGGATCCGCTGGCCCGTATGCGCGAATTTAACAAAGCACGGATGGGCTTTGACGATGAGACTGGGAAGGCCCTTCCATGAAGTTACCTCACACCCCCTCGTTCCGGCTTGATGGCCGCCGCGCTCTGGTGATCGGCGGATCCTCAGGCATAGGCCTTGGCGCGTCGGTTGCGTTGGCTGAGGCAGGAGCGCATGTCATTGTCGCCGCAAGAAATCTAGGCCGGTGCAAGGAAGCGGCAGCCGCCATCCAGCTTAAAGGGTATTCGGCAGAGGCCCTCGCGATGGACGTGACAGATTTGGCAACAATGCCAACGGTGTTTGACTCCATCGGGCCATTGGACATCCTTGTTTATAGCGCTGGGCTCGCCCGACATTCTCCTGCGCTCGAAACAAAGGTCGACGATTTTGATGCGGTGTCGACGGTTAATTGGCGGTCAGCCCATTTTGCAGCGCGCGAAGCGGCGCGTCAGATGGTCGAGCGCAAACGTGGCGGCACCATCATTTTCGTGACGTCGCAAATGGGTCATGTCGGCGGAATTGACCGAGCCGTTTATGCCGCTTCGAAACACGCGGTAGAGGGCATGAGCAAGTCGATGGCGATTGAATGGGGTCAGCATGGAATTAGGGTCAACACACTGGCCCCGACCTTCATTCGTACACCCCTTACCGAACAGACATTCGCCAATCCGGAACGCGTTGTCTGGATCGAGTCCAAGATCAAACTTGGCCGCATCGGCGAGATTGAAGACATTATGGGCGGGATCGTTTTCCTTGCCTCAGACGCCTCGGCACTCGTCACCGGAACGTCACTGATCATCGATGGCGGCTGGACCGCAGGATAGGAGAAACAATGTCGTTGCAAGGCTTTGACAAGAAGTGGAAAGATTTTCCGCATTATATTATCGGGATCACGAAAGAGATCTGGGAAGATCGCGGAATTTCAACGCTCCATCACTATTATGCGAAAGATATTATCGTTCGCTCGCCAGCCTCGGTTGTTCGCGGCAATCAGGGCGTAATTTCTGCCACCATGGCAACGCTCGCTGAATTCCCCGATCGCCAATTGCTGGGTGAAGATGTGATTTGGTCGGGCTCGGCGGAAACGGGCGATTTACTCTCGTCCCATCGTATTCTTTCGACCGCCACACACCTGCATTCGGGTGCCTACGGTGAGGCAACGGGCAAGTCGCTCACCTACCGCATCATCGCCGACTGCGCCGCGCGCGATAACATGATTTATGACGAGTGGCTCATCCGCGACCAAGGCGCCATCGTCCGGCAAATGGGTTGGGATGCGAAGACCTATGCCGTCGATCTGATCGCGCGCGAGGGCGGACCCGATCGATGCACACAACCGTTCACACCGAAAAACGATATTGCGGGCGATTATCAATCAAAAGGCAATAGCCATCCGGTTGGACAGCGTTACGCCGATCTTCTCGAGCGCATCATGTGTGCCGATATGGCCACCATCCGACGCGATTATGACCGAGCCTGTCAGCTTGAACTTCCCGGCGGCATTACGGCGCATGGTTGGCGACCGGCGGACGAGTTCTGGATGGGCCTTCGGTCAGCCTTCCCCAATGCGCGTTTCCAAATCGATCACCAAATCGGCCGCGACGAAAAAGGCATGGCTCCTCGTGCAGCTTTGCGATGGAGTCTGCATGGGAAGCATGAAGGATGGGGCGCATATGGTGCACCAAGTGGAGCCGAGATTTATATTCTGGGCATCTCGCATGCGGAGTTTGGACCTTACGGGTTGCGCCGTGAATTTGTGCTCATTGATGAAACGGCGATCTGGAAGCAGATCGCTCTAAAGACAGGATAAAGCCAATGACTCCTCAAGAAATGGAAAAGCGTATTGTCCGCTACGGCGAATTAAAGCCCTGCCGCACGGCTTTTATCGATGCCCATACGCCCGGCTCAAACCAGAAAGAAAATTTTACGATCATCGGTGGCGGCGTTTCCGAGAGCCCCGACCAGCACGTCCATATCAAAGAAACGCCAGGATTTAACATTGGCGCAGCGGGGCAACCGCCTAAATGTCGAAATTCGCTGCATTCCCATAGAACAGCCGAAGTCTTTTTCGTGCTTTCCGGTCGGTGGCGCTTTTTCTGGGGCCGTTGGGGTAAAGCTGGCGAGGTTGTGCTTGAGGAAGGCGATATCATCAACATTCCAACCGGAATTTTTCGTGGCTTTGAAAATATCGGCACGGACTACGGCATGATCATGGCCGTGTTGGGTGGCAATGATGCGGGCGGCGGCGTTATTTGGGCTCCGCAGGTTATCGAGGATGCCAAGGCGCATGGTCTTATGCTCGGTGCAAACGGCAAGCTTTACGACACGAAAAAAGGCCAAGCCGTTCCTGCTGAAATCGGCCTGATGCCCTTGCTCAGCGATGAACAGTTGAAAGCCTATCCCGAACTCAGCACGCTGGATGTCGTGCCCAACCATGTTGCGCGTTATTGGGATATGATGGCGCTTGCCGATCGGCAACCTGCGAAAGTAATTGGTCAGGATGCGATGTTGAGAGACCGGCCAGGTTTTGAGGTTGATTTCATAACGCGCGGATCGATTGCCGAGGAAGCTTACACGACACAGCGGCATGAGATTGTGATGGTCATGCGCGGCCATTGGAAACTGGCGTGGAATGGCGGCGAGGCCGTTCTAGCCCCTGGCGACACAAGCGCCGTCCCACCCGGTCTGAGCCATTCTTTAGCCCCTGCCATGACGGGTGAAGCAAGCCTCTTCCGGGTTCGGAACACGGATGATCCCGCTGGACCCACCTGGAAACCTCAAAACGTCTAAACATTTAGTCAGGGAGGAATGAGATGGATCAGATCGCCACAACCCATGTTGGCTCGTTACCGCGCAGCCAAGACGTCGTGGACTTTTTGTTTGCCCGCGAACGGGGCGAAGCCTTTGATCAACAGGCATTCGACACAACGATGACCGACGCCGTTGATGCAACGGTTGCTCGACAGGTTTCTGCCGGCGTTGATATCGTATCGGACGGCGAAACATCAAAAATATCGTATGCGACCTATGTGAAAGATCGCTACACGGGTTTTTCGGGCGATAGTCCGCGTAATGCACCCGCAGACCTGAAACTATTTCCGTCCTTTATGAAGCGTCTAGCCTCCGCGGGCGGAACGCCTCAATATTCAAGGCCGATGTGTACGGGGGAAGTCCGCTCGAAGGGCCAGGAAGACTTACAAAAGGACATCAAAAACCTCAAAGCCGCAATGGCTAAGCATGGGGTACAACGGGGTTTTATGAATGCCGCCTCGCCTGGCGTGGTCTCGCTGTTTTTACCGAACGAGCATTATGCAAGCCGCGAGCTCTATCTCGCAGCGCTGGCTGACGCGATGAAGGCCGAATATGAGGCAATCGTTGATAGCGGTCTGGATCTACAGCTCGATTGTCCTGATTTGGCCCTCTCCCGACATATGTTGTTTTCGACAATGACCGACGAAGACTTTGTCAAGATTGCGGAAACCCATGTCGAAGTGCTCAATCACGCGTTGCGCGATGTGCCGCAGGAAAAGGTGCGCATCCATATCTGCTGGGGCAATTATGAGGGGCCGCATGTCTGCGATATCGATATGGCCAAAGTCTTGCCGACCTTGATGAAAGCAAAAGCCCGATATGTTCTCTTCGAGACGTCAAATCCGCGCCACGCGCATGAGTGGACGGTATTTCGGGACCGGGCCAAAGAAATACCCGAGGACCGTATCTTAATCCCGGGTGTTGTGGATACGACGACGAATTTTGTCGAGCATCCGGAGGTCGTTTCCCAAAGGCTTGAACGATTTACCTCGGTATTTGGTAAGCATCGCGTGATCGCAGGTTCGGATTGCGGCTTTGGTACCTTTGCCGGCTTTGGTGCCGTTGATCCGGAAATTGCCTTCGCAAAGCTCAACACGATGCGTCTTGGTGCCGATCTCGCTTCCACAAGGACAGCGTTAGGCAACGGGCCGATCGGATAAAATTATCGTCCGTCACAAGCAATATAGGGCTGTCATGACAACAACCATCGAACCGAAGCTGCTCCAACTGTTAAAATCAGTTGATACGCCAACAGTATGCAACGCGATCGAAGTTGCTCAGGGGAAACGGGGTTTCAACGCCTTTACCCGTGGAACCTTGCTGGCTGCCGTGCCAACGCTTCCAGCCCTGTGTGGCTTCGCACGAACCGCCCGTATTCGAGCGCTCGAACCGTCTAAAGATCCGCCGGATGTGATCCGTCAGCGCCGCATGGCCTATTATCGCTATATGGCGGAGGCCCCCCGCCCCGCCCTGCCGGTGATCGAGGATATCGATGGTGCAGAAGCGATCGGAGCTTTTTGGGGTGAGGTTAACACAACCATTCACAAGGGCTTTGGTCTTGACGGCGTGCTTACGAATGGCGTGATGCGCGACCTTGGCGATCTTGCCGGAGGCTTTCAGGTGTTGGCCGGTTCGATTGGCCCGAGCCACGGCTTTGTGCATGTGGTGGACATTGATCATCCCGTGAAGGTGTTCGGACTTTCAGTCAAACCTGGCGATTTTGTTCACGCAGACCGGCATGGCGCAGTCGTTGTCCCGCCCGATATTTTACCGCATCTCGAAACCGCCATCGCCAAAATGCAATCCAGCGAAGCGTTGATTTTAGGCCCGGCCCGCGAAGCAAATTTTGATTTTACTGCTTTCGAAGCGGCATGGAAAAAATTTGAGGCGTCAAGGGTTTAGGCCATCGATTTTAAATCCATATACCATTTTCACCGTCGATTAACTTACGCACATCGGCTGCCGTGTTCCAAACACGCCTCTGGCGCGCCAAAATGGTCAGAGGACAGACGTTAACCTGCCGATTTAAAATGGTTTTTATCACTTAAATCCGAAAGGTTTGATCAAGTTAAACACCGCATTGTCATGAACGGTGCTGTGTTTTTGGCGCGCGGCGCGGGGGACGGACATTCAACCCCAAGATGCGCTGCATCAAGGTGCGCAGGGTCCTCTCAGCGGTAAATATTCTGCCATTTAAGAGCAACCGTTACGCCCTCGACTGTAATGCAGGTTGGCTGGCTCCGTAAATCACGAATATCGGCAAGCGGACTTGCGGCGATGTTGGTCTATCGCCAGCGGTTTCCAGCTGAAAGAGAATAATGCTTTCATCGAATTAGACCCGCATCCGTGAATACCGTTAAGCGGAAAAAAAATCACCAGAAAAGCCGATCGTTCTTTTACTGCCAGAACCTCAATCTAAGGCTATTTGGCTATAATTTATTTTGGGTTAGATGCCTTCTCACCCATTTTTTCCTCCATCCGTGTAAAAAACACCCGTAATAGAGTATCCCTTTTCGGGTAGAGGCTGACCATTTCTTCTTGTGTCCGGCCTTAACCGAGGATCACTCTTTATATTGCAATTGCAAAAGGCAGATGTTTAAAATAGTCTCACCGTTGGTTATGGATATCGCCGTGTCATCCAATACTAGTAATCGGATGTTATGTTTAAACTGTGGAGAAATCACGCAATAATCTTAATAGTTCGACGGTAAGCGTAACGATAGTTTTTCGTAGATAAACAGTTCGAAATTTAAGTAGACCTGTAGGTTTACAAGATCGTGGTAACAAAATATCAAAAATATAATTAAATATGACGACAAATTTGAGGAGTGAGTAAAATGTCGAAGTTGCTTGTAAAGCTTTTGTTAACTTTCTCCCTATCGATGCCGGTGCTTTTTTCACCTTTGAACGCTAATGCACAGAACATGAACCAATTATTAGGCGGCGCTTTCGGTGCAGCGATTGGAGGTCAAAACGGCACAGGCGGAGCCATTGCTGGTGCGATTATTGGCGTTGCCATGGCGACGATCCTGCAACAATTGTCCGACGCAGAAAAGGCGAAGCGTGAAGCTGCTCTTCAAAAAGCGGCAAAGTCTGGCAAGGCCAATTGGTCGACCAGCGGCGCTGATGGCAAAAAGGCGACCTACAAGAAGATAGGGGAAGCCGAGTCGATCGGAGGAAAGAAATGTGAAAAGGTGCAAGAAACGATCACATTGCCCGATGGCAAGCAGGGCGTTTCAACCGAGAATGTTTGCTTTAACAGCTAATAATCCTTGATAAGTGATTGGTGTATTTCATGCGACGCATAATAATTGGTTGGATCGGTTTGGCCTTCACCTGCAGTTTGGTTGGCGATGTGTTAGCTCAGTCGATTGTTGTCAACGGGATGTATGATTGTCAAAGGGCGACGAACGGTCGCGCCTATTGCAAACGCCAAGGCACGTCGGGGAACCAATACGAGCCGGTTTCTGACGATTTTTTTGCAACCTATGAAGCTGCCCGTACCGGAAATCGGCCGCAACCGACAGTGGTCGTCGCGCCGAAAGAGGTGACGAACAACACGGTAACCAATAACCAAACGGTCAACAATACGGTCGTCATTCAGCTCAAATCCGAAGCCGTCGACGTTAAAGGGCAGATTGCCATTTTAACGATGGTCGTAAACGAACAAAAGGCATTACTTAAATCGGGTGGCGATGCCACTGTCATCAATGAAACAATCGCATCCATCGAGGAGCGGATTGTAGAATTAAAAAAATTATTTGATGAAAAAGCAAACACGCTCGCCAACCAATATGCGACCCCCATCAAGCCTGACGATGCCGACCTTGCATTGACGGCGCGAAAGGCAAGCGAAATCTACCCGAAAGTCCCTTACTACATTCCCGGAACACCAGAGACTGGTGAATTCTGGATTGAGCCGATCGTTTCCGACACAGGAAGTTTAATTTTCCGGTTCAAGTTTGTAGATGTCAAATCGACGGCAGCCGAAAAAGTACGTTCGTCCATCGAGATGAAACCGGAAGAGTTGGAGAAGACGCAAAAAGCTTTGGTGAAACTTGTTGCCAATTCAAAACTTGCCCACGAAAAGAAAATCCGTCGGAAGCTTGATGTCCGCCTCGAGTGCTTTCCTAGCGCCGATTGCCCTCCCGAAGGTCAAAAAATTGATCTAAAAGCATCAACGGAAGTCATTTTCTCCATCAATGAGGATGGGTCGACGAGCGGACGCATCCAAAGAAACAAAGGCCGCTATGAAGAAGGCTATAACGTATCGGTGAAAAGTGGTCTCGTTTTGCAAGCTTACATCAATCACATGCTGACTGAGGGCAAGGCAGATTTTGAGGCAGGATCGGCATCGCAAGAAGATTTGAAAAAGCTTTTCCAATAGGGATACGGATGTCTAAAGTTCGGTGGTTTATTCTCGGTTTGTTTGGCGTTATGGCCTTCAACTCTGGGCTTTCAGCACAAAATATCGATGCTGATCGTCCCTGGGAGAATTTTACCGGTTGGAACATTACGGTATCGAAGGAATATCAGGGTTGTGTAGCCATTGCCTCGTATCAGGACGGGACAACCGTCCGGCTGGGATATGACGGTTTGGCGAAAGACTATTTTTTCAATTTTTCGAACATCAAATGGCGAGCTTATCCGTTGAGGACAGATTACGAGGTCCGCTTTGAGATCGGACGCGGTCGGAATTTGTCCGGATTTTTCCACACCGTTATCCGAGAAAACTTGCCTACCTTTGAAATTGGGAATGTCAAAGGCAGTTTCCTGGATGACATAGCAAATGGTTCAGGCTTTCGGATCTTTCAGGAGAATGATCAATTGGCTTCGTTATCGTTGATCGGTTCGCGCAGAGCATTGAATTCGATGGTTGAATGCGAACAATCCCTCATGCATGATTGATCGAACCAAAAAGGGACTACAATCATGAAAAGACGGGATGTCATTTGCCTTCTCTTGTCCTGTGTCTTGGCGGCGTGCTCTAGTTCCTCATCAAAGCCTTATCAGAGCCAAAATGTCAGCAGCGCAGTCGTTGAGCCGTCTTTGGAGGCTGATTCAAAACAAGCCATCAATACGACAGCCGAACGGGGATCGCCTAAAAAGGCGCTGTCAATTCCGTCTATTTGCCTGCAAAATGCTCATAAAGAATCCGATGTAATGGTAATCCGCGAACGCGTTCAGAAGGATCTGACAGACGCGGGATTGAGCGAGCAGGAAATCTCGAAAGAATTGGCTCGATATGATTTAAAAACATGCGGACTTCGCTGATCGTCCTGCGTTCTTAGCCAATTGATAAACTCGCAAGATCGAAGAGAGCCCCAAGCGCGCCTCTCAATGGCAAAGGCCTTTTCCACAATTTTGACGGTGGTCATGTGACCGGTTTCTCCGCTTTGGTGCGATTTAAGCTCTTCTAGAATTTCCCAAACCCACGGGATGGCCACGGGACGATAATCCCCCCGGTGGAAAAATGCTGAGGCACGGCGGAATTGCCGGCTTGACCGTCATGATGATCCTTTTTAGCTATTACATTTCATAAGTACGCGAACACACCATTCCTGCCGAAACGTTTTCTTTAAAAACGCGGTCTCTTTGGCTCGCGATTTAAGTTGGCTTTGGCTTTGTAGTTAAAAAACGCTACCTCAAGCCGTTATATAGTAAAACCATTAATCCTACTGGGCGTGCGTGATGACAACAGTTGACGATAATCCCTTCAATTACCAAGAATTCCTCGTCGACGCCTTGTCCCGTGCCCGATCGGACGAGATGGATGTAGGCAATTTAATTGAAACTGCCGAACGACTGTCCAGCAAAGGCAATCACGACGATATTGTGAAGCTCTATTATATCTGGATCCTGTTCCACGAAAACCACCCGAATATTCACGCCATCAAGTTCAACTATGGCGTTGCTCTCTACCAGAGTGGCAATGTACCGGACGCCATCAAAACACTTCAAGATGTTATGCGAGAGGATAAAAATTTTTATCCCGCATATATCAATGGCGGAACCTATCTCGAAGCCGCAGGGCAAACCGAAAGCGCTGTAGCGATTTGGCAACAGCTTACCGCAGAACTTTCGTCGGTCACCAAAGCGACGATTGACTTTAAACTCATGGCGCTCAAGCAAATTGCACGCGTTCATCGGGCCAATAACAAGCACGAAGAAGCCGAAGCCGCCATTTTACAGGCGCTCAGCATCAAAGAAGAGCAACCGGAAATTGTCGAACAACTGGTGGGCATCCGACAAGCGCAGTGCCATTGGCCCTTGTTTGGGGATTTTAGCGCGTCAAGCCGGAAAAACTATCTCAACATGATCGCGCCACTCACGGCGGCCACCTATGTGGATGATCCTTTGTTTCATCTGGCAAACGCCCACCGGTATAATCGCGACCGCATGGGTTGGCCGAAAGAATATTTTGGCCCGGCTCAATGGCCCAAGCCTTCGGACAAACTAACGCGCTTGAAAATCGGTTATGTTTCGTCCGACTTCCGTGATCATGCCGTTGGCTTCAGCATGACGGAAGTTCTGGAGCTGCATAACCGCGAGAATGTCGAAATTTTCGGCTATTACTGCGGGAGCGTCAAATCAACGGACAAGACACAAATCAGAATTAAGAACGCCGTTGATCATTGGATTGATATCAGCGAACTCGACGATGAGGCCGTGTGCCAAAAAATCATTGCGGACGGCATCCATATTCTGATCGATCTCAACGGTTATTCGAAAGACGCGCGAACGACGGTGTTTGCCAAAAAGCCAGCCCCTATCATTGTCAATTGGTTCGGCTATCCAGGTACGATGGGCAGTCCCTACCACCATTACATCCTTGCCGATGACACGATCATCCCTGCCGAACTTGAACAGTATTATTCGGAGAAGGTGGTCAAACTCGCCTGCTATCAGCCGAATGACCGTAAAAGAACGGTCTCAACCCGCATTCCAAGCCGAGCAGAATTTGGTTTGCCGGATGATGTAACGGTATTTTGTTGCCTGAACGGTCTTCAAAAATTAAACCGGCCGACTTTTGAGCTTTGGATGCGGATCCTCAAAAACGTGCCCGACAGTGTCCTGTGGATATTGAGTGGCACTGCCAAGACGAATGAGCGGTTGTTGGCGTTTGCAAAAGATCGCGGTATTTCGCCAGAGCGCATTATCTTCGCAACCCCACTTGCCAATCCCGACCACGTGGCCCGGTATCAACTTGCCGATCTCTTTCTCGACAATATGCCGTATGGTGCCCATACGACCGCCGCTGACAGCCTCTGGATGGGGGTTCCGATTGTTACGATGACCGGGAAATCCTTCGCCGCTCGTGTCTGTTCTAGCCTCCTACGCGCCGCCGGTTTGGAAGAGACCATCTGCGGGACGATTGCCGAGTATGAAGCAAAGGCGATCAGTCTTGGCAATGATAAGGCAAAACTGGCTGAACTAAAAACATTACTAAAAAATAATCGAGACAGTTGCGTCCTCTTTGACACAACAAAACTCGTTCGTGATTTAGAAAACGCTTATAAAATGATGTGGAACGATTATTTGACGGATAATCTACCTGTCCCTGATTTAGAAAATCTTGAATTATACCAAGATATCGCAACGGATATGGATTACGATCTTATCGGCTTGTTAAATTTTGACGATATATTTGAAAATTATCAAAATTCGGTTGTTAAGAATGACAGGTATCTCATGAAGACGACCAAATTTCGATTTTCCGGCACTGGCAAATCCTAAGGCGATTTATTCAGCACGGACTAAACATCATCAAAGATAAGGGATAACACAGTGGCTAAATTCAAGGCGCAAAAAGGCCCCCCCAGACAATTAGGAATGGATCCGCTTTTACCCCTTTTCCAAAAGGGGTTAGCGCTTCATGAAGCTGGGCGCTTGAGCGATGCCAATGCGCTTTATCAGGAAATTTTGCGGAAAAATCCGCAGCATTTTGATGCCAACCATCTCTCGGGTGTTGTCGCTTTTCACACCAACCGCCCCGAAGACGCGGAAAAATTCTATTTGCGTGCGATTAAGATTAATGGGCGATACGCCGTCGTCCATTTTAATTTAAGCACGCTGTTACTCGCTCAGGCGCGGTTCGCGGAAGCCGAGGCCAGCAGCCGCACTGCCCTTGCACTCCAGCCCGATTTTGCCAATGCCCTCAACAATTTAGGGATTGCCTTACGCGAACTGGACCGCCCCAACGAGGCTATTCCTTTTCTTGAACAGGCGATCGCAAAAAATCCACGCTTACCGGCGGCCCATTGTAATTTAGGCATTGCCCTCTCCCAGATCGGTAAGGGCCCTGAATCCATCGCGTGTTATTCCACCGCCATTGAATTGAACCCAGGATTTTTCGAAGCCTATGTTCGTCGTGGTATCGCGTGGAATGGAGTGGGTGAATTTGCCAAGTCGGTTGCCGATTTTGATACAGCCATTCAGTTAAAAGAAGACGCTTGGGAGGTTTATTCGAACCGGGGCAATTCTCTCCATGCGATAGGACGGTATGACGACGCGATCAAGAGTTGCGAAGAAGCGATCCGCCTGCGACCAGATTTTTGCGAAGCCTATGTTAATCGTGGCATCGTCTATCAGGAATTGGGCCGGATTGACGACGCTATCGCGGATTATAAACGTGCAATTGAACGCGATAAAAATTCGTTCCGATCATTCTATAATATGGGCAATGCGCTCGCCAAAAAAAATCAATTCAAAGAGTCCGTTGCATCCTATGAAAGCGCGCTCGAAATCGCTCCTAATTTGGAACATGTCTTCATCAATATGGCCGATGCGCTTCTGAAGCTCGGTCGGGTTGAGGACTCATTTGCAAGTTCAATGCGGGCCATTGAACTCGCTCCGACATCAGCCATGGCTTATAATAACCGCGGTATGGCGCGCATTCAGTTGGCTCAATTTGATGAGGCGATCGCCGATTTTGAACAGTCCAAAGCCATCAACCCTACTTCCGATCGGCCAACCTTCAATCAGGCCTTTGTACAACTGCTCAATGGACGGTTTGAAGAAGGTTGGGAAAATTACGCCGAGCGCTATAGCCTTAAAAAGCTGCTCGAACAGCGATCCATCCATAAACCCATTTGGACGGGTCAGGACATCAGAGGCAAATCTCTTTTGGTTCATTTTGAGCAGGGTCTTGGCGATACGATCCAGTTCATGCGCTATCTTAAAGATATCGAACCTTTCGGCGCACATGTCTTGTTTGCACCACAGCGGCAGATTGTAGAACTGGCAAAGACGATGGATTGTGCCTTCACAATTGTCGATGCGGATAACCGCGACTTCGATTTTGATTACCACTGCCCTCTCCTCAGCCTACCCCACGCGTTTAAGACAACTTTAGAAACGATCCCGGCACCTATTCCGTATCTCAAAGCCGATACCGATCGGATCGAAAAGTGGCGTTCTAAAATAGGAACCGACGGGTTTAAAATCGGAATATCCTGGCAGGGCAGCACGGGGCATATCGATTTGGGCCGCTCCTTCGGCGTATCCGAGTTTGATGGCCTTTCTAAAATCGACGGTGTCCGTTTGATCAGCCTCCAAAAAGGCGGCGCGCTTGCGCAATTGGACTCGTTGCCCGCGGGCATGACGGTAGAAACACTGGGCGACGACTTTGACGAGGGATCACAAGCATTCCTCGACACGGCCGCAGTCATGAAGTCATGCGATTTGGTGATCACTTCCGATACGGCTGTTGCCCATCTAGCGGGTGCGCTCGGCATCAAGACGTGGGTTGCCTTACAATTTGTTCCGGAATGGCGCTGGCTGCTGGAGCGGCAGGATAGCCCTTGGTACCCAACCGCCCGCCTCTTCCGCCAGCGAAGCCGGGGTGATTGGAAAAGTGTATTCCAACAGATGGAAGCTGAGATGCGCTCGTTGGCTTAATCTCTCAAATTTTCGATCGCTTTGGCAAGGATCGGTTGGGCATTCGAACAATGAAATCTTCATTTGAATGAATGAGAAGCAATCAGTCGCGTCGCGTAAATTGGTTTATCCATGAGTATCGTAAAATGAAGATAAAAATTATTTCAGCCTACAATGAGGGCTATGAAGATATTGGATCTTTGTCGGCAAAATCCATCGCTTTATATTCCATTGCCCATGGCTACGATTACGAAATATTCAAATTAGAGAATTTTGACAGACCCGCATCATGGTCCAAAATCTATTATCTGATGCAGGAAATTCAGAAAAAAACCCATGATTATCTATTTTGGGTCGATGCTGACGCGTGCTTCATTCGCAGCGATGCAGACATTGCCGACGAGACGATATCCCAAAAAGACATCTATCTTGTTAATCATTTATGCACACGCAGACCCGACAAAAATGAACGGGGTCTTCATGTCCAGAGTGAGATCCCAAACTGCGGAACCATGTTGATAAAATCGACCGACTGGTCGTCGAGATTTCTTAAACTGGTCTGGGACGACATTGATTATCTCCACCATGTCTGGTGGGAGCAGGCCGTGTTTCATAAATTAATGGGCTACCATTATGAAATTTCACATGGCCAATTTAAAAACGTCCCCAATGAACAGGTCATGTCTCATTTTGGCTGGCTGAACGGGATTTGGAATTGCGTCCCAACGTCTTCACAGGGCGATATGGGGGTACCGATCACGGTCAATCCTCATAATCCTGCCATTCTTCATTTTGCCGGAATGAAAAACAGCATAAGAATCGAAGAAATGAGAAAGCTTAAAATGGACACGACTCCATTGTATAAAATCAAATAAATCGTTCAGGATTGAGTAAAGTAACCTGCCTTTTTTGTATAACCGAGCAACGCTCTTTACATCTTTGATGGGAGTTCAACGGCTGGAAAACTTGCCTGTCGTCTTTGGCATTAAAATTGCTAACGTCTCATCAATCCTATTGTTCGTCGTTAGCTATGGGAAGCAGCACCGGTTACTTTGTTAACAGCCAAACTTGTTGAAAGCTGAATGTGGATAAGGATCAGACAACCATAGGCGGTTCGCCTCAGATCGACAGCGGGGCTTGGGCACTTTCGCTCACCTTGCAATTGTTGGGATTAGCGGCCGACCCGGAGCAGATTTATCACCATTCTGGTCGTTCGGTTATGTTGAATGCCACGGATCTGATCCGTGCGGCTAAGGGCTTTCCTGTCAAAATTAAGCATATTTCCGTTTCCTTGAAGAGGCTTACGAATTGTCCGCTACCCGCGATTGCCTGTCTCAAGGATGGACGATTTGCCGTTATCGGGAAAATCACGGAAACTGAATTGCTGTGCCAAAGTTCCGACGACGAACGCCCGCGATTGCTCACGCACGGCGAATTTGTGTCCGTATGGACGGGGCAAATCATCCTGGTAGCGCGCCGCGCGCCGATCTCCGACCTTAGCCGACGTTTTGACCTCACATGGTTTTGGGGAGCGATTCATAAATACCGGCTTGTTTTAACCGAAGTCTTGGTTGCTTCATTTTTTATTCAAAGCTTTGGTCTCGTCACCCCCCTGATTTTCCAGATTGTGATTGATAAAGTCTTGGTGCATCGGGGGATGTCGACGCTCGAAGTGTTGATCATCGGTCTTGGCATTATTTCCGTGTTCGAAGTCGTTTTGGGTGGACTTCGGACCTATCTCTTTTCACATACATCCAACCGGATCGATGTCGAACTTGGTGCCCGAATTTTCAAGCATCTCGTCAGATTACCCTTGAGCTACTTTGCAGCACGTCGGGTTGGCGACTCGGTGGCTCGCGTTCGGGAACTCGAAAATATCCGGCAGTTTCTGACCGGTTCATCGATGACGCTCCTGCTCGATATCGTATTCGGGTCGCTCTTTTTAGCCATGATGTTTCTCTATTCGTCGACTTTGGCGTGGATTGTTGTTGGCGCGAGCCCATTTATCTTTCTCGTGGCCATTGTCGTGACCCCAATTTTTCGAACCCGGCTGGACGAAAAATTCAGACGGGGCGCCGAAAATCAGTCCTTCCTCGTTGAAAGTGTTACAGGCATCGAGACCCTGAAGGCGATGGCGGTCGAGCCGATCGAACAGCGCCGTTGGGAAGATCAACTTGCGGCTTATGTCGATGCTTCCTTTCGTACACAAACGCTTGGCGTTTATGCCAATTCGTCCATTACGTTGATTACCAAATTCGTCACAATTCTTACGCTGTATTTTGGTGCAAAACTTGTTATCGGCAATGACTTAACGGTCGGCGAACTGGTCGGTTTTAACATGTTGTCGGGCCAGATTATGGGGCCAATTCTCCGGATTGCCCAAAGCTGGCAGGACTTTCAGCAGGTTAAACTCTCAATCGATCGCGTTGGCGACATATTGAACACGATCCCGGAACCCCAAGCTTCGTCGACAGAGAGCAATAGCGGCAGGATTACCGGCGATATCGACTTTGAAAATGTCCTGTTCCGGTATCGTCCGGGCGGGCAACCCGTGATCACGAATTTAAGCCTGTCGATCAAAGCCGGCCAAGTCATCGGCGTTGTTGGGCCCTCAGGATCGGGAAAGAGCACAATCGCCAAATTGGTTCAACGGCTCTACGTTCCGGAACAAGGGCGCGTGCTGGTCGACGGTAACGACATTGCACTCGTGGACCCCGCCTGGCTGAGACGGCAAATTGGGATCGTCTTACAAGAAAATATTCTTTTCAATCGAACCGTTCGAGAAAATATCGCGTTAGCGCACCCTGCCGCGCCGATTGAAGCGGTCATTAGGGTAGCGAAGCTCGCAGGCGCACATGAATTTATCGGCAAAATGTCCAACGGCTATGATACCGAAATCGGCGAGCGCGGCTCATCGTTGTCTGGTGGCCAACGCCAAAGACTGGCCATCGCCCGCGCACTGTTAGGCGACCCCAGAATTCTTATTTTTGATGAGGCAACATCGGCCTTGGATTATGAATCGGAGAGTATAATTCAGGCCAATATGCGTAACATTGTGGAAGGCCGGACGGTTATCATTATTGCCCATCGCCTTTCTACCGTGCGTTCGGCTGACCGGATTATCACAATCGACCAAGGCCGGGTTGTTGAGGATGGAACTCATGATGAATTGATCGTCGCGTCAGGCCGGTATGCAAGCCTCCATCGCTTGCAGTCCGTATCGGGACGCTGATCATGAACCATTTAAACGAAGCCAGCGCATCAAACATGGTCGATAATCCGGACAAAGAAGGGCGCGCGTTTTTACCTGCCGCCTTGGAGATTATCGAAACACCGCCCTCGCCGACCGGCCGTTTGTTATCGATTATCATCTGCATTTTCGTCCTTCTCGTCAGCGTTTGGGCCTCATTCGGACAGGTCGACATCATCGCCGTTGCATCGGGAAAAATTATCCCGAGTGGCCGTAGCCAGGTGATACAGGCATCCGATAACGGTATCGTGGTTTCTGCACCCGCCACCGTGGGACAAACCGTCCGCCAGGGCGATGTCCTCGCGGAACTCGACGTTTCGTCGATTGAGGCCGAAGCCAACCGCGCCGAAAACGATATGGTTCGGGCATTATTGGATCAAACGCGGCTTGAAGCTTTTCTTGCCGATGCTCCGGGTGATCCCTTTGCCGCACTGGTCGGCCTCCCTTACGACAAGATCGTTTCAGCACGACTGGAATTTGAAACTCAAAAATTTGAATTGCAGTCGAAACTATTGGGCATGGCGCACGAAGCCGAACAGAGGCAGGCTGAAATCGATACAGCGCGGGAAGAATTAAGCCGTGCAACGGATATCCGCCCCCTCATCGAGCAACGCGCGGATATTCGCAAGAAAAGCTACGAGACCACCTACGGCTCGCTCCTCTTAAGCCTAGAGGCTGATCAACAAGTGATCGAAACAAAGTCAGCCCAACGTATCGCGCTGCAAAAGATCGCCGAGGGGACGGCCGCGCTTAAAGGATTAGAGGAGAAGCGGAACGAGATTATTTCTAACGCCCGCCGCTCGGCATTTACGGATTTGACCAGAGCACTGGCACAGAAAGATGCCGCTATCGAAACGAAGAAAAAAGCCGAACGCCATCTGGCCATTTCGAAAATGACGTCCCCGATCGACGGCATCATCTCGCAGGTCTCTATTCATTCAAAAGGAGCCGTTGTCGTTACAGGGCAGCAGCTTATGACCGTCGTGCCAGAAAACCGTTCACTTGAAATCGAAGCGGTACTTGCCAACCGGGAGGCCGGATTTGTTAAAATTGGTCAATCCGTTGAGATTAAAATCGATGCTTACCCGTTTACCCGCTATGGCCTGATCAAAGGTCATGTTGTCAATGTTTCGGGCGATGCCGAACCACAACCGAACGGTCCAGAAAGACCCGAGTCCGGCAATACGAGAAACGCCGATATGACAGCCAATCTCGAATCAAGCGAGCGACTGGTCTATCTCATCAAGGTAGCTATTGAAGATCAAGATAATAAACGCGACGGAAATTCAATGAAATTGGTACCGGGTATGTCGGCGCGGGTAGAAATAAAAACCGGCGTACGTTCCATTGCCAGCTATATTATTTCTCCACTTACTCAATATCTGAACGAAAGCATCAAGGAACGTTGATCCGTGGAAACAGGATTAGCTTACTGAATTTTACAAATAAGTCTTCTATTTCAGCAAACGAACAAAAATTATAGAACGGAATACACGATGAGTACCTATGCTAATCCGGCGTTTGATAAATTGGTCGCCATTGACGAGTGCCATTGCGGCCTAATCTCTGCTTTGGTTTCGTCCCGGAAACCCAAAAAACTGCTGGAATTGGGTTTTGGCTCAGGCACATCATGCCGTGACATTTTAAATGCGCTGCACTCGAATTCAACACCGTTTCACTTCACCGTGGTCGATAATTGGCTTGATTTTGGTGGCGTCCCACCAGAGGAAGTCAAACGGGATATCTATTCCCAAATAAATTTTATTTCGTCACCAGAGAAAGATTTTGTTGAAAATTCAAATGAAAAATTTGAATTTATCCTGTCAGATGCAGATCATTTCAGGACGCAAGAATGGTTTAAATATGTATACGAAAACATGTTAAGCCCCGAAGGCATTTTAATCTATCACGATGTAACCAATTCCAAAGTATTTCCAAATTTATTACAGATATATAATGAAACTATAAGAAATAACTATCACCATATGTTATTTAATTATAATTCGAAAGAAGAGGAACGGTGTGATCGTGGCTTATTGGTCATTTTCAAACACTAATTCCTAACCGATGGCTCAGGGCAATTCTTTAGCGTGCCATTTAATGGCGGTCTTCAGAATTTCCTTGATGTCCGTGAAATCGGGCGTCCACCCTAAGATTTTACGGGCTTTGTCGGCGTTAGCCACCAGATAACCGGGATCACCGTCTCTTCTCGGGGCAACCTCAGAACGGACATCAAGACCCAGAGCTTTAAGGCAGTTGATTATCTCAAGTACCGAAGTCCCTCTCCCCGTCCCGATATTTAAAGAGATTGAATTTTTTCCGCTCAATAAATAATCGAGTGCTAATATGTGCGCCTTCGCGAGATCCTCAACGTGAATATAATCTCTGATGGCGGTTCCGTCAGGGGTAGGAAAGTCCTGTCCGAATACCTTCAATGTCGAGGCGTCTGGCCGTGCTGATCGGATTGCTAAAGGAATGAGATGAGGCTCCGGATCATGGGCCTCGCCGATCTCGCATTCGGTGTCTGCACCGGCAGCGTTGAAATATCTGAGCGCGACAAATTTAAACTCACTCGACGACGATAGATCATTGAAAATTTGCTCAACCATAAGCTTGCTTCGACCATAAGGGTTGATCGGCAAAGGCTTATCGTCTTCGTTTATATTTGCCACACTCGAATTGCCATAGATTGCGCATGTACTTGAAAAGACTAGCTTTGTTAGTCCAGCGAGATGCATCGCTTCGGTCAGAGAAAGTGCGCCAGCTACGTTATTTTTATAATATTTTTGAGGCTGGCTGACCGATTCACCAACATAGGCGCTTCCCGCAAAATGAATGACGGCTGCTGGCTGATGCGCAATCATTGCATTAGTTAAGGCCACCGTATCAAGCACGTCTCCAACAATGAGCGGGCCCCATTTAACAAAACTGGCGTGACCCGAACTCAAATTATCAAAAGCAACCGGAAGATAACCCGATTGTTTAAGGGCCTTACACGTGTGGGAACCAATATATCCTGCGCCACCGGTTACAAAAATTTTTTCCATTTAAAATATAATCCAACCTAACCCAACAATGGAGCGGAACATCGATTCAATTCGGAGTGTCCACTACCGCAGATCCTGAAGACGATTCAAAGATATTGAGCTTTGATCGTATCGCTTTTGGCCGTTCCGGTGAACCCAAAAACGACAAGGCAATCGTCAATTGTATCCTGCGGCCAACATCGTAGTCGCTTGGGGCTCTTGCTGATGAAAAGCGATCGTCGAAGAGGAGTTGAGGGACGACAAGCAAGCACTGGCTGACGCAAAACTAGCGGCTTGGGCATGAAACGTTGAAGCCGTATTCATTGCCGACGCTTTGGCTGATTTCGCGGCTGAATTTGATGACGATGACGCATTCATAACAACAGAAATGGTGTCATAATTATACGACTGATCATGAACGGTCATCAACGTCGACAAAGAAATTTCGAACGTCGTCTCCCAATATTGACCAGATTTTACAGTTCCCCACGGATTATAGATCTGGAAATTTTGGGTTTTGGTGTCAAATCCATAGATCGCCAAATCATGATTGGATAACAGGGTATTTTTTTGACTGCTGTCTTTCGCGTCTGTATTCGAGCCCAATATGATTTCACATTTATTATTTAAATCAGAAATCAATATATTTTGGAGATCTTGCAATGAAACCGTCGGCTGGTCCCCGACCGCTTTCCAGGCGGTATTATTAGGTTGGGAAAGCGATGTACTATCATAGGTCGTCGACATCCAAAAAGACCCGAACGATTGATAATCGATCACTGTAACAGCGCCGAGAACCTCGGCGAGGGCACATTCGGCGTAGCCGCCTCTTCCGATCAATGAAAAGGAATTAGCAGTCCCGCTATTATTGCCTGTGACATCGCCAGCAGACTGTAACTCGGCATATGCCGTCTCAATCACACTGGCCCAAATATTATTTGAATTGTTAAAGGCAGTGCCCCCATTGGCCAAGCTATTGTTCACAGTGACATAAGTTGCTTGGCCACCAACGTAAAAGCGGACGCCGTAGATATTGTTACCGTTGCTTGTTATCATCGATGTGATTGCGGTCGGATTTTGGCACGCCGTCGCCGCTAATACCGACTCCAAGAAACAATCCCCTAATTGTCCCTGATTGACATCGGTCATACTCGGACCACTGGATGCAAAAAGCGGGGCAGAAGACGTTGAATAGGTTACACGAAACGGTCCGTTTCCAATGTTGACCGAACTGCTCGGCAGATCTGTCCCCAAGAACCATTTTCCGATTAATTGGTTGACTTGGGCTTGTGAGGATGAGGCCGTCAGATTTCCAAGACTGGATGAGGTTGTCTGTCCACCCGTCCAGGTAGCATTGGCTGCATTACCGTTCACAAGTGCGTTCGAGATATATTGAATATACCCGGACGTTGAGATGCCGCCTGTGACATTGAAAGACGAAGCGAGAGATTTGAGGGCAGTAAATTTTTTCGCCGTCATTCCTCCAACCGCATCCTGTTGGAGAATGGATAGCATAGTGCCGTAATTAAATCGCACTCCGCCGAATTGCGTTGCCTTCATTGAGGCAACATTCGACGCTAATAGCGCTGAAATCTGTACCGAAGTCATCGCCGATATTTGGGTCGAACTCAGCGCAGCAACTTCGCTGGACGTAAGGGCGGCTACCCCTGCCGTCCCCAGTGCAACGATGCTTGAAGTGGTCAGCGCGGAAATACCCGCGGTTGAAATCGCGGCTATTTGGCTAGCGTTCAAGAACGGGATCTGAGCGGTTGTCAAAGCACCAATTTGGGAGGAACTCAGGGCGGCCATCTCAGTCGACGTCAATCCAGCGATCTGGGTCGAGGTTAAGGATTTAACAGCCGTGGTCGTCAGCGCCGCGATCTGCGTCGTATTGAGGGATTTAATTTCCGCCGACGTTAAGGCGAGCAGTTGAGTGGTCTTCAAAGCCGCTATGTTGGTTGTCGTAAGGCCTGCTATCGAAGACGAACTGAAGGCAGCAATCTGCGACGTCGTCAAAACGCCAAATTGATTGGTAGTGATGGCACCAATCTGCGCCGAGCTAAGCGCACCAATTTGCGAAGAAGTCAGAGCGGCAATGCTGGTGGTTCCCAGGGCAAGGATGCCCCCCGTCGTCAACCCTGCGACACCGGACGCCGATATAGAGGCTATTTGGCTGGTGGTGAGGGCAAGCAGTTGTGTGGTCGTGAAGGCAGCGATCTGCTTGGAGGAGAAGGTAGCCATCTCGACTGAGGTCAAGCCGGGAAGCTGAGTCGCAGTCAAACCCGCAATATCGGTCGTGCCCAAAGCAACCAACGTTGAGTTGGTCAGTTTAGCAATTGCCGATGGAGTAAGCCCCGTCAGAATTCCCATTGGTTTTATCGGCCCACTCTGTTCCCGAACACTACCCGAATATTGCCCATCTGCAGTGTATTATAACGATAAAGCGAGCCTAACAACAGAATTAGGGGTGTTTGAAGGATATTGTCTTCAAACACCCCTATTTTAGCTCATGTACACCGTCATCAGACGTCCGTGACTACTTTGGTATCGCCAAATTAATCCCGTTTTGGTTCGTCGATGTAGTCGCGGAAGACGTTGTCACCGACCCCGTCGAACTCAAGCTGGCACTCGAACTTGAGAACACACTCGCCGACTTCGCAACCGAGGACGAAGAGGATATCGACGTGATAATCGCCTTTTGAGCCGTCGATAGCGCCGCAACCTCATCGTTGGTGATCACCGATATCTGCGTCTTCGTTAACGAGGACAACTGTGTCGTCGTGAGCGATGCAAACTCTGTCGCGGTTAGCCCGGCAATCTGGGTTGAAGCCAGACCGCTCAACTGCGTTGTCGTCAAAGCCTGGATCTGGGTCGTTGTCATGCCTTTTAGCTGAGCCGTAGACAATGCCCCAAGTTCCGTCGTTGTCAGACCCTTCAGCTGGGTGGTCGTGAGCGCGGACAGTTGCGTTGTCGTCAACTTGGATATCTCCGTTGTCGTCATCGCGCCGAGCTGGTTCGATGTTAACCCGGCAATCTGCGTCGTTGTCAGCGCAACAAGCTCGGTTGTGGTTAGAGCAACAATCTGGGTTGTCGTCAGTGCCCCAATTTGGGTCGAGGTCAACCCGCTCAGCTGCGTTGTCGTCAACTTCGTGATCTCCGTCGTGCTCAATCCGCTAATCTGCGAGGTTGAGAGCGAGCCGAGCTGTGTCGAGGTCAATGTACCAAGTTGCGTTGTGGTGAGAGCGACAAGTTCCGTCGTCGTCAGGCCCAACAATTGTGTCGTGGTCAATGCCGCGATTTCCGTTGTCGTCAACGCCGCAATCTGCGTCGTCGTGAATGCCCCAATCTGGGTAGAGGTCAATCCGCCAAGCTGGGTCGTGGTCAGTGCAACCAGTTCCGTCGTGCTAAATCCCTTCATTTGGGTCGTTGTGAGCGAACCAAGCTGCGTGGAGGTTAAGGCACCAAGTTGCGTTGTTGTGAGCGCAACCAATCCGGTTGTCGTGATCCCTACCAGTTGCGTTGTCGTCAACGCAGCCAGCGCCGTTGTGGTCAAGCCGCCGATTTGTGTGGTCGAGAAGACACCCAATTCGGTTGTCGTGAGCCCGTTTAGCTGAGTGGTCGTCAAACCGGCAAGCTGCGTCGTGGTAATGCCGCCAATCTGGGTTGTCGTTAACCCGGCAAGTTGGGTCGTCGTCAAACCGCTAACCTGGGTTGTCGTCAAAGCGGCCACTTCCTTCGTCGTCAGACCCTGGATTTGCGTTGTCGTCAGAGTTCCAAGCTGGGTGGAGGTAAATCCGCCAA
>Ga0114964_10000387_pt1 | contig 33899 bp, 36 predicted proteins | sample C_131016_MF_Meta_FD_92638 | JGI IMG/M metagenome (GOLD analysis project Ga0114964, IMG submission 92638) | Freshwater microbial communities from Lake Croche, Canada to study carbon cycling - C_131016_MF_MetaG | ecosystem: Environmental > Aquatic > Freshwater > Lake | place: Lake Croche, Canada...
AACTCCATGCAATATTGTTGGAAAGTTATTGCAACCAGGTGTAGTAGAAGGCGTCGCCGGCATCAACTTACCTATGCTTATCCGCACAATAACCTATCAACATGAATCACTGCAGACCTTGATTGAAAAGGCAGTTAGCGGTGGGCGAGAAGGGGTAGTGCACTTCACCCGTGAAAGCTGCGAACGCTATGACTGAATTTGATGCTAATTACAACGCAGCTAAAATAGCTGGTAAAAAAATAATATGATCAGCACCCAGTTAGAAATTATCAATAAATTAGGCTTGCACGCGCGCGCCTCCACCAAGCTTACCCAAACTGCCAGTCGGTTTAAAAGTGAAATTTGGGTTGAGAGGAATGGTCGTCGCGTTAATGCAAAAAGTATCATGGGCGTCATGATGCTTGCAGCAGCTAAAGGTTCAATCGTAACCCTAGAAGCCAATGGTGAAGATGAAGCGCTGGCCATAGAAGCCTTATGTGCTCTGATTAATGACTATTTTGGTGAGGGCGAATAAAGCCATATGCCCATCATGGACACAATGAATAATGACTAGCTTTAGCATACATGGTGTTGGGGTATCTAGTGGCATCGCTATTGGGCAGGCGCATCTCGTTTCTAATGCTTTATTGGAGGTGGTGCACTATCAGCTTCCTAAACATTTAATTGATGATGAAATTAAGCGTTTTAACAACGCGATCGCTGCAGTTAAGCAAGATTTAGAGCAAATTAAGCTAAGTTTACGTAGTAATGCCCCCGCTGAATTGGGTGCATTTATAGGCACGCATTTAATGATGTTGGCTGACCGCTCTTTATCTGAAATCCCTAAAGACATCATTCGCAACGAACAATGCAATGCCGAATGGGCAATTAAATTGCAGATGGACGACATTGTTGAACAGTTTGAGCAGATTGAAGATGAGTATCTGCGTGAGCGTAAACAAGACGTTATTCAAGTGGTTGAGCGTGTACTAAAGGTGCTGCTGGGTCATGCTAGCCAACTAAGTAACAAACAGCAAAACAGCGTAATTAATACTGAGCGTAAACTTATATTAGTAGCGCACGACATCTCACCAGCCGATGCCATTCAGTTTAAACAACACCAATTTGCTGCCTTTATTACCGATGTTGGCGGGGTAACCTCGCATACGGCAATTCTGGCGCGCAGCTTGAATATTCCCTCTATTGTTGCCTTGCAACGTGCACGCGATTTAATCAATGACGGTGAACTGATTATCGTTGACGGTAGCTTAGGGGTGGTCATTGTTAGTCCATCCAAAGAGATACTTGCGGAATATAAGCTTCGTCAAGAGCAATGGGAACTTGAACAGCAAAAATTACAGCGCATCAAATCCACCAAAGCGGTGACGATGGATGGCATCCATATTGAACTATTTGCCAACATTGAAGTGCCTGAAGACGTTACTGCAGCAAGATCCTCTGGTGCCACTGGCATAGGTCTCTACCGGACTGAATTCTTGTTTATGAATCGCCGCGATATGCCGGATGAGGAAGAGCAGTTTGTCGCGTATAAATCTGTGGCCGAGGCAATGAAAGGTGCAGTAGTCATTATTCGCACCCTGGATTTAGGCGCAGATAAACAAATGAATCCTGACACCGTCAGCAATTGTGCCAATCCTGCATTGGGATTGCGTGCGATTCGCTTATGCTTATCTGAACCGAAAATTTTTCACACACAATTGCGCGCGCTATTACGCGCCTCCCACTTTGGTAATATCAAAATATTAATCCCAATGCTGTCGACACTAGGCGAACTGCGTCAAACCAAGTTATTGCTGGAACGAGCTAAACAAAGTTTGCGTAAACAGGGCATCGCTTTTAATGAAACCATCGCTCTCGGCGGCATGATTGAAGTTCCTGCTGCCGCGATTAATGCAGAAGCCTTTGCCAAAGAATTGGACTTTTTATCTATAGGGACTAATGATTTAATTCAATATACCTTAGCAATAGATCGCACCGATGATGCGGTAGCCCACCTATACAATCCATTACATCCATCAGTTTTGAAACTGCTTTCCATGACCATTAAGGCCGCCGAAAAATTAGGGAAATCGGTTTCAGTTTGTGGCGAAATGGCTGGCGATGCAAAATTTACCAAGTTGTTAATTGGCATGGGGTTGCGCCAACTATCGATGCACCCTTCCCATGTGTTAAATGTAAAACAACAGATCCTACACAGCCAATTAAGCCTTCTGAACAGTAATGCACGAAAAATACTAGCCCTTACGGACCTCGACAAAATAGAGCCTATGGTCACCAAATTTAATCAGCATTAACTCACTATAAGGAACCGCCATGTCTTTCGATGGAACTTCAACTAGCGATACTAATCCTACCAATGATGATAAAAATATAGCTACGGTCACACATCTTGGCGGCATACTGTTTTCATGCATTCCGGCTTTAGTCGTGTGGCTGCTCAAAAAAGATGACAGCGCCTACATTGCAGCGCAGGCAAAAGAAGCGCTTAACTTTCAAATCACCATACTCATCGCACAATTGGCCGCATGGATTCTGCTATGGCTACTAATTGGATTTTTGCTTATGCCTATTATCTGGGTACTGAACATTGTTTTATGCGTAGTCGCCGCCATCTCTACTAGTAAAGGCCAAGCTTATCGCTACCCATTTAGTTTACGTTTAATCAATTAATTGTAGGCCAGCCTTAGGCTAGCTCAAGAAATAATAAAGGATCACCTGCATTGACTACCCATTTATTACAAGATAACCCACTATTGCACTTCACCGGTTTACCCAAGTTTGATCAAGTGAAAGCTGAGCATGTATCCCCAGCCATCGACCATTTACTCAACGAAGCTAGGGCAACGGTAGAAACTCTAAGCCAAGACACTTCTGGCAACGTCACTTGGGGAAACTTCGCTGCCAAGCTGGAAGATATGGAAGAAAAAATCGCGCGCGCTTGGTCTCAGGTTGGTCATATGAATGCGGTGGTGAACAGCCCAGAATTAAGGGCTGCCTATAATGACAACTTATCTAAACTGACTGATTTCTATGCCGATTTAGGACAGGATGAGCGCCTATATGCTAAGTTTCGTAGCTTACGTGCCAGCCCTGAATTTGATGCACTTACACCTACGCAGAAAAAGATTGTAGAAAATGAGCTGCGTGATTTTCGCTTGGGTGGGGCAGAGTTACCCGCTGCTAAAAAAATCCGATTTAAAGAAATTCAAGAGCAGCTCTCTAAGCTGTCAGCCAAGTTTGAAGAAAATGTACTTGATAACACCAATGACTATTCGCTCTATGTAGAAGATGCAGACACCCTAGGTGGCATTCCGGAAGATGTGCTGCAAACTGCACAAGAAGCCGCGGTGGCAGAGCATAAAAGCGGATGGAAATTTACATTGCATTCTCCATCTTACTTTCCAGTATTGCAGTATGGTCAAAACCGCGAATTGCGCGAAATACTTTACCGCGCCTACGCTACTCGCGCCTCAGAATTTGGTAAACCTGAATGGGATAACACGCCACTCATTAAAGATATTCTAAAGCTACGTCTAGAAGCTGCAAACTTACTTGGTTTTGCAAACTATGCAGAATTGTCACTCGCCACCAAAATGGCAGAATCACCGCAACATGTAAGTGATTTTTTGCAAGATTTGGCGGTAAAAGCCAAACCTTATGCGCTTAAAGATAAAGCTGAGCTAGAGCAATATGCAGCCAAATTGGGTATCACTGATATGCAGGCTTGGGACGTAGCCTATGTGTCAGAAAAATTACGCGAAGATAAGTATGCTTTCTCAGATCTTGAAATAAAGCAGTACTTCCCTGAAGCGAAAGTACTAGCAGGTTTATTTAAAGTAGTAGAGTCTATCTTTGGCATACAGGTGAGTCCGTCAAAAGCCTCACTATGGCATGACACGGCAGGTTTTTATGATATTAAAGACCATAACAACCATCTGATTGGCCAGTTCTACTTAGACCTATATGCGCGTAATAATAAGCGTGGTGGCGCGTGGATGGATGAAGCGATCACTCGTCGTAAAGTTGGCAGCGAAATCACTACACCAGTCGCCTTTTTAACTTGCAACTTCTCAGCGCCCGTAGGTGATAAACCAGCATTATTTACCCATGATGAAGTATTGACCATGTTCCATGAGTTTGGTCATGGCTTGCATCACATGCTGACACAAGTGAATGATTACAGCGTTTCCGGAATCAAGGGAGTGGAGTGGGATGCAGTTGAACTACCTAGTCAATTTATGGAAAACTTCTGTTGGGAGTGGGATGTATTGCGCTATATGACCGCCCATGTAGATACCGGAGCACAATTACCACGTGCACTGTTTGACAAAATGGTCTCAGCTAAGAACTTTCAGGCCGGCATGCAAACTATGCGCCAAATTGAATTCTCATTATTCGACATACGCTTACATAGTGAGTTTGATCCCGATGCCAACCAAAGCTCCTTGGATCTAATTGAAGCAGTGCGTGATGAAGTGGCTGTAGTCCGCCCGCCGAAATGGAATCGATTCCCGAATAATTTTACTCATATATTCGCAGGCGGTTACGCGGCTGGTTACTATAGCTATAAATGGGCGGAAGTTTTATCCGCTGATGCTTATAGCATGTTTGAAGAAGATGGTGTGCTCTCTAGAGAAACCGGTCAACGCTATTGGCAGGAAATTTTGGCCCGTGGTGGATCACGATCAGCACTAGAATCTTTTACTGCATTTCGCGGACGTGAACCTAACATTGACGCATTGCTGCGCCATAGCGGTATGAGCTTAACTCAATAGAAAAGACCCTCATGAAAAAAATACTTAAAACCTCAGCTAACATTCTCACCGGTTTTACCACGCTGTTTATGATAATTGCGCTAGGTTATAACTTGCTGAACAATCTACCCATCAGCGATTTGTTTGCAGAAGTGTCTTTCTGTTATGTAACGATCGCTGCATTCAACTTTCTGATGCTTGGTGAAGCCACGCTTTGGCATAAACGCACTGACCTTTAGTCTTAAATACAGATCACTATGAAATTTGCAACTTGGAATGTCAATTCTCTCAATGTCAGATTGCCGCATGTACTAGATTGGCTTCGCGACACCCAGCCTGACGTATTATGTTTGCAGGAAACTAAACAGGAGGATGTGAAGTTTCCCTATGCAGAACTTGAAGCTGCGGGTTATCACGCTATTCATATCGGGCAAAAAACCTATAATGGCGTGGCTATTTTAAGCCGCCATCCTATGACCAATATACAGCGAAATATCCCTCACTTTGACGATGATCAGCAGCGAGTTGTTGCGGCAGACATTAATGGCATACGCGTTATTTGTGCTTACATCCCCAATGGGCAGGCGGTAGATTCTGAAAAGTACCACTACAAAATGCGCTGGCTGGTGGCGCTGACTGAATGGCTTAAAACTGAATTAGTCACGCACCCTAAGCTCATGCTATTAGGTGATTACAACATTGCACCTGAAGACCGTGATTGCCATGACCCATCCGCATGGGTTGGTCAAATTTTGGTCAGCCCTGCAGAGCGTGATGCCTTTCAAAAAATATTGGGTTTAGGCCTGCATGATAGCTTTCGCCTATTTGATCAGTTGGATAAAAGCTATAGCTGGTGGGATTACCGCATGATGGGATTTAGGCGTAATTTTGGTATGCGCATAGACCATATTTTAGTCAGTGAAGCCTTAAAATCTCTATGCATTAAAGCGCATATTGATAAAGCGCCGCGTATGTTAGAGCGGCCTTCTGACCATACCCCAGTTTTACTCGAAACCGCGTAAGCTTTGGTATGACTATTTTTACCCTTTTATTTTAATACCGAGCTGCTTAAGTTTACGATATAAATGTGTGCGCTCAAGGCCTGCAATTTCAGCCAGCTTACTCATGTTATGCATCGCCGCTTGCATATGATATTCAAAGTAAAAGCGCTCAAATTCATCACGAGCTTCGCGTAAAGGTTGATCTAAACTCAGGCCAGAAGTAGCAACTCCATATTTAGGCGCTGCACTCCGTCGCTCATCACTACCCGCTGACCATGGCTTAGCATCATCAAATTGATGCACGACACGCTTCACATCTTCCAAGCTAATTTTCTTACCTAAACTGGTTTGTATCAAGTTACGAACCACCGCATCAAGCTGGGCTAAATCACCTGGCCAATCAGCATTACGTAGACTGTTCAAAGCTGCAATATCAAACTCTCGGTACTCCATATCAGCAAGTTCAAACTGTAAGTTAGCAATGGCAACAACCAAATCAGGAATATCTTCTTTATGCTCATCAAGCGCAGGTATGCGTAGCGATACTGCTGACAACGCTTGCAATAAATTGTGATCAAATAAACCATCCACTTGCAGTTTTGGTAAATTCTCACTCGTGCCACAAACTACACGCACATTATATTTATCCGCTTTTGCAATCAGTAATAACAACCCTTTCTGCTCAGTTTTATTCAGTTCCGTCAGCTCTGTAATGTAGAGCAAGCCATCACGTATTGCTTCTAAAATATCCAAAGGCGCAGACGCCAATCGATTGAGCTCAGTAAGTTGCAACCAAGGGGTATTGGGGGTTTGCAAAAATCGGGCGCACAACTCGGCACCGCTACCCTTAGGGCCAATTAACAATACCGGACTTGGACTGAGGCTTGAACTGGCTGCAATCTTATCTAAACGATCTTTCAAAGCCATGACTATCGGACTTTTACCTAAGCTCGCCAAATTCATCTCTGATTTTGGTAACTGCTCTCCATGCTTTAAAGCTTCACCAACCGTCTTTAACAACTTCTGTAGTGCAATTGGCTTTTCCAAAAAGTCAAAAGCCCCTATACGCGTCGCCTCCACAGCCGTATCTATCGTGCCATGGCCAGACATCATGACCACAGGCATCGTAAGCAGACCACCACTACCCCACTCTTTCAGTAGCGTAATGCCATCACAATCTGGCATCCAAATATCCAGCAGCACAATATCCGGCCGCTCATGCAGACGTGCCGCTCGCGCTGCAGCTGCATTTTCAGCCAACTCTACATGATAGCCTTCGTCTTGCAATATATCGCGCAATAGTTCGCGTATGCCTATTTCATCATCGACTACTAATATACGTTTTGATGCCATGTGTTTTATCTTTTAATGTTTATATAGTCAATGTTAGTTAAGCTGCTTTGTCAATCAACAGCGGAATGCTAATGGTCACAATAGCGCCACTTGCATTTGCTTGGTAATTTTGGTCTGCAGTCAATTTGGATAGATTTTCAATCTTAATAGTACCCTTATGTTCGTCAATAATTTTCTTCACGATGGCCAAACCAAGCCCAGTACCGTGAGGTTTGGTAGTGATATAGGGCTCAAAAATATGCGACATCATCTCGGCTGGGAACCCACTGCCATTATCTTTTACCGATAACACAAGCATGTCATTCAAAACCTCTGTCTTCACTGTGATGATGGGTTGTGCGTGCTGAGCAAGGGCGTCTTGCGCATTTTGCAATAAATTATGAATCACCTGTCTTAGCATGGTGCTATCACCCTCTATGCTGCCGGCTTTCTTGGCTAAAGAAAGCTCTATCTGAATGCCAGGCAGTTCATAAAGAGAGATCACCTCATGAATCAATGCATTTAAATCTAAGCGCTCTAATTTAGGTGCGGGAGAGCGTGCATACTCACTAAATTCATTGACCATACGCTTCATCGCATCCACTTGATTGACGATAGTTTCAGTAGAGCGTTTTAATATTTCCGCATCAGATGCTTCTAACTTACCAAGAAATTTATGTGCAATACGTTCTGCGGATAATTGAATCGGGGTTAATGGGTTTTTTATTTCATGCGCTAATCGCCTAGCCACTTCGCCCCAAGCCGCATCACGTTGCGCCTGGACCATGGTAGTAGCATCATCGAACACCGCTACATATCCTCCATCTGGCAACCGCGTACCGCGTAATGTTAAAATTTGCTTACCTTGCGCATTCACTAATTCAATTTGCGTTTGCGCCTCATCTTTATGGCTACTCTTATGCTCTACATCCTGCTGACTATGCAAGTTAATCGCCTGTAAGAACTCAGAGAGCTGGGGCTGCTTGGTCATGATTTTAGCCAAGCTAAACCCAACGTAACGTTCCAAGTCCACACCTAGAATATTGGCTGCAGCTTGATTAAAGGTGCGTAACTCACCATGCTCATTAAGTGCCATTACACCAGAAGACAAATGTGCGAGTATGGTTTCTAAATAACCTCGCGCGGCCTCAACTCGATCACGATTACTGTCCGCTGCTTTAGTCGCATCGCTTAATTGACGCGTCATACTGTTAAACGAGGCGACCAACACCCCTAGCTCATCTTTACCGTGTTCAGGTAAGACAATGCTGTAGTCCCCACTCGCGATCGCCTTTGTGCCTTCAGCCAGCACAGTGAGCGGCGCAGATAATCGACGACTCAGGACAAAGGCAATAGCAACTGCGCTAAGCATCGCCAGCATCATCACCAAGGTTAAAGTTAGTGCAAAGACCTCACGTAATGAAGCTCTACTATAAGAGAGCTTTTGGTAATCCTGATAAACGTCCTGCACTGCTTCTGCTGTAGCGGCAAGCGTCTTGGGCACTGGCTGCAATAACTGTAAAATTCTGGTTTCTCCGGCGAGATCTTGCACCGCCACCGGCACTAACACCCTCAAATACAAACCTTTTTTTCCTAGGGGTTCAATACTGCCTACAATATGCTGCCGCGCTTGTCTAAGCTGAGTCACACTTGGCAGTTCCGGCAAAAAACTACTAGAGTCACTACTCGACACCGCCAAAATTCTACCTTGCAACGTGAGTAAAGTAGCGTCCTGTATGCCACTTTTTTCACGCAGATCATTGAGCAGAGAGAAGTGTGTATTGGTTGGCTGAAAGGCAAGGCTTGTCGCCATGCTTTCCCCTTTTTCTTTCACATCCGCCAACATCACATCTAAAGCCGTACGACCTAAATTAAGCCCTCCCTCTAACGCGGCCTCAACCTTGACGTTAAACCAAGATTCAATTGAGCGCGTTAAAAAATTTACCGAAACTAGGTACACGATTAAACCAGGAATAATCGCCATAAGCGCAAAGGTAGTCAGCAGTCGCATGGTGAAGCGACTGCCCATCACGCGCTGACGTATTTTTCTATAGATGCCGAAAAGTTGTAGTGCAATTAATAGCACAAGAAAAACTGCTAAGACTACATTGAGCGTGACTAGCAAAGTATAGTATTCGCCAGATGCCGCAGTATTAGCACTGGAATTTGAGAGTAGATAAAGTAAGAACGCGCCTAAAGTCGCACTAACAAATACGATGTATCTCATTATTTAGGTTCTGATTTTAGTAAGCTTGGCGACCATTCAAAGCGTTGCGAGCTCATTTTCCAATCGTTGCTACCTAGTGCATCTACCTGCAATGATTTTGGCAGCTTCTTATGGTCCAATCGCATCAATAAAATGGCGCGATATGTCAGTCCTTTTTCCAGCTCAGATTTTTGCATCACTTTCAAATCACGCACCGTAGCTAAATCCTGCTGCGCTTCCGCTAATGTGGCAAAGGTTTTTTGCTGATCACCTCTAATCACTAAATACTGACGTGATAGCGCGTGATAGCCCAAAACAACCCTTTGTGAGACTGTTTTTATTTCATCATCAAACCAATATTTTCGCGGTGTAATTAATTGAAATTCAATTAAAAAATTAAGTTCGAAGCCTTTATTGACGGCCTGCTCCACTTCATCGTTAAATTTGAGGTCTATATCCGCATTGAGTGCGTACTCATCCTCAACTGCGACTAGGTCTGCGCTTCTTATATTCAGACTACTATTAGCAGCGAAGGCGCTAGTGGCTAGCAATGCGAACAGGCAGGCACACAACAGTTGTTTAGTTTTTTTGTAGCAATGCATAAAAGAAGCCGTCATGAGCGGTTGAAGGTATAAGCTGTCCATTGATGTACGTAAGAGTACTTTGGGCATGACCAATTGGCAGCTCAAATGGTATTTGCTTTGCATCCGCATTATTTTGTAAGAATTTATCCACTTGCCCCTGATTTTCTTCATTAAAAATTGAACAGGTTACATAAAGCAATTTACCACCCTTTGCCAACATCTGCCATAAACTAGGTAGAATTTTCGCTTGTTGCGCAGCAAAAGAAGGAATATCAGCCTCTCGACGCAACCATTTAATATCAACATGGCGGCGCACGATGCCGGACGCTGTACATGGTACGTCGGCCAAAATTCTATCAAAAACCACACCATCCCACCAACTGGCAGAGGCTGCATCGCCCACGAGTAAATTAGACCTTAATTGCAGGCGATCTAGATTACTTTGTACCCGTTGTAGGCGAGCCTCATCGCTATCAAGTGAAGTCATGTCAACATTGGCTAACTCTAGTATATGTCCAGTTTTACCGCCAGGAGCGCAACAAGCATCTAGCACGCGCAAATTGTCCTCTAAATCCAATAAGTGTGCCGTAAGTTGCGCACCATAGTCTTGTACAGAAACAATGCCATCAGTAAACCCAGGGATTTTTTCCACCGATTGAGGGCGACTTAAGGTCACAGCCTGAGGACCAATCACACTAGACTCTATATCTTGGCGCGTTAATAACTGCGTGTAATCGTGAATGCTAATTTTTTTCGTATTAACGCGTAAGGTCATCGGTGGATGCTGATTGCCAGTTTCTAATATGCTCTGCCAATGCTGGGGGTACTGAATTTTTAGTTTGTTAATCCACCACTGCGGATAAGAGTAAGTTGCGACTTCGCTAGTTTTTAACGCGCCCGCCAACTGCTCTTTTTGGCGTAAGAAATTACGTAAAATCGCATTAACTAAACCCTTGGCCCAGCTTTTGGCTGCCGGTCTTTTTAGCTCACTTACCGCATGGACCGCTTGATTCACAACGGTAAAAGCATCGGCTTTGTCATGCAACAGTTGAAAAACTGCGACCAACAGCAAAGCATGTATGCGATCATCGGTGAGCTGTTTTTCTAAAAGCTGCGTTAAGTAAGCTTCAATTTCACCATAAAAGCGCAATGTGCCATAACTTAAATCTTGAGCGGCACCACGTTGCTGTGGAGTGGCGTCAGGAAATGCGGCGAGAGCGGCGGGTAACGCTAAGGTTAAGTTGCGTCCAGACAAGACTTGGTTAACGGCGTTGGCGGCGATTTGTTGGGATATATACAAAGAGAACTTTCTTTAAAATGAATACCTATTGGTTAGGTGTTGATTTTACTTGATAAGTTGACCGCTTGGTTTTTTATGCTGAGTTAGCCAGCGGCAGTAAATATATCGCCTATAGCCAAATTTCGGCTTTGCACAAAGACCTCTGCGTCTAGACGCTTAGCACCCGGTGCTTGTAGCTCAGTAATCCGCAATAAACCTTCGCCACAACCAACCAAAATGCCGGAATCAATCGCAACAACTTCACCGGGCTCGCCATGGCCCGACTCTGCGACCGCCATCCATATACGACAAACCTCTCCCTTGAGCTGGCTTTGCGCGACTGGGAAGGGATTAAACGCACGTACTTGGCGTGATATTTCAGCGGCACTCTTATGCCAGTCAATCGCAGCTTCAGCTTTCTCTAACTTATGAGCGTAAGTCACCAAAGATTCATCTTGTGGCGTGGCAGACAGTTTCCCAGTTTTCTCTAATATTGCTATAGCCTCTACCATCAGCTTTGCGCCGACTAAACTTAAGGCGTCATGTAAAATCTGTGTAGTGTCAGTATTGGTAATCGCAACTACACCTCGACACACCATGGCACCAGCATCCAAGGCCGGCACGACCTCCATAATAGTCACACCGGTTTCGGTGTCGCCAGCTAATATTGATCGATGAATCGGCGCTGCACCACGCCAGCGCGGTAATAAAGAGGCGTGGATATTGTAGCAACCAAAACGCGGCATATGCAGGATAACTGTAGGAATAATAAGACCATAGGCGGCTACAATCATCACATCACAATGCACCGCAGCAACTTTCGCTTGCACTTCAGCATCTTTCAAAGTTGCTGGCTGAAACACTGTAATCTGGTGTTGCTCGGCTAATAATTTAACTGGACTGGCTTTTAGCTTCATACCACGTCCGGCAGGCCGATCGGGTTGCGTGAGTACCATTACAATTTCATGTCCAGCAGCAATTAGGGCTGCTAGCGCAGGAACCGCGAACTCTGGCGTACCGGCAAAAATAATTTTCAAGTACGATCCTTAAATATTGTTGTGGCGTTGTTTTGTTGGTTCATTATCACGAAGCTGTTTAAGCATTTTACTTTTGATACGATTGCGTTTAAGCGGAGATAGATATTCGACAAAGACTCTTCCCAATAAATGGTCTATTTCATGTTGGATACAGACGCTCAATAAGCCATGGGCTTTCAATGTGAATTTTTGACCTTCATGGTTGAGCGCTTCAACTGTCACTTTCTCCGCCCTTGTCACATTTTCATAGATTCCGGGCACAGATAAGCAACCCTCTTCATAATCTTGTTCACCACTACTAGAAATAATTTTAGGGTTAATAAACACCTGTAATTTATCTTTTGTCTCACTTGTGTCGATAATGAGTAATTGGATATGTGCATTAACCTGCGTCGCTGCCAACCCTATGCCTGGCGCATCGTACATGGTCTCTGCCATATCGTTGATTAATTGACGAATGTTAGCATCCACTTCTATGACTGGTTTAGCTACCGTATGTAGGCGTGGGTCTGGATAATTAAGAATATTTAAAATTGCCATATGTACTCTATTTATTTCTATAACATTTGATTAGCGAATTAATAACGTCATAAATTTCACTCAATAATACCGTTTTGCCACACATGTTTAACTAAGGCTATCAACATATGTATAACCACATTATAGCGCCGCTCATGTTTTGTTGCATAAGCTTTGGCGCTTATGCAGGAGAAGTCCGCCTTAAAAATGAGCATGAAGATCGCCACTTGGCGACCAAAGATGATGCCTTGCTGGGAATATTAGTTAACTGTCTTGATGGTTCTTGGCCATGGTGTAAAGTGGAGGCATTCAATCACATCCAAACTAAAAATCTACATTTGATTTCCATTATATGAATATTAACCAAAGCGAGGATCTGGCAGAGAAATCCTTGTGGATTGGCTTAAGTAAAATCCATGGTTTAGGTGCGCAAAGCTTTTGTGAACTACTCAAAGTGTTTGGCAATCCGCGTAATATTTATGCAGCAAGTTTCCAGCAATTAAAAGCCGTAGTTGCCGACAATATTGCGACTGAGATTAGCCACGGTGTAAATGAAGAGGCTTTGGCAGAATCTATGCGCTGGTTGTCGCTAGAGAATAATTATCTAGTGACCTTATCCGACTCGTACTACCCAAAATCACTGCTTGAAATAAATGATCCACCTCCAGTCCTCTATGCCAAAGGCAAGTTGGCGCTTTTAAACCAGCCTAGTATCGCTATCGTTGGCAGTCGCAACGCTACGATGCAAGGTGAAGAAAATGCGGAAGCGTTTGCCAAAGGCCTTTGTAGCTACGGTCTTTGCATCGTAAGTGGTTTGGCGCTAGGTATCGATGGCGCAGCGCATCGTGGCGCACTGCAAGCCAATGGCTCCACCATCGCTGTAGCTGCTACAGGCTTAGATATTGTTTACCCATCTAAGCACCTTGATTTAGCCCACCAAATAGCTAAGCATGGACTGCTAATCTCAGAGTTTTCTTTAGGTGAAACATCAAAACCAGAAAACTTTCCAAGACGTAATCGTTTGATTAGCGGTCTAAGCTTAGGCTGTTTAGTAGTTGAAGCCAGTCTGCAAAGTGGCTCGCAAATAACCGCCCGACTATCTACCGAACAGGGCCGCGAAGTATTTGTAATTCCAGGCTCCATCCATTCCCCAACTTCAAAAGGTTGCCATCAGTTGATAAAACAAGGTGCCAAACTGGTGGATAACCTGCAAGATATTATTGAAGATCTGAATTTAGCGCATTTAAGTTGATGCCCACAAATTCCTCAGAAACTCCAACCGGCGACCAATTGAGCAGCTAGCTTCTGACGGCCATAGGCGATAAACCAATTTGATTAAAAGCTAATATGCAGTTAAGCCGCTTGACGGTGAGCGAAGTTTGATCCATGCTAAGGTTACATGAATTTAAAGGGAGTATCGCTAGCCTAGAAGGGCGGACAATATCAAAAGATTATGTAGTTAGAGTTGCAATACAGAATGCTTCATATTCTGTCATTTAAGAACTATGCATAAACCATCACACTTAATTTAAAAGTACTTTATTCAAAAATATTTTATTTAAGGATACAAGCTATGTTTGAAGTATTGGTTTATATGTTTGAAAACTACATTGATACCCATTTTAGACCTGACGAGAGTACGCTTTCGAGCGAATTGTTTGCCGCAGGATTTGATGAGCAAGATATTGACGGTGCATTTAATTGGTTTAATCAGCTTGAGCTTATGGCTGACCAACCAGATATCTATGAAAAAGCCCACCATGTCAGCACCCGAATTTTTACCAACGATGAATTAAAAAAAATCAGTGGTGAGAGTATAGGTTTTGTTTTATTTTTGGTGCAAGCCAAGATACTCAATACCATACAACGCGAGTTGGTGCTTGAACTAGCGATGAACTTACCCCAGCCAGAAATTGGCATTGAAGAGATGCGGTGGATTGTGCTGATGACCACTTGGGGAGCAAGTAAGTCTGGACCAGATAAAACAAAAGAATATTTGTTTATTGAAGATGCTCTGCTTAATAAACAAAAACCGACACTACATTAGTAGCATCGGCTTTTATTCTTAACTTAAATTGTTAATACCCGTATAAACTTGCGCAAAAAACGTGAGGCTTTAGCGCAAGTTTTATTCGTTAATATTTTGAATAATGCTGCTGATAATTCCGGCTTGATTCAAGGTGTAAAAATGTAAACCTGGCACGCCAACGGCCTGCAAGGTTGCGCAAAGCTCGCTCACCACATCAACACCAAACGAACGCAGTGAAGCCATATCATCACCATACTCCTCTAGACGCATTTTCAACCAGCGCGGAATCTCAGCCCCACAAATATTAGAAAAACGCGCTAGCTGGATAATGTTATAAATGGGCATAATACCAGGCACAATTGGCACATCAATCCCTGCCGCTGCACACTGATCCATAAATCTAAAATAAGCGTCAGCATTATAGAAATACTGCGTAATTGCTGAGTTGGCTCCTGCATCAATTTTGCGCTTAAGATTAAATATATCGGCCGCCGGTGTTTTGGCTTCAGGATGAAATTCAGGATAGGCTGCCACTTCTAGATGAAAATGATTGCCAGTTTCCGCGCGAATGAATTCAACTAAATCGAGTGCATAACGAAAATCACCAACACATACTTCGCCTGATGGCACATCGCCGCGCAAAGTCACTAAACGTTTAATACCCTGCGCTTGGTAGGCTTGTAATAATGCACGAATTTCAGCCTTGCTCGATGAAACACATGAGATATGTGGCGCAGCAGAAAAACCTTCTTGTTGAATTTCAAGCACAGTTTCCATGGTGCGATCCCGCGTAGAGCCGCCGGCACCAAAGGTCACGGAGAAAAACTCTGGCTTAAATTTTGCCAACTGCAGGCGCGTTTCACGCAACTTCTCTACGCCTTCAGTCGTTTTAGGCGGGAAAAACTCAAAGCTAATCGGAGCTATTGTCATGTATTAGTCTTTTTTATCATCAATAAAAATGGCTGCTAACAACCAGGAAATCACGCTATAAGCCAGTGCGCCTAACATTCCAGCCATCATGGTTTTGACTTCAAAACCTACCAGCCAATTACCTACGGCATAAAACAGCAACCCATTGATCACTATGATAAATAACCCCAGTGTCAAGATAGTAATAGGTAAAGTAAAAATCACTAAAATTGGCTTAATCAACATGTTGACGAAGCCGATGACCAAAGCTGCAATTAAAGCGGTACTGAACCCAGCCAGATGAATATTAGGAACAAAATAGGCCACCGCCAACAAGGCGAGAGCATTCAACATCCATATTACCAATAATTTCATGTGGCTAGTCCTTTAACGCAATTGCATTCACACCAATTAATAGCGATAGGTATCTGGCTTGTAAGGCCCTTGCTTCTGCACACCAATGTAAGCCGCTTGTTCGTCAGTTAAAGTTGTTAGTTGCGCATTGAGTTTTTTCAATTGCAGTACCGCTACTTTTTCATCCAAATGTTTAGGCAAGGTGTAAACACCCACTGGGTAATTGGCAGTTTGTGTAAATAACTCAATTTGTGCAATAGTTTGATTAGCAAATGATGAACTCATTACATAGCTTGGGTGACCCGTACCGCAACCTAAATTCACTAAACGACCTTTTGCTAACAAGATGATCTTCTTGCCATCTGGGAATATCACATGGTCCACTTGTGGTTTGATTTCATCCCACTCATATTTCTCAAGTGAGCTTACATCAATCTCGTTATCAAAGTGGCCAATATTGCAAACGATCGCTTGGTTTTTCATTTTAGCCATATGTGCATGAGAGATCACATGGTAGTTACCAGTAGCGGTCACAAAGATATCAGCATGTTCAGCAGCGTAATCCATAGTCACTACACGATAGCCTTCCATTGCCGCTTGCAATGCACAAATAGGATCCACTTCAGTAACCCAAACTTGGGCTGATAAAGCACGTAAAGCTTGAGCTGAACCTTTACCAACATCGCCGTAACCGGCAACTACCGCAACCTTACCCGCAATCATCACATCAGTTGCACGTTTAATTGCATCCACTAAAGATTCACGACAGCCATATAAATTATCAAATTTAGATTTGGTCACTGAGTCATTTACGTTGATTGCAGGGAAAGCAAGCTTGCCTTCTTTATGCATTTGATACAAACGATGCACGCCCGTAGTAGTTTCTTCGGTCACGCCGATAATTTGGGCTAAGCGCGTTGAGTACCAAATTGGATCAACTTTTAATTTAGCTTTAATTGCATCAAATAGACAGATTTCTTCTTCACTGCTCGGTTTAGCAATCACTGATAAATCTTTTTCAGCACGCGTACCAAGATGTAGCAATAAGGTTGCGTCGCCGCCATCATCCAAAATCATGTTGGAGTATTGTGCTTGTCCGTCTTGATTAGCAGGCCATTCAAAAATGCGATGCGTGTAATCCCAATACTCAGTCAAGTTTTCGCCTTTAATGGCAAAAACTGGCGTACCGCCAGCTGCAATCGCCGCAGCTGCATGGTCTTGAGTTGAGTAGATATTGCATGATGCCCAACGGACGTCTGCACCCAAGTCATTTAGCGTCTCAATTAGCACCGCTGTTTGAATCGTCATATGCAGGCTGCCAGTGATGCGAGCGCCTTTTAGTGGTTGTGCTTTGGCAAACTCTTCACGAATCGCCATTAATCCTGGCATTTCTGTTTCAGCAATCGCAATTTCTTTACGGCCAAAGTCTGCCAAATTGATATCGGCAACAATGTAATCTTTAAATTTTAAGTCAGTCACAGTATTCATTTTATATCCTTGAATGTGTGACCGGAGGGAAGGGGTGTACTAAAACAAGAGAAGTTGTAACGCTAATCTCACCCAAATCCCGTGCCCGGCACGGTTAATAATGGTGAGCGCCGTTAAAACATATTCCGAGCCTGGGAGATAGCCTCTCGCAACGCTCCTCGGAATAAGCGGCATTATACGTGATATTTTTTTTCACACCAAGGTGATGACAAACAGAATCACATTAATACTAGGTTTTCATGACCGATACCTAATACTTTTATCTAGTCAGGCAAGTCTATTGGCTGATAATTTGCTCTATATCATGCATCGGGTAGTCTTCGGGTTGCACATGCCCAACAATGGCATCCGACTCTGTAGCCAAGTGAACTACTTGCACGGGCAAGCTGGAATTGGATAGTGTTGAAAAAAACACTTTCACCACCGGTTTCAGCAACGATTGGGCACTTTGCTCTACAACAACCGCGACACGCCCAGAACTAAGAGCAACGACAGAACTAACTGGGTAAATGCCAACACTCTTCACAAACGCTCTAAATACCCGATCATCAAAATGCCCTTCCCATTGCGCCATCTGCTGTAAAGCAAAGCCTGGTTGCCAACCTTTTTTGTAAGGTCGATCAGAAGTAATGGCATCATACACATCACAAACTGCACCCATTTTCGCAAATACGCTAATATCATCCGCTTTAAGCTGATGCGGATACCCTAGGCCATTTGTTTTTTCATGGTGATGAAGACAAACCTCTAACACCACCTCATCTGTAATATTGGCTTCTAGCAATAGCGCATGTCCACGCTCTGGATGTAATTTAACCAAAGTAAGCTCACCTTCAGTGAGTGCACCGGGCTTATTAAGCACCTCTTTATCGATACCAGTCTTACCTATGTCGTGAAGTAAACCTGCTAGCCCCACCTGCCTAATTTTGTCATTAGGCAAGCCTATCTGTTTTGCCAAAACCTGCATTAATACGCATACCGCCAGCGAATGCATATAGGTGTAATCATCTTTATGCTTTAGGCGCACCAAACTAATGAGAGCCGCAGCATTGTGGGCTAGAGCCGCTGCAATATCATCAACCACTTGCAATGCTGTTGCTGCACAGACCGCCTTGCCCATGCGCACTTCATCAAACATCGTCGTAACGGTGAGTTTAGATTTAGCAATCACTTGCCGCGCGCGTTCACGCTCTAAGCGCGCGAATGATAATTTGGCTTTGGTTTTAATAATGGAGGAAGTCGTCGTTTCTGTCGGCGCCTCTACTCCGTCAACATCTAAACCTTTAGAGGTGTCTATCACCACAGCACTTACTGCACTCGCTTGCAGCTTCTTTAAATCTGAGGGGTCATTTAATATGAATGCGCTTTTCAAGAAGGGGTGCTCCAGCCACGGGCCTTGTAGCTCGTGGATAAACATACCTAAACGGACTTGCTTGGTAGGAACAATTTTCAACATCATCTATGCCTGCACAACTAAAGACTTGCACAGCACCGTGATAGCACTGTGCAAGTCTATAGAGCTAAATCGAAGCTTTTAATGCTTCAGCTTTATCGGTAGCTTCCCAAGTAAACTCAGGTTCATCGCGGCCAAAATGTCCATAAGCCGCTGTTTTTGTATAAATCGGACGCAGTAGATCCAACATTTTAACGATACCTTTAGGTCGTAAATCAAAATGCTCCAACACTAATTGCCTAAGCACTTCGTCAGAAACTTTGCCTGTCCCGTACGTTTCTATCATTACTGAAGTTGGGCGAGCGACGCCAATGGCATAACTCACTTGAACTAAGCAGCGTGAAGCCAAACCGGCAGCCACGATATTTTTAGCGACATAACGGCCAGCATAAGCTGCACTTCGATCTACTTTTGATGGATCTTTACCAGAAAAGGCACCGCCGCCATGAGGCGCAGCACCACCATAGGTATCCACGATGATTTTACGGCCAGTTAAACCGCAATCGCCTTGTGGGCCACCAATAACAAAACGGCCCGTAGGATTAACCAAGAACTTAATCTCGCCCTTAATCAACTCTTGTGGCAACATAGGTTTAATGATTTCTTCAATCACTGCTTCACGAATTGCTTCCAAAGACATTTCTGGAGCGTGTTGTGTAGAAAGTACTACAGTATCAATTTTGTATGGCTTTCCATCCACATACTGCACGGTGACCTGAGATTTAGCATCTGGACGCAACCAAGGTAGACGGCCATCTTTACGCATTTGCGCCTGACGCTCCATCAATCGGTGACTAAGCCAAATTGGCAAAGGCATTAACTGAGGCGTTTCAGCCACTGCATAGCCAAACATTAATCCTTGGTCGCCAGCTCCTTGATCAAGCGGATCATCATCAGCTTTATCAACGCCTTGGGCGATATCTGGCGATTGTTTGTCATAAGCAACTAAAACTGCACAGCCTTTGTAATCAATACCATATTCAGTATTGTCATAACCGATGCGCTTAATGGTTTCGCGTGCAACTTTAATATAATCAACATTAGCCGTGGTGGTAATTTCACCTGCCAATACGATTAAACCAGTGTTGGCCAACGTTTCGGCAGCAACACGGGCATTAGGATCTTGGGTTAAGATAGCGTCTAAAATGCTATCGGATACTTGGTCTGCAAGCTTGTCTGGGTGACCTTCAGAAACTGATTCTGAAGTAAATAGATATTCGTTCATTGTGCGCCTTGAGTAATTAACAATAAAAATGAAGTGATTCGCATACTAAAGGCTGAAGCATGAAAATCAGGTCAATGTCTAGGCCGACATTCTACCTAACTTATTCAATAATAAGCATATAAATAATTAATAAAGCGTTATCTCCGACCTTTGGCATCTTATAATAAACAAATGAAATTAAAATTTACTAAAATGCATGGCATAGGGAATGATTTTATGGTGATCGATGCCATTAATCAGTCTGTACAACTGACCCCACAACAAATTCAAGCACTAGCCAACCGCCAATTTGGCATCGGCTTCGACCAGCTACTCTTGGTAGAAACTTCAAAAATTGCTGATTTTAAATACCGCATTTTTAATGCTGATGGAAGCGAAGTGTCACAATGCGGTAATGGTGCACGCTGTTTTGCACGCTTCGTCTATGAGCAAAAATTAAGCTCAAAACGCGAAATCAGCGTGGAAACTGCCAGTGGCATTATTACCCCAAAATTAGAAGAACATGACTTGGTAACGGTGAACATGGGTGCACCAAAATTTGCACCTGCGGACATTCCCTTTATTGCCGATGCTACTGCCACTAGCTATAAATTGGATATTGGTGAGGAGTCAGTCACGATTGCCGCACTCTCCATGGGCAACCCCCATGCGGTGCAAATTGTAGAGAATGTTGATTCCGCTCCTGTAGAGCGCATGGGTAGACAAATTGAATTGCACCCACGCTTCCCGCAACGGGTAAACGCGGGGTTTATGCAAATAATAGATGCACAACATATTAAATTAAGGGTTTTTGAACGCGGTAGCGGTGAAACATTAGCTTGTGGTACTGGCGCCTGCGCCGCGGTAGTTGCGGGCATAGTATGGGGGCGTTTGGTATCGCCCGTGTCGGTCAAAGCACGTGGTGGAGAATTGCAAATTGCATGGCAAGGTGGCAATGCTGCGGTGATGATGACCGGTCCTGCAGTGACCGTGTTTACAGGCAGCATAACCTTACCAATAGAAAATTAATTCAGCATAGCTAGAAGTACGAAATTAAAAAGGATAGTCATGCAACAAGATAGCCCAGTACAATACAATACCGTTACCGCTGATCAAGTCAGTCAATTTTTACGTAGTCATAGTCATTTTTTTGAGCAACATGCGAGCTTGCTCACTGAAATCTATTTGCCTAGCCCTCATGGCAATGGCGCAATATCACTGGCTGAACGTCAGCAGTTAGCGCAACGTGACAAAATTCGGGTGCTAGAGGCGATGTTGGCACAAATGATAGAGTCGGCCCAACAAAATGACGCCACTAGTAGTAAGGTACATGATTTAAGCGTGCAATTAATTAGCAGCCTCAGCTTTGTTGATTTGCAACAACTCATCGCACAAACCTTGCAACAAGACTTTGGAGTCACCCAATCATTGGTGCGCTTGTGGGTAAAACCCAGCAACAGCGCTTTAGCCCAAGATGACGCATTTACCAAAATGGACTCCGCTTTTAGCGACTGGGCGATAAGTTTAAATCAGCCATTTTGTGGCGCTAAACCTGAAGTGGCTAACGATTTATTAGATGCCGGTTTAATGTCGTTTGCGTTCATTCCACTTTATCTAGTAACGGGCAATTCGCAAGCAAGTGGCGTACTTATATTAGCCGCACAAGATGAACAGCGCTTTAACGCAGAGATGGGTACGATGTATCTTAGCCTAATCGGTGAGCTGATTAGCGCAGCACTGGCGCGCCACATTTAATGTACTAGGGCTATAACCTAGTGAAGCATCTTAACGACTACCTTCAGCACTTAACTTTTGAGCGAGGTCTAAGCGCGCTCACCTGCAAAAATTATGCCCGAGATATAGCACTTTTGGAATCGCTGGTTGTGCAGGCTGGCCTAGATATTGACAGCTTAGTTTCTATACAAAGTGCGCAGATTAGACGCTTTATCTCCACACTTAATAGCCGCGGATTGAGTGGCAAAAGTATCGCTAGAGCATTGTCTGCGTGGCGGGGATTTTATGCCTATTTAATTCATCACCAAGGCTTTACACAAAACCCAGTCATGGGATTACGTGCACCAAAAACGGCAAAATCTTTGCCACAAGCACTTTCGGTTGACCAAGCAGTGAAGTTTGTGGAAATTGCTGGTGATGGCATATTAGAACAACGTGACCATGCCATTTTGGAATTATTTTATTCATCAGGATTACGTTTAGCAGAGCTGGTGAATTTAGATTTGGATATGCTAGATTTTGCAGATGGTACTGTTACTGTGACGGGTAAAGGTAATAAAACTCGCATTGTGCCCATCGGTAGCCACGCCATCAACGCTATACAAATTTGGTTAAAGCAACGTGCGCTGATTGCAATAGACGAGCAATATGCCAAGGCCTTGTTTGTTACCCAGCAAGGACGCAGAATCACGCCTCGCGCAGTACAATACCGCATGAAAGGCTGGGCTATCAAGCAGGGCGTCAACTCAAATATACACCCACATATACTTAGGCATAGCTTCGCAAGCCATGTGCTACAATCTAGCCAAGATTTACGCGCAGTGCAAGAAATGCTCGGCCACGCCAATATCAGCAGCACCCAAATCTACACGCATCTCGATTTTCAGCATTTAGCTACGATCTACGATAAAGCCCATCCACGCGCTAAAAAATGAGTGCGCGGCAGTGAATTTGTTTGTGCCCAATTGGTCATTAACGGACTATCTAAAATTCTATTCAACCCCTCTTAAGGAAATACCATGGAACATACTTTACCTGCTTTGCCCTATGCTAAAAACGCACTAGTCCCGCATATCTCAGAAGAAACCCTAGAGTTTCACTACGGCAAACACCATCAAGCTTACGTCACTAACCTCAATAACCTAATTAAGGGCACTGAGTTTGAAACTAGCAGCTTAGAAGAAATTATTAAAAAATCTACTGCCGGCATTTATAACAATGCAGCTCAAATTTGGAACCACACTTTCTTGTGGAGCAGCATGAAGCCTAATGGCGGAGGCGCCCCTGTAGGTGCTTTAGCTGATGCGATCAATGCTAAATGGGGTTCATTTGAAGACTTCAAAAAAGCATTTCAAACTTCAGCAGTAGGTAACTTTGGATCAGGCTGGACTTGGTTGGTAAAAAAAGCTGACGGTTCAGTTGATATCGTCAACATGGGCGCTGCCGGCACGCCTCTAACGACAGGAGACAAAGCATTATTAACGATTGATGTTTGGGAACATGCTTATTACATTGACTACCGCAATGCGCGCCCTAAATATGTAGAAACATTTTTAACTTCATTAGCAAACTGGGATTTTGCTAGCGCTAACTTTAATGGCTAAACCATAATGAAGTTTTAATCGTGTCGTTTAAAAAGGTCGCTGTTGCGGCCTTTTTAATTTGGGCGGCAACGCCTAAGTTTCTGTTATTATTTGCCTCATGTTGCGTCGTTTAATACTCACCTTGTCACTGGTTGTGTCGTTTGGCTTAGGCCAAATCGGCGCTGTTAGCCATGAGCTCTCGCATTACGTTGAAGCGAACGTAGAACACTCACAGCAAAATCATAGCAAGAATAACAGCCCAAGCAATCAGTCCAGTCATAACCACAGTTGTGCCAAATGTTTAGGTTATGCTGAATTAGGCAATGCAGTTACGAGTTGCCAGTTCATTTTCACGCCAACCTCAACCCCTAACTTACCTAACAGCAGTTGGTTTGATAGTGCTACCGCAAGCGATCCTCGCGCTTACAGCGCACGCGCACCTCCAGCTCTCGCTTAACTCTTAGTACTTGCGCCCAGCTCACCAGAGCTTACGCGCTATTTTTGGCCGATTTTTTTGGCCGATTTTCTGTTACTTTGCGAGACCTTCATGAATAAATCACTCCCCAAACTGCATCTGTTATTGCGGCCTAAACTAGTTTACAACCTATTGTTTTTGATTATTATGTCCGTGTTAACTAGCCCTATAAGTTTTGCCGATGAAACGACGCGGATTGAATTGCCATCGGTGGCCGTCACTGGCAATCCGTTAGGCTTGGATGCTGATCAACTAATCGTGCCAGTAACCATATTAAATGGGCGTGAGCTATCGCTTAAACGCGAAAGTACATTGGGTGAAACCCTTAACGGAATTCCAGGCGTCAGCTCCACTAACTTCGGCCCCAACGCTTCCCGCCCAGTCATCCGCGGCCTTGATGCGGAACGTGTGCGTATTATGCAAAATGGGGTGGGCGTAGTGGATGCGTCTAGCCTAAGTTTTGACCATGCCGTTTCAGTAGACCCATTAGTAATTGAGCAGATTGATGTGATTCGCGGCCCTGCCGCTTTACTATATGGTGGCAGTGCTGTTGGTGGCGTGGTCAATGCAGTTGATCACCGTATCCCCACTGAAAAATTAGAAGGTGTCACCGGCCGAACTGAAGCACGCTTAGGTGGGGCTGCCAATGAAAGTAATATGGCTGGCGTGGTCGATATTGGTAATGGTCAAATAGCTGTACACGCGGATGCATATGCCCGCAAAAGCAATGATTTAACTATTCCTGGTTTTGCTGTATCGATTCGCAAAGCGCTAGCTAATGCCACACCACAAATTAATAATGGCACTCTGAAAAACAGCAGCGCCACTAGCGATGGTGGGGCATTAGGCGCTTCGCTGACATTTGATAATGGTTATCTTGGAGCCTCCTATTCAGGCTTTAATAGTAACTATGGCACAGTAGCAGAAGAAAGCGTACGTATTGACATGAAAAGCCAGCGCTGGGATATTGCCTCTGAATTTACTGATTTAGGCAACATCGTTAATCGTGTCAAATTTCGCTTAGCAAACACTGAATACCAGCATCAAGAGATTGACGCCGGGGATATAGGTACTACATTTAAAAATCGTGGTATTGAAGGCTCGCTAGAAGTCGGTCACGCCAAAATAGGCAATATTAGTGGAGTCGTTGGCCTGCAATTTCAAAACACCTCCTTTGAAGCGCTAGGCGCTGAAGCATTTGTGCCGAGTACAAATAGCCAAAATAAAGCACTTTATCTTTATGAAGAGCTTCCAATAGACCAGTTCAAATTTAGCTTAGGCGGTCGCACCGAATATACTACGGTAGATGCTGGCACTTGGTCTAAAAATTCAAACGTACAAAACGCAAGCTTCAACCCCACAAGCTATGCATTGGGGGGGTTCTATGCATTCACGCCTAACTGGTCATTGGCTAGCAACCTATCCCACAATGAGCGCGCGCCGAGTTACTTTGAGCTATATGCCAATGGAGCTCACTTAGCCACCGGTCAGTATGAAGTTGGCAATCCCGATTTTTCTCTAGAACGTTCTAATGGCGTTGATGCGCAAATTCGCTGGAAAGATGGCAAAAACTCCTTTAGTGCTGGGCCTTATTACACGAAATTTAGTAGCTTTATTGGGTTGATTAATACGGGCAGTTTTGTCACAGTCCAAGGTCAGCAGTTGCCAGAGGCAAAATTCACCGAAGTAGCAGCAAGCTTCACGGGGTTTGAAACGGAAGGGAAGTTTAACCTTAATGACAATATTGACTTGAAACTGACTGGTGACTACGTACGCGCAACTAACTTAACTTCTGGCCAAGCGCTACCGCACATTGCGCCACTTAGGTTAAGTGCTGGCCTGCAGTATCAGAAGAATGCATTAGGTGCACGGCTGAATGTATTACATGCCTTTGCACAAGAGCGTATAGCCGCCAATGAGTTAGCCACTAATGGTTACACCAATTTGGGCGCAATGGTCACCTACAAATTACCAACTAAGATTAACGTTGAGCTATTTGCTAAAGCCAACAACTTACTCAATCAAGACATTCGTGATTCTGCTTCATTTTTAAAGGATATCGCACCGCAAGGCGCGCGCTCTTTAACAATCGGTTTGCGCAGCGACTTTTAGTGTGGAGGTTAAGACCTCAGTCGGGCTAGCCTAGCAGCAATAAACCCCAAGTAGTAGCCAGTATCGTTAGTGCTAAAAATACTGCGGCGCTGCCTATATCCTTGGCTTGCTTTGCAAGGGAATTATGCTCAGTTGACGTGTGATCTACCGCCGCCTCGATCGCTGAATTTAACAACTCAACAATCAACAGCAACAAAACACTTGCTACCATCAATGCTTGCTCTATCGGGCTTTTCCCCAAATAAAATGCTAACGGAATTAATATAATGGCGAGAAAAACCTCTTGTCGAAATGCATCTTCATGCTTAAAGGCAGCCACGAATCCTTCAATAGAGTAGCCGCAGGCATTAATTAATCTGCGCACACCAGTTTTCCCTTTAAACGGACTGGTCACCAAGTGTTTAGATACTGGCGTTTTTTTAGCTTTACTGCTTGGTTTATTGGTCGTGGTTTGCATCACAGGCTCTCTTTTACAATAGGCTTTTAAATTTAAAGCCTAGATTTTTAATGCGCTTATTTTAACATGCGCTATCATTACGCTTTGGCAACATTACATTAGGTAAATTATGGCACGTACAGTCAATTGTATTAAATTAGGTAGAGAAGCAGACGGCATGGACTTCCCACCTTATCCAGGCGAATTAGGCAAGCGCATTTACACGCACGTTTCTAAAGAAGCTTGGGCAACATGGCTTAAACAGCAAACCATGCTAGTCAACGAAAATCGCCTCAGCCTAGCCGATCAATCTGCTCGGAAATACTTAACCGAACAAACTGAAAAATACTTTTTCGGTGAGGGTGCTGATACCGCACAGGGTTATGTTCCACCCAAAGCTGACTAGAAAATAAAGCATACTTACAATAAAAAAGCGCTGAAAATCAGCGCTTTTTTATTGGGTGGTGCTTATGCTACTGACTGCTGAGTTTCGCGCTCAATATCTTCTAAAGAACTGTGGCGTACATCAATGCCTTTCACCATATACACCACATATTCTGCGATGTTTTTAGCATGGTCACCGATACGTTCAATGGCTTTAGCCACAAACAACACCTCTAATGACATTGATATAGTACGCGGATCTTCTAACATAAAGGTAATGAGCTGACGCATGGCCGCACGAAATTGCTCATCTACCAACTCATCCTGCTTAGCCACTTCAACCGTTTTACTCACATCTAAACGTGCAAAACCATCTAGGGCAGTACGTAACATATCGCGCACTAAAGCCACCATCGATTTAATTTCATTAAAACGTGGCTTATACATGCGATCTTCATCGTAAATTTTCTGTGCAGTACGTGCGATTTTAGTCGCCTCATCACCAATACGCTCAAGGTCGGTAATGGTCTTCACCATCATCATTACCATCCGCAAATCACCAGCGGCTGGCTGGCGGCGAGCAATAATATGGCTACAGTCTTCATCAATTTCGATTTCAAGTGTATTCACACGCTTGTCATTAACCATGACTTCTTTGGCAAGATTGGTGTCAAGTTTTACCAACGCTTCTAGTGCCTGTACGATTTGTAGCTCAACCAAGCCGCCCATTTCAAGTACTTTGGCACGTACCGCTTCTAATTCGGCGTCATATTGCTTAAAGGTATGTTCAGTTTGCATCATGCTTCCTTGGGATTTTACTAATGATACCGCTTAAATTTTAACTACTCTAACGTGCCATACTAATGGTCAATTATGACAACAATATTTCAGACTTAATATACTAGCCCACAGCAACCGAAATACGCATTATTTTTTATAAGTTTTAACGCCATCCGCAGTAGCCAGCAACAATACATTAGCTGGGCGCGCGGCAAACAAACCATTGGTGACTACACCCACAATTTGATTGATCTTGGCTTCCATTGCAATCGGGTCAGCAATACTTAAACCATGCACGTCTAAAATAACATTGCCGTTATCCGTAGTAAAGTTGCGTAACGCTGGCTGGCCACCTAATTTGACTAGTTCACGCGCTACATAGCTTTTAGCCATCGGCAATACCTCAACTGGTAATGGGAATTTACCCAGCACCGCAACGTACTTGCTTTCATCACAAATACAAATGAACTGCTTAGCCACCGCAGCCACGATTTTTTCTCGGGTTAATGCGCCACCGCCACCTTTAATCATATGCAAGTGCTCGGTAATCTCATCTGCGCCATCGACATAAATATCCATGCTATCCACGCTATTTAAGTCAAACACCTCAATACCATGCGCACGAAGGCGTTGCGCTGTTGCTTCAGAACTGGCGACCGCGCCATCGATTTTATGTTTTACTTTAGCTAACTCATCAATGAAAAAGTTGGCCGTTGAGCCAGTACCCACTCCAATAATACCGCCTTTTACATACTCTACAGCCGCTTTTGCAACCTGTTGTTTAAGTTCGTCTTGTGATAACTTCGTTTCATTTTTCTGCATTTTGGTTATATCCCTACATTTTCTTTATAATTACAAACATCTACCACTATACACTGCATGGCCTTTGAATGAAAATTGCCAAAGGCATCTAAATACTTACCATGACTCAAGTAATGCTTAGCATCAACGATTATTTAAATAAAATACAAAACTCACGCGTGTATGACGTGGCAAAAATCACGCCACTTGAACTGCAGCCCAATCTATCTAAACGCATACAGAACAACGTACTTTTAAAGCGTGAAGATATGCAACCAGTTTTCTCGTTTAAATTACGCGGTGCCTATAACAAAATGGCGCAACTGCCTGCTGCCACCCTAGCTAAAGGCGTAATTGCAGCCAGTGCTGGCAACCATGCTCAAGGTGTAGCGCTTAGTGCGCAAAAGCTTGGTTGTAGAGCAGTGATTGTGATGCCTACCACTACGCCGCAAATAAAAATCAATGCAGTCAAAAGCCGCGGCGCGGAGGTGATTCTCTTTGGCGATAGCTATACTGACGCCTATGCAAGGGCACAGGAGTTAGAAAAAACTGAAGGCCTTACTTTTGTACACCCTTACGACGACCCTGACGTTATTGCCGGTCAAGGCACTATCGCACTCGAAATACTTAACCAACACCCTGGTCCTATTCACGCTATATTTTGCTGTGTAGGTGGTGGTGGACTTCTGGCGGGGGTTGCTGCTTACATTAAGGCTATGCGCCCTGAAATTAGAGTGATTGGCGTCGAAGCCAAAGATGCCGAGGCCATGACGCAATCTCTTAAGCTTGGGCATCGCGTTATGCTTGATCAAGTGGGGCTGTTTGCCGATGGCGCTGCCGTAAAACAAGTCGGCGAGCATACTTTTGCCTTATGTCAGCAATATGTAGATGAAATGATCGTAGTTGATAATGATGCTATCTGCGCAGCAATTAAAGATGTATTTGAAGATACTCGTAGCATTTTAGAGCCTGCTGGCGCCCTCGCAACTGCTGGTATAAAAGAGTATGCCAAACGCAATCAGTTGCGGGACGAAACCTTGATTGGTATCGCTTCTGGCGCGAATATGAATTTCGACCGCTTGCGCTTTATTGCAGAGCGCGCTGAAGTTGGTGAAAAGCGTGAGGCAGTATTAGCGGTGAGTATTCCCGAGCAGCCGGGTGCGTTTAAAACTTTCTGCCGTCTGCTGGGTGATCGCAATATCACTGAGTTTAACTACCGATACTCTGATCCAAAAATTGCGCATATCTTTGTCGGCGTTGCTATTGCCGAACCTAGTGAAGCCACCAACTTAGTCGTGGCTCTGCAAGCTAAAGGCTTACCCGCATTAGATTTAACCGATAATGAAGTGGCCAAGTTGCATTTGCGTCATTTAGTAGGTGGCCATGCCCCGCAAGCCACCAATGAAATGGTGTTTAGATTTGAGTTTCCGGAAAAACCTGGCGCTCTAATGAAATTTTTAGATACCATGGGCCACGACTGGAATATTAGCTTATTCCATTATCGTAATCATGGAGCTGACTTTGGTCGCGTGCTGGTTGGCATGCAGGTGCCACCGGCTGATACTAATCAGTTCCATGAATTTTTAGATCAACTAGGTTATCCGCACTGGGATGAAACTGAAAACCCTGCCTATAAGTTATTTTTGGGTTAGTTTTTAGTCTAAATGCCCAGAATTTTGTTTGTATACAACCAATCAAAACTAAGCCGCTGTTAACTAATACATATAAAGACAAGAGTTGATCTTGCTGATATCCAACAGTCAGTTAAGTATGGATTTTCACCTAGATTGAACCTAAACCAGCATGGCGTGCCTTACTTAATACTGATAGATAAGAAAAAATAAGATTGAACAAAAGGAGCAATAAAGCATGAAATTAACGCACTGGATGATGGTTTTCGCAACGGGAATCTGTTTAAACGCGAGTGCCACAGCTGCTGATCGTGGCAAAGCCTATGTTTCAAATCAGGATGGCGGAGTTACGGTAATCGACCTCAACACACTGACCACTGACACTGTAATTGACGTTAAGGCTGAAGGGCCACGCGGCCTCGCCGTCAGCGAAGATGGTAAATTACTGGTAGTTGCGACCCGCGAAAATGGGAGCATTTCTATCATTGACACAGCAACTAATGAAGTGATGAAGCAAATTGCTGTGGGTAAAAATCCGGAGTTTGTGCGCGTGCGCGGAAACTTTGCTTTTGTTTCCTATGAACCCAGTTCTAAAGGTGGTCCTCCGCCAGTAGCAGGTACTGTAGCTATTGCGACCCCCGAAGAGGCCGATGACGATAAAGAACCTGCGCGTATCGGCATTGTGGATTTAAAGCTTGGCAAAAAAGTACGCGAAATTATCGGTGGCCCTGAAACTGAAGGCATTGAATTTAGCCGTGACGGCAAGCAACTAGTGATCACTAACGAAGCCGACAATACGGTCACTGTGCACAGTATGAAAACCGGCAAATTACTTAAAACCATTCAAACGCATGATTATGGCGACAGACCTCGTGGCATCAAGGTTTCACCTGATGGTAAAACCTACATAGTCACCCTAGAGTATGGCAATAAATTTATGGTGATGGACAAAAAATTTAATGTGTTACGCACAGTAGACACGGGTGGGGCACCATATGGCGTTGCTTATGACCGTAACGGCGAGCGCATTTTTATTGCCGCTAACAAGGCCAAGACGATGGAAGTGTATGACGCAAAAACCTTTGAAAAGATTAAAGACATTACTACGGGCAACCGTTGCTGGCACTTTAGCTTCACACCGGATGACAAAGAAATTCTGCTCGCTTGCGGCAAGTCTGACGCAGTATTTGTAATTGATGTTGAAAAGCTAGAAGTAACCAAGCAAATTCAAGATAAGAAAATGCCTTGGGGTGTAGTGACTTACCCTAAATCTATGGGTAGCTTAGATAAGCCACTGTAGTTAATACCTGTAATAACGAAAAAGCCGCGCATGCGCGGCTTTTTTTATTCGGATTCGGCCTTAAGTTGAGTCATTATAAAATCCCACTCTTTAGGATCTACTGGCGTAATCGATAGTCGGTTTCCACGTTGCAAGATGCGCATATGCTCTAATTCAGAAAAGGTACGTAACTCTTTTAGACTTAACAATCTTGTTTTTCGTACCAATTTCACATCTACATTTAACCATCGTGGCGTTTCTGGAGTCGCTTTGGCATCGTAGTATTTGTGACCCTTGATGAACTGCAGTCTATCTGGATACGCCAGCGTACAGACTTCAGCAATACCAGCAATGCCAGGCACATCACAATTGGAGTGGTAAAAAAACACCCCATCGCCCACCCGCATTTGGTCGCGCATAAAGTTACGCGCCTGATAGTTACGAATGCCATACCAATCGACTGTTTGGTTAGGAAAGCCCGCCAAGTCGTCAATGGAGACATCGGTCGGTTCAGATTTCATTAGCCAATAACGCATAGCTCGCCTTTAGTGTTAATTTGTTATGATTGACTGCATTAACTGTATCGCTAATGTATGTCATAGTGATTCATTAGTCGCGACTTTATCAAAAATCAGAGAATATTTATATGGCCAATAATCTTAGTAAAAAGCCGCAAGACAAAAATGTACTCGGCACCACTTTACAATTGTGTAGCCTCAACCCCCTCACTGGCTTTACGCGTAGCGGTTGTTGCGAGACGGGTCCTAATGATAACGGTAGCCATACTGTATGCGCGCAAGTCACCGATGAGTTTTTAGCTTACTCTATCTTTCGTGGCAATGACTTAAGTACACCGCGGCCAGAGTATGGCTTTGAAGGTTTGCAAGCTGGTGATCGTTGGTGTGTATGTGCGGCACGCTGGCTAGAGGCTTCCGAAGCGGGCTTTGCACCGCCAGTCATCTTAGAAGCCTGCCATGTCAATTGCTTAGACATTGTTAGTTTGGCCGACCTTAAATATCATGAGTTACGCTAAGCAAAAAAGGGAGTTCTCCACGGATAAAGCTTAGACCAGCATCCTGAACCAAAAAGGCTCAAGTGGAAAAGGCCTAGAGCGCATTAGGTACACCCGCCAAGAGATTCTTAAAAGAACACTCAATTTAGGGCGCGCACACAACAACTCGAATGACCGAAACCGATGCTATAAACTAGTTCAAGGAATTATTAGCCTAAACCGCACCGCAGAGAACAAACTGTGAAAGTTGGAATTAAATGGCGGGTTCAATGCCCAGCAAAACCAACCTAAAAATATCTAAATACTGTACTGCTGAAAACTCGCAAGGTGTTTACTTTGTAGCACACGCCTTATCAATTTGATCCTGCATTTGGGTGACTCTACGCTTAATATCACCAACATCCACACTACCGCTTTTACTGTTAAGCAACTCATGTGCTAGATTCAGTGCCGTCATAATGGCAATCCGCTCCGCACCAACTACTTTGCCATTATCGCGAATATCGCGCATTTTCTTATCTAAAAAATTAACTGCATTAATCAAACCTGGACGCTCTTCATCGGTACAAGACACCGTAAAGTCACGACCCATTATATTGACATCAACACCCTTAGCTTTGTTCATTATCTTTTACCGTAGCTGCGTTAAGGCAGGCTCTCCATCAACGCTTCAATCCGCACACTCGCTTGATCCATATTAGCCTTTAGTAACGCGCTATCAGTTAGTGTCGCATTTAAATCCACGCGTAATTGCGCGTTTTGATTGCGCAAATCGTCGCACAGAGAAATGAGCTGTGAGAGTTTTTGTTCTAAGGCTTTTAAGTCGGCATCCATAGGGGCATAGTAATTTAAAAAAATGAGTAAGGTCAATAGCTAACCGCTATATTTAAAAGTATTACAACACATTGCAGTGAGTGCTGTACAAACCTCAATACAAAATAGTTCAATTTGATAAAAAAATAACCGCTATAATTGCGCCTTGTTGTCAGGTGCCAAGCTTGTTTTCTACAAACAAGGTGAAACTGGGAAATAGGTGCGTTAAGTCAAATTAACTAGTCCTATGCTGCCCCCGCAACGGTAAGTGAATGTAGTTTTGCAATATGCCACTGAGCTCAAGCCTAGAAAAGGCAAGACTTGGGAAGGCGCAAAACACTAGGTGTCAAAACCTAACGCTCATAAGCCCGGAGACCGGCCTCACAACATATACGCTAGGAAATACCGCGGGGTGACGGTAAATATAGGCAGCGCTTTTTGCGTCGATAACTCGACCGCGCAGTCAATTTTATTTTCATGTTGCTGTATTCCCTACCTTTAAAACTAAGACCTGAACATACAGGCCTAAAAACAATCTACTCGCGGGGTCGCGTGCAGATTAAGGGAAAATAACCATGAAAAGATCTACCATTGCCAGCCTCATAGGCCTGGCGTTTACCTCACCAACTTTTGCAGCTGACAATATCAAATTAGCGGATGTCGTAGTTACAGCGTCACGCGTGCCACAGCCCCTTGAGAGTGTCATTGGC
>Ga0114964_10000390_pt1 | contig 33817 bp, 28 predicted proteins | sample C_131016_MF_Meta_FD_92638 | JGI IMG/M metagenome (GOLD analysis project Ga0114964, IMG submission 92638) | Freshwater microbial communities from Lake Croche, Canada to study carbon cycling - C_131016_MF_MetaG | ecosystem: Environmental > Aquatic > Freshwater > Lake | place: Lake Croche, Canada...
GACTAGACTAGACTTAGCCAGATATCATACCCTTCTATTTTGAGGTTCTTATGACCACAGTCAATATGCTTGAAGCCAAAACATCTTTATCTCGCCTGGTCGATGCGATTGAACAGGGGCGGGAAACAGAAATCGTGATCGCTAGAAACGGGAAACCGGCTGCGAAACTGGTTCCTCTGGATTCGGTGTCTACTGACCATAGGATGGGTGTCGCCAAAGGTCTTTTCGTCGTGCCCGACGATATCGATGCGCATAATGACGAAGTGGCCCGGTTGTTTTTAGGGGAGGACCATTGAATCTTCTGCTGGATACCCATGTTGCTTTGTGGGCCATTACTGATAGCCCACGATTATCTTCAGATACAAGGAAACTCATCACGGCAGACCGAACGACCGTCTACGTGAGCGTTGCAAGCCTTTGGGAAATCAGCATCAAACACTCGCTGGGTCGAGGGGAAATGCCAATAACGGCTCAGGATGCGCTGGGATATTTTCAAACGTCCGGATATCGCATCCTCAGCATTGCGCCAGAGCACGCGATCGCCGTATCCGACCTCCCGCACCATCATCACGATCCATTTGACAGAATGATCGTTGCGCAAGCATTAGTGGAGCCACTCCGTCTAATGACACACGACGCTTTTGTTCAACTTTACAGTCCGACTATCATTCACATCTGAGCAGGGTCAGTTTTCAGTTAACCTCAACATAGAGTGTTGCCGTATCAGGCAAAAAAGAGCAGCATTATTTCTTGATATAAAGATCCGTAATGGTCCCTTCAATCATTTCAGCGGCTAATGGGAAGGTTTCTGAAAGCGTCGGATGGGGATGAATCGTGAGAGAAATATCTTCCATGTCCGCCCCCATTTCTAGAGCGAGGACCGCTTCACCAATCAATTCACCAGCGTTCGGACCCACCATGCCCGCCCCAAGGATGCGCTTTGATTCTTTATCGACCAGAATCTTGGTCAAACCTTCGCGGCGCCCCATCCCAAGCGCACGCCCACTGGCGGCCCAAGGGAACGTCGCGACCTCATAGGGAATTCCCTCCGCCTTCGCCCGTGTCTCATTAAGACCCATCCAAGCAAGCTCAGGATCGGTGTAGGCGACCGATGGGATCGTCAACGCCTGAAAGGCCGACTTATGACCCGCAACCACTTCGGCGGCAACTTTAGCCTCATGGGTTGCCTTATGGGCCAACATGGGGTTACCCACCACGTCGCCGATCGCAAAGATATGAGGAACATTGGTTCGTTGGGTGTTATCGACCGGGATAAAACCCCGCTCATCGACCCTCACGCCGGCTTTCTCTGCCGCAATCGTCAATCCATTGGGCCGTCGACCTACCGCTACCAGCACCTTGTCGAATAACAGGGAGGCAGGCACATCGTCACCTTCAAAGAAGACTTCAAGGCCTTCCTTTTTGGATTCGATTCGGGTCACCTTGGTCTTCAAGTGAATCTTGTCACACCATTTCATCATCCTTTGATGAAGCGGCTTCACCAAATCGGCATCACAGCCAGGGATCAGTTGATTCATCCACTCAACGACGGTGATGGACGATCCAAGGGCATGGTAAACCGTGGCCATCTCAAGGCCAATGATCCCCCCGCCCACAATCAGAAGGCGACTAGGGATATCGGCCAATTCGAGGGCTCCGGTGGAATCAATGAGCCTTGGATCATCATGGGGAAAACCGGGGATTTTCACCGGTTGCGATCCCACCGCGATGATGGCGGTGTCGAAGCGAATTTCTTTTGATCCCTCGGCCCCAGTCACCGTCAAGCTCTTGTCAGAGCTAAATTGCCCGACGCCCTGAATCACCTCGACACCCCGCTGCTTCGCCATACTGGCAAGCCCCATGGTGAGCGTCTTAACAACCTTATTCTTGTGACCCCTGACCTTATCTAGATCAATTGTCGGCGGCTCGAAATGGACGCCAGTGTGCTCACTTTCTTGGGTCTCGTGAATGACCTGCGCCGTGTGGAGGAGTGCTTTCGAGGGGATACAGCCAACATTAAGACAAACCCCACCCAGGGTCGGATAACGCTCAACGAGAATGACTTTCTGACCAAGATCAGCCGCACGAAAGGCCGCCGTGTAGCCTCCTGGACCGCCGCCAAGGACCAAAACCTCGGCGTGGAAAGACAAAGGATCACTCATGCTGAAATACCTTGATAGTGATGAGGCTGAGGAGCGCTCAGAATTTAGAGCAGAACGCGCCGAAGATCCGCCAGTGTGCTGCTCAGATGAACAATGAAGCGGGCCGCTGAGGCTCCATCGATCACGCGATGGTCATAGGATAAGGACAATGGCAGCATCAATCGCGGCACAAACTGACCCTCTTGATAGACAGGCTTCATTTGGCTTTTGGAAAGCCCCAGAATAGCGACTTCGGGTGCATTGATGATCGGCGTAAAGGCGGTTCCGCCGATCCCCCCAAGACTTGAGATGGTAAAACAGCCCCCTTCAAGATCAGCACCCCGAAGCTTCTTATTGCGTGCCTTTTGACTCAAATCCATCAACTCTTGAGCGATCTCAAAGACGCTCTTCTGATCGACATCCCGAACCACCGGAACGACCAGCCCTTCAGGGGTATCGACGGCCACCCCAATATGAACGTAGTGCTTGAGGATCAGCGTCTCCAAAGAGGGATCCAAGGAGGCATTAAAGGTGGGATGGGCTTTCAAACTCGCCGCAAGCGCCTTCATGACAAACGGTAAAAACGAGAGTTTGATGCCGCGCTTCTCAGATTCACTTTTAAGAGAAACCCTGAAGGCTTCAAGGTCGGTGATATCCGCCTCATCGTACTGAGTAATATGCGGGATCGAGAGCCAATTACGATGGAGGTTGGGGCCTGAGAGCTTCTGGATCCTTGAAAGGGGCACTGCGTTGACCGCGCCAAACCGGCTAAAATCGACCAGGGGCGCCGGAGGGAGACCAAACCCGAGGCCGCCGCCAGAGGACTTAGCAGCAGCGCCCGCGAGACTGGCTTTGACATAGCCCTGGACATCCTCACGTGAAATCCGCGCTTTGGGCCCAGTGCCTTTGACCTCATGAAGATCGACACCTAATTCACGGGCGAATTTACGAATGGCGGGCGTTGCGTGGGGGGGAACCCCGTTCTCGGAGGAAGACAAGACCGGAGGCGCGATCGCTAGCGGGGGCGCAGGGGCCAGTGGGGCGATCACAGCCACCGACGGGGCCATTTCAGGAACAGCAGCCGGCACCCCCTGCGCGCTCTGAACCTCCATCACCAAGACCAACGCGCCTTTACTCACCCGATCTCCAGGCTTCAGCGTAATCTCCTTCACAACCCCCGCTAAAGGGGAAGGAACCTCCATTGCTGACTTGTCACTTTCAAGGGTAATCAAGGAATCATCAAGAGCGACCACGTCACCCGGCTTGACTAAGACCTCAATGACTTCGATGTCCTTGAAATCGCCAATATCAGGAACCGTGACATTCTCAAGACGAGGGACCGAAGGAGCGGTCACCGGAACGACCAGGGCTAGCGGCGGAGCGATTGGCTCAATGGACGGGGCTGCCACCGCTTTGGGCGCTGCTACCGGCGCTGCGACTGGGACCGTCTCGGTGGCGGTTTCAAGCAACAGGATGAGGGATCCTTTGCTGACCCGATCCCCTGGCTTGATGTTGAGGCTAGACACTGTCCCACCGACCGGAGAAGGCACTTCCATGGCGGCCTTATCACTTTCGAGGGTTATCAGGGAATCTTCAGGCTGAACAACATCACCCGGCTTGACCAGCACCTCGATGACTTCAATATCTTTGTAATCACCAATATCTGGAACATGAACTTCTTTGAGAACGGCAGCCATGGGAAATCCTCAGACAGTCAGCGGATTGGGTTTTTCAGGATCAATGCCCAGCGTCTTGATGGCGTCGGTGACCACCTTGACCGGAATGTCGCCCTGATCGGCCAGCGACTTTAAAGCCGCCAGAGTGATGTAATTGCGATCCACCTCAAAGAACCTACGAAGCTCGGAGCGACGGTCGCTGCGACCAAACCCATCGGTTCCCAAGACCGAATAACTTCTCGGCACAAAAGGCCTGATCTGATCGGCGACCAGTCGCATGTAGTCAGAGGCCGCAACGATCGGACCCTTGGTCCCTGTCAGTTGCTCCTCCACATAGCTGATACGCCGGGGCTTTGAAGGATGTAAGAGATTCCAGCGCTCCGCATCAAGGCCGTCACGCCGGAGCTCATTGAAGCTGGTCACACTCCAGACATCGGCATCGATCTTGAACTGGGTCTTGAGGACCTCGGCCGCCGCCAAGGTTTCTCTCAAAATGGTGCCGCTCCCAAGGAGCTGAATCTTGGCATTTTTACCCGCATCTTTGATCTTGTACATCCCCTTCACGATGCCTTCGCGCGAGCCTTCTGGCATCGCGGGATGGGCGTAATTCTCGTTCATGACGGTCAGATAATAAAAGACCTGATCGCCATCCTGATACATCCGCCTCAGGCCATCTTGAATGATAACGGCCAATTCGTAGGCATAGCAGGGATCATAGGCGACACAGTTAGGGATCGCTGACATCGCGAGGAGACTGTGACCATCTTGGTGTTGGAGGCCTTCACCGGCCAAGGTCGTCCTGCCCGCGGTGCCGCCTAAAAGGAAACCTTTGGCCCGCATATCGCCGGCGGCCCACATGAGATCACCGACCCGCTGGAAGCCAAACATCGAATAGTAGATATAGAACGGGATCATCTGCACATTGTGATTGCTGTAGGCGGTACCCGCCGCAATCCAAGAACACATCGCGCCAGACTCGTTGATCCCCTCTTCGAGAATCTGCCCGGTCTTGTCCTCCCGGTAGTACATCACGCTATCGGAATCTTCAGGCTCATAGAGCTGGCCGACCGATGAATAGATTCGGTACTGCCGAAACAGACTATCCATACCAAAGGTCCGTGCTTCATCAGGAACAATCGGCACCACATAACGTCCGATCTTGTTGTCTCTCAACAGCAGGGTCAAAATCCTGACAAACGCCATCGTGGTCGACATGTCACGATCTTCGGTGCTCTTCAGCATGCTCTCGAAAAGCGGGAGATCGGGAACCTGGAGGTGCGGTGAATCGCGGCGCCGCTGAGGCAAAGGCCCCCCAAGGGCCTTGCGGCGCTCCTGCATGTACTGCATTTCAGGGCTGTCGTCCGCGGGCCGATAGTAAGGCACATCCGCCAACTGGTCATCGGCCAGGGGGATCTTAAAACGATCGCGGAAAGCCCTGATCGATGCGTCATCGAGCTTTTTCTGCTGATGCGTCGACATCCGGCCCTCACCGACAGGCCCCATCCCATAACCCTTGACCGTTTTGGCAAGAATGACGGTCGGCTGGCCCGCATGGTTCGAGGCCGCATGATAGGCGGCATAGACCTTGTGGGCATCGTGGCCACCCCGATTCAGCCGCCAAATGTCGTCATCGGACATGTTGGCGACCATGTCCTTCAGTTCAGGATACTTACCAAAGAAGTGCTCCCGCGTGTAAGCGCCGCCTTTGGCCTTATACGCCTGGTATTCCCCATCCACGGCCTCTTCCATCCGTTTCCTGAGAAGTCCCTTGGTATCCTTCGCTAATAAGGGATCCCAATAAGACCCCCAAACGACCTTGATCACATTCCAGCCAGCGCCCCGGAAATTAGCCTCCAGTTCCTGAATAATCTTGCCATCACCCCGAACCGGGCCATCAAGACGCTGCAAGTTGCAGTTGATAACGAACACGAGGTTGTCGAGCTTCTCACGCCCTGCAAGACCGATGGCGCCCAGCGATTCAGGCTCATCCATTTCGCCATCGCCACAGTAGCACCAGGTTTTTCGCCCCGCAGTCGACTGGATTCCGCGATCTTCAAGATACTTCATGAAGCGGGCTTGGTAGATCGACATGATCGGCCCAAGCCCCATCGATACCGTTGGGAACTGCCAAAAATCAGGCATCAGCCACGGGTGGGGGTATGAACTCAGACCCTGACCCTTGCCCTCGATCTCGGCCCGGAAATAATCCAGCTGCTCCTCACTGAGGCGTCCTTCCATGAAGGCGCGGGCGTAGATACCGGGCGCTGCATGTCCTTGGAAGTAGACCAAATCGCCCCCAAACTCCTTGGTCGGGGCCCGGAAGAAATGGTTAAAACCGACATCGTAAAGGGTCGCAGCCGAGGCAAAACTTGCGATATGGCCACCGTACTCCGTGGATTTGCGGTTGGCCCTGACGACCATGGCCATGGCATTCCAGCGAATAAAGGAGCGGATGCGATGCTCGATCGTCGCATCACCCGGCGATCGCGCTTCTAAATGGGTGGGAATGGTATTGATGTAGGCGGTGTTCGCCGTATAAGGGAGATTTGCACCCGCCCGTCGGGCCTCATCCACCAGGTTCTCTATGAGAAAATGGGCTCTCTCAATCCCCTGTGATCCGATGACTGCCTGGAGGGAATCAAGCCACTCCCGGGTTTCATCCGGATCGGGATCATGCGTCAACTGAAGGTTCTGGATATTTTGGGAATTTGAGCCAACCGCCATACTTTTTGAAGTCCTTTGGAACAGGGGTTCATCCGCACAAGGGGTGATTATAGACAAGGGACCCCCCTTGTTCCATTCAAATTCAAGATCATTGTTTAGGGACAAATAGATCCGCAGACCTTAGGAGGGCTCGCGGGCAGCCCCTAAGGGAGCCGAACTCCCCCTATGAGAAGACCTTGAAGGCCGCCCTAAGCGCCTTTGGTTGCCCTTTTTCGGATTCTCGAATAGGGTTCATAGCGGGACGACAGGATCGTTCCGTCACGATAATGAAATAAATCATCAACACGAAGATAACGTGTTTTAAGGAGAAAAAACCCATGAATATCATGCGTCGAAGTGCTGCGGAGTGTTTGGGGACTTTTTGGCTGGTCTTTGGCGGCTGCGGGAGCGCCGTTCTTTCGGCAGCCTATCCGGAACTGGGTATCGGCTTCCTCGGGGTCGCCTTCGCCTTTGGTCTTACCGTCCTCTCGATGGCCTATGCCATTGGCCACATCTCAGGGTGTCACCTCAATCCTGCCGTCACGATTGGACTGGTCTCAGGCGGGCGCTTTCCCGCTAAGGAGGTGCTCCCCTATGTGATGGCCCAAGTTCTAGGGGCCTTAGCCGGCGCTGCCGTCCTTTACCTCATCGCAAGCGGCAAGGCAGGCTTTGATGTGGTCGGTAGCGGTTTTGCTAGCAATGGCTATGGTGATCATTCGCCGGGCCAATACAGTCTTCTCGCCGCCTTGACCCTCGAAATCGTGCTCACCTTCATGTTCCTTATCATTATCCTAGGGGCCACCGACAGTAAGGCCCCCGTGGGTTTTGCACCCATCGCCATCGGCCTTGGGCTGACCCTGATTCACTTGATCGGCATTCCCGTCGACAACCTATCGGTCAACCCGGCAAGAAGCACCGGCCCTGCCCTCTTCGTCGGTGGTTGGGCGCTAGGCCAGCTCTGGTTGTTCTGGGTCGCTCCGCTCATAGGCGCTTTCCTCGCGGGCAAAACCTATCGTCTCCTGAGGGGGCGCTAGCCATAAGGACCGGCCGGACATCGTGCTCCCCGGCCGGTCGACCCTCATGAGCGCACGTTGGGCCCAGCGGCGGAAGTCACTGTTTCTGTTTTTTACCCAAATGGCCGTCCATAGATAGCCATGAGGAAGCTTGAGGGCATGCGGAATCGACTGCAGTTCGGGGTAAGGGATTCCCGGCCGTCGATGATGATCCGCGTGCCGGGTCAGTCCCAGAAAGAGGAAATAACTCACCTTGGAATCGCAGCACCAGGCCGTATTCGATGAGTGCGCGGCGCCCAACGTCAGGCCGTAGTGTTGAAAATAATTGACCGACTCCAGCAGCCGAATGGCCACCCCGCTAATGTAGATCCAAGCAAACAGCGCCAACCCCCCAAAGAGCCACCCATAACCCAGCATCAAGAGTCCCTCGACGATGACGCCAAGCCACACCCGATGAGGCTGTGCGCTGACCGCAATGCGCCATTGACGATTCAAAGAACGCCAGAAAAAGGCCTCATAAGTCTCACCCGGCTCTGCGGTGGAAGGATCCGCCTGACTCCCAAGACGGGCATGATGTCCTTGCCGATGGGCGATGGCGAAATGATCATAGAAGGTCAGCAGGAGCATAAGACGACCTAATAAATGCTGCCCGCGAGCGCGGCGGTGAATGAGTTCATGCGCCGGGGCGATCACTGAACAGCAAAGGGTGGTCCCACCGAGGATTCTCAAAACCACCAAATTCAAAAAACCAGTGGCGTTGTTATAAAGTCCACCCCAGTGGATATCACCGAGCATCATGCCCATCGCCAGAAGATTGAGAATCTGCAGCAGGACAAGAAGGTAGAGAAGACCATCAAAGAACCAGTGTGGCGCCCTGGAAGGCATCCATCGGGTTTCGCTTTTTGCCCGATAATCCCATCCGATCAAGGCCCAGACGGGGAGCGTAAAAGCGACCGCCGACCAGGGACTGTGCGGCCCTGAAAGAAGAAAAACAAGAAAGGTCATCGGTAACAGCAGCGACACGCTAAAACCGATCCACCAGGGCAAGACGAACCTTTTAGGTTTCATAGCGGTCGAAAGCAATGAGAGAATTCCTAAGGAAAATAAGCCGAGCCGCCACCATCGACGATCAGCTAGAGTCTTCACAATGACCGAGAAAGGCCACAAAAGTGCCCCAGCCATTTACCTGGGTCTCGGCGCGACCTACCACGATCCCGCTCTCGCCGTGATCGACGAAGGGGGTGACGTGCTCTTTGCTGAGGCTCTGGAGCGTCCCCTCCAGTACAAACGCGCGCTCAACTGTGAGCCTGACAATCCTTTTGAACTGCCGAAGATTCTTGAGCAGTTAGCGCCTAATACCCCCCGCTTCATCGTCGCCACTAATTGGAAGGCGCGAAGGCCTTGGTATGAACATCTCGCCAAAAACCTCTCCTGGCTCTCCCCAGAAGGTATTCTTCGCTACCAAGGCCGTCAACTAACCACGTGTCTTGAGACGTGGGAACTCAACCACATGCAAGCGCTTCAGCACCATGCCCTGAAGCGCGTTGGACTGAATCTCGCTCGACTCATCCGAACCGATTACAGAGGCGCCAGCGTCCATTTTCGTCACTATGACCATCATCTCTGTCACGCGGCCCTTGCGGCTTATGGCAGCCCCTTTGAAGAGTCGGCCTGTGCGGTCATTGATTCCTACGGTGAAGAAGGGTCCTTAGCCTTCTTTCATCAACAAGGGGGGCAACTGACGCCCATCAGCCATTCAAGAGGACCTCAAAGCCTCGGTTTTCTTTATATGAAGCTGACCCAATTGTGCGGTTTCAATTGGATGGCGGGCGAAGAGTGGAAGGTCATGGGGCTCGCCTCCTATGGCCAATTAGATCACGAAGTGATGGGTTGGCTGCGAGCCATGATCAGGGTTCGTGGCCTTTCTCTGATCCAGGACAGAACCGCCTTCTTTCACGCCCTAAAGCAATTGGAGACTCGGCAACGCCGCCCTGAAGATCCGCCTGAGGCCGCCGCCAATCTCGCCTTTACCGGCCAGCAGTTTTTCACCGAAACCGTCCATCAATTGCTCCATGCGCTCGCCGAGCGCTCAGGCGTCAAACAATTGACCCTCGCCGGTGGCTGCGCACTCAATTCGGTCATGAACGGCCGCATCTTAAGCGCGACCCCCTTCGAATCACTGCATGTCCCTTCAGCGCCCGCCGATGACGGCACTGCGCTCGGCGCCGCTTTGCTGGCCTACAGAGAAGATCATCAAGATCTCCCGCCGCGAAAGAGCGCCTTGACCCCCTTCCTCGGAAGTCATATTGATCAGGATGCCCTCGAACGATTCAAGGCTTTTTCAGGCCTGGACCACGAGGATCTCCCTGGATCCATGCTCTATCAAAAAACGGCCGATCTCCTCGCCGAGGGGGCTATCATCGGCTGGGTTCAGGGCGCGGCTGAATTTGGCCCAAGAGCCCTCGGCCATCGATCCATACTGGCCGATCCACGACCCCGGCAGATGATGGACAAAATCAACGCATGCGTGAAATTCCGCGAGCGATTCAGGCCTTATGCCCCCTCGATTCTTCACGAATATGGTCCTGATTATTTCGAGGATTACCAGGATACGCCTTACATGGAGCGGACCCTCAGGTTCCGGCCTGAAGTGAGGGAGCGGGTGCCTGCGGTCGTCCATGTCGATGGCAGTGGCCGACTCCAGTCGGTCACCAAAATCAGAAATCCAGAGTTTTATCCCCTGATCGAAGCCTTCCATACCAAGACCGGCATTCCGATCCTCCTCAACACCAGCTTTAACGTCATGGGCAAACCCATGGTGCATTCGGTCGAAGATGCTTTTGGCGTCTTCCTGGGTTCAGGGCTTGATGGCCTCGTTATCGGCCACACTCTGTTCAAAAAAAATCGGGGCATTTGATGAGCGGTCTTGCCCACCTTTGCCGGCACTTACTGATGGGGCTCCCGGGAGATCCCGCGACGCTCAAGGCCCTTCACGCCGCGAGGCAATGGTTTGAAGGCCAGCGCCTCAAGATCAGCCAATCGCCGCCACCCCCCCTGTTGAATCGGCTTTCAGGTTCCAAGAGCGCCCGACTGGCCCCTCTCTTTTTGATGGATGGACTGTGGCTGGCAGGGCTTTTCGCACCCGCCACCGGACATCTGTCTTCAAGATGCCGGCTGCACCCCATCTTTATGGACAGCCTCGGGCTTGGGACCCCCAAGCATTCATCGGGAGAGGCTTTCAGAGCCTATCATGCGCGTCAAGGCGACCATTTTCACCGCCTTGAATATCCCGCTCTTTTTATCGATGACTTGAATCTTGAAGGCTGCGCGATGGTTCTCATCATCCTCGTGTTTCAGCATTCACCGATCCGCTACTTTCCAGAAATCATCGGATTCACCCTCACCCACCTCAAAAGACCGCCTGAGGATTTTGAAAATGAGATTCAACTGAAGCGTCGAAGCCAACACCGGATCTTGGCCGAACAGGCGCTTCAAGAAGCCGCTTTCAATGATCAAGAAGCAAATCGCTTGCTGATCGGAGAAGCCCTCTACAGGGCCTCCTTCAACGCCTTATCAGGACCCCCCCATGCCGCGGCCGAAGGCGAGTTCGAACCCGCCACAAAGGCGATGATTCGAATCATTCAAGGCAAAATGCCTGAAGCCCTCGGCTACCATGGGGGGGTAATGCTGAAAGGACAGTCACTCGATGACTGGTTCAGGCAAGGGCCTCACGCGGCCGGGGCGATCGTTGAGGCTCTAGAGGCCCCTGACGAGAGCCAAAGGCAGTGCCCGGTCGCCCACCGATTGCTTCAAGCGATGAACTTCGGCGGCCCCATGTATGGCGTCTTTACCCAAGGTGAGCGCGATATCGCCTCGTGCTGGATGAAGAACCCTCAAACCCTGGTCCCAAAGACACCTTGCCGAACCGGCCAGCGAGACCCTAAGCCGGTCCATCGACGATCCACCGCCGCAGCCATGAGGGAGGACCGCCTAGGGGCTCGGGAGCTCTATGGAGCGCTCCTTCAAACGGAGTCGCCGCTTGAAGCACCGGATAGAGCAGCCGCCTGGCTTCGAGCGATTTTGGCCAGAACCGACAGCTGGACCCGCATCGGCCTCTTGCCCAAAGCGCAACCCTACCATCCGGCATCCTTAGATCAATGGGTCCGGGGGCAACACCGCAAGGCCGTCGATCGTCATCCAAGCTCCCCAAAACCGATCACCGTCGACAAAGGCTTCTGTCACTGGATTCTCTTACAGTTGTCGCCCGCCATTCTGGTCGACGGCGCCTGGCTATGGGGTCTCCAGAAACCCTCAGAGGCGCTAAGGCCCTGGGATCGCGATCTGATCCGCATCCACTTTGATGAATTAGGCGAGGGCCAACCGGAGTGGAATCACCCCAACATTTATCGAGAGCTCCTGATCAGCGAAGGCATCGAGATAGGCGATTTTAGGGCCACGGCCTTTCAACAAGATCGACGACTATTGAACGCCGCCTTCGATTTTCCATGCACTCTCCTGTCGATGGGCGCCCTCCAATCGATTTATCCGGCGGAATGTCTGGGTCTCAATCTTGCCATCGAAACCAGCGGCCTTGGGACACATTACCTCCGGGCCATCGAAATTCTCCGTCATCATCAGATCAATCCAGCTATCGTCGGCCTTCATCTCAGCATCGATAATCTCGCCTCGGGTCATTCGGCTCGCGCCCTGAGGGCGATCGAGCGTTATCTTGAAACCCTTCAAGCCGTTGAAGGACCCGAGGCCACGCAGGCGGCCTGGCAACGTATTTGGCGAGGTTTCAACTGTTTTAAGGTCGCCAATCTACCCCTGACTGCTCGCCTGATCGGCCGACTCTTTCTGCATCAACACGGATGTCCAGTGGAATCCTTAGGGTCTCTAGCCACGCCATAGGGTTGTCATATGGCGCCTTTATCATCTTCCCTGAACTTTAAGGGCCGAGACTGACCTCAACTGAAGTCATCAATAAAACAAAAGAGGACTCTGATTTCCCGGTTTTTATTAGGGTTGCCAGAGCTAACAAGATAAGGAATAGTAGTTCTTTAGCATGGAGATGGAGATCCTCTGTCCCTCCACCTAACGCCTTGACCAGGAGTCAATATGAGTTCTAGTGAGTACAACAACCCAAGCGTTGCTAATCGAGGTTCCGATTCCTGCGTGATGGTTATCTTTGGTGCCACCGGCGATCTGACCCGACGAAAGCTGATCCCTGCTCTTTACAATCTGGCCAAGGCCCGATTACTCTCACCCAACTTTGCCATTGTCGGGATTGGTTCAAAGACCATGGAGCAAGAGGCCTTCAACGAAAAGATGTTGGATGCCATTCGGGAGTACGCCAAAGATCAGGTTGATCTTGAGATTCTCAACTGGTTTGGCAGCCGCATTACCTACGTGAATGGCGATTTTGGTGATGACGGGCTCTACGGCCGTCTTGATGCCCATTGCCAATCGATTAAGACCGAAAAGAGAATCAGCAACAACCATTTCTACTATCTGGCGACGGCTCCCAGTTTCTTTGGATCCATCATTCAAAAGCTCGGTGCTGTAGGGATGACCAAAGAGGATAACGATAGCTGGCGCCGGGTCATCATCGAAAAGCCTTTCGGGCGGGATTTGGCTTCTGCGATGGAGCTCAATATCGAGGTGAAGAACGTTCTGAAGGAAAAGCAAATCTTTCGGATCGATCACTACCTTGGGAAGGAAACTGTTCAGAATCTGATGGTGCTTCGTTTTGCCAACAGCATTTTTGAACCCATCTGGAATCGGCGCTATATCGATAATGTCCAGATCACGGCATCTGAGATCGTGGGTGTTGGTCAACGCGGCCCTTACTATGAAACCTCAGGCGCCTTGAGGGATATGGTTCCGAATCACCTCTTTCAGTTGCTGTCGCTGACGACCATGGAACCGCCGGTCTCTTTCGAGGCCAATGCGGTTCGTGATGAACAGACCAAAGCCTTGCGTGCCATTCAGGTGCTGACACCGGAGGAAGTGCTAGCTCGCGTCGTCAGAGGCCAATATGGTGCTGGCGAAATCAACGGGGAAAGCTGTATCGCCTATCGCGACGAAGAAAAGATCGAACCCGATTCAAGCACCGAAACCTTCGTGGCCATGAAGTTGATGATGGACAATTGGCGTTGGGCGGATGTGCCGTTTTACCTTCGCACCGGCAAGCGATTAGCCGCGCGCACAACTGAAATCGTGATCAATTTCAGAAAGGCCCCCTTTGTCCTTTTCAAGAACACCGCGATCGATCATCTTCAGGAAAACCGACTGGTCATCCACATTCAGCCGGATGAAGGCATCTCCATGCAGTTTGGCGCCAAAAAGCCAGGACCGATCATGAACCTTGGCTCGGTCCAGATGGACTTTAACTATGTCGATGCCTTCGGCGCGACCCCAGATACCGGCTACGAACGCCTGATGCTCGACTGTATGGTGGGAGACGCCACCTTGTTCCAACGGGCCGATATGGTGGAAACCAGCTGGAACTTAATCCAGCCCATCCTTGACGTCTGGAATGCCTTGAAGCCGCGAGATTTCCCAAACTATGCCTCCGGATCTTTTGGTCCAGCAGCGTCGGATCAACTCTTAAGCGGGGACGGTAAAAAATGGCTCAATAAGGGCTGACTCATGAAGAAAGAAAGGAACCGATAGCGTTCCTTTTTTTTGCCGACACCATCCGACAACATGCCACCAGAACCCACTTCATCATCGAGAACTTGACCATGAATCAGCCGAATCAGCTGCCCGTCTGGAAATCCCTTGTCAAACATCATTCGCTCATGGCTCATGCCCATATGCGGGACCTCTTTAAGGCCGATCCAGGCCGATTTGACCGTTACTCAGTGACGCTGGACGACATCCTTTTTGACTACTCAAAAAACCGCATCACCGATGAAACACTCGCCCTGCTTTTAGAACTGGCTAAGGCTTCTCATCTTGAAGAGAAGCGCGAAGACATGTTTCTAGGGAAACGGATCAACCTGACCGAAAACCGCGCGGTACTGCATACCGCGCTGAGAAATCGCTCCAACCATCCAGTCCTCCTCGATGGTCAAGATGTGATGCCCGACGTGAATCGGGTCCTCGACAGCATGCGAGTTTTTACCCAGAAAGTGCGCTCTGGTGAATGGACTGGTTTTACCGGAAAAAAGGTGACCGATGTGGTCAACATCGGGATTGGAGGCTCAGATCTTGGCCCGAGGATGGTCGTTAAGGCGCTGACGCCTTACACCGATCCCACCCTCAGGGTCCATTTCATTTCCAATGTTGATGAGGCCGATCTCGTTGAAACCTTAAGGCCCCTCGATCCTGAGACCACCCTTTTCTGTGTGGCTTCAAAAACCTTTACGACCCTTGAAACCATGACCAACGCCCATTCTGCTAAGGATTGGTTGTTGACGAAACTCAAAGATCCCGCCGCGATTGCGAAACATTTCGTGGCCATTTCGACCAATATCCAAAAGGTTTCTGCCTTCGGGATTGACGAGAAAAATATCTTTGAATTCTGGGATTGGGTCGGTGGCCGCTATTCGATCTGGTCATCCATTGGCCTCCCCATTGCCTTGGGGATTGGCATGGATGCCTTTGAGTCTATGTTGGCAGGGGCGCATCAGGTTGATCAACACTTCAGAACGGCACCGCTTGAACAAAATATTCCCGTTCTGATGGGGCTCCTAGGCATCTGGTACGACAACTTTTTCAGAGCAGACGCCTACGCCATTCTTCCCTATGACCAATACCTTGAATTCCTGTCCTCCTATCTGCAGCAGGGCGACATGGAGAGCAACGGCAAAACCGTTGACCTTGATGGGGATCCGGTGTCCTACAGCACCGGACCCATCATCTTCGGTCAGCCAGGAACCAATGGTCAGCACGCCTTCTACCAATTGATGCATCAAGGAAGCGCCCTGGTCCCATCCGACTTCTTGGCCGCCATTGAAAGTCACAATCAGCGCACCGAGCATCACGATCTGCTGATCTCCAACTTCATCGCTCAAACCGAAGCCTTGATGCTTGGGAAGACCACCGCCGAAGCAAAAGCTGAATTGATCGCTCAAGGAACCACGCTCACAGGTGAAGCCCTCAATGATCTCGCAGCCGCCAAAACCTTCGCCGGCAACCGCCCCTCGAACTCTTTTCTTTATAAAAAATTAACGCCCAGGACTCTAGGGAGTCTGATCGCCCTCTACGAACACAAGATTTTCGTTCAGGGAACGGTCTGGCACATCAACTCCTTTGATCAGATGGGCGTCGAACTCGGCAAACAGCTGGCGAAGACCATTCAGGAAGAAATTGAAGCACGGAGCCTCAGTAAGTCGCATGATGCATCCACTGAGGGCCTATTGAAGCGGTACATTGATAACAAAGATAACAAATAATCCCGTGGTGGCACGATCAGGGCGCCTTGAGCCTCACCCTTTAACGTCATCAACCCATCCCCCAAAGGAGACACCATGAGTCAGTGTGATATCGGCCTAATTGGCCTTGCCGTAATGGGTGAGAATCTTGTGTTGAACATGGAATCAAAAGGATTCCATGTCGCTGTCTACAATAGGACCACGGAAGTAACCCGCGCTTTTGCTGAAGGCCGTGCCAAAGGAAAAAACATCACCCCCTGCAACAGCCTTGAGGATTTTATTGGCGCTTTATCAAGTCCACGAAAGATCCAGATCATGGTCAAGGCCGGCGGCCCCGTAGATGCGGTTATCGAGCAATTAATTCCCCTTCTCGATGCGGGCGACATCATCATTGATGGCGGCAACTCCTTATGGACCGATACGCAACGGCGGGAGAAATATCTTAAAGAAAAAGGAATTCACTTCTTTGGCGTGGGTGTTTCAGGCGGTGAAGAGGGCGCCCTCAAGGGACCTTCCATCATGCCCGGCGGTTCTGAGGAAGGTTGGCGGGCCATTGCACCGATCTACACCAAAATCGCCGCCATCGCCGAGGGTGAGGCCTGCTGCCGACACATGGGGACCGATGGCGCCGGACATTATGTGAAAATGGTCCATAACGGCATCGAATACGGCGATATGCAGTTGATCTGTGAGGCCTATGCCATCCTCAAGGCGACGATCCATCCTAGCGCCGAAGAATTTGCCGAGATCTTTTCAGCCTGGAATCAGGGCGACCTTGATTCTTTCCTGATTGAATTGACCTCGAAGATCTTTACCCAGAAAGATCCTGAAACAGGGCTTCCGATGGTGGATGTCATTGTCGATAAGGCCGGACAGAAAGGCACAGGCAAATGGACCGTAGGGCATGCGACTGAGATGAGTGTCCCGCTCTCGGTGATCGCAAGTGCCGTCGAGGCCCGCATCCTCAGTTCCCTTAAGTCCGAGCGCGTGCATGCCGCAACGGTCTTGACCGGGCCTGAAACCCCCGCATGGCAAGGCGATCGTCAAGAACTGATCGACGCGGTTCGCGATGCGCTTTATGCCAGTAAGATCATCAGCTACGCGCAGGGTTTTGCGCAGCTTCGCGTCGCATCGGAACTTTATGGCTGGTCACTCAGCTATGGGGACATCGCCGCTATCTGGCGGGGTGGCTGTATCATTAGAGCCCGCTTTTTAAACCGCATTACCGAGGCTTATCGCAAGGATCCGGCGCTTAAGAATTTGATTCTGGATCCCTACTTCAGGGATATCATCCTCGGGACACAGGCGAACTGGCGGAAGGTCGTTCAACTGGCCATTCAATATGGTGTTGCGGCACCCGCCTTTTCAGCGGCACTCGCCTACTTTGATAGCTATAGAAACGAGCGTTTGCCTGCCAACCTCCTCCAGGCCCAGCGGGATTATTTTGGTGCCCATACTTTCGAGCGGGTCGATAAGCCGGAGGGAACGTTTTTTCACCATCACTGGTTCTAATCACTCACAGGGTCCGGCCGGCCATCAGGTAGCCGGACAATTCCAAGCCATCATCTTTGCCATTAAGCCCTTTTTCCGGAGAGACCATGACTCAGAGCGTCCTTGACCAATTACGTGGAATGACTGTTGTTGTTGCTGATACCGGCGACTTTCAGGCCATTCGTAAATTCACCCCCCGCGATGCAACGACCAACCCCTCGTTAATCGCCGCGGCCGCACAAATGCCTGAATACCAGGATGTCGTCGATGAGACCCTGATGTCGGCCCGCAAAAGCCTTGGGACATCGGCCAAGGACGCCGCAGTAATCGCCCTCGCCTTTGACCGACTGGCGATCACCTTTGGGCTTCGGATCCTCGAAATCATCAAGGGACGCGTCTCGACAGAAGTCGATGCACGACTCTCGTTCGACACTGAAGCCACGATCCAGAAGGGGCGAGAAATTATCGCCGAGTACGAAAGCAAGGGCATCGCAAGGCAGCGCGTCCTGATCAAGATCGCCTCTACCTGGGAAGGGATCCGCGCCGCCGAGACCCTCGAAAAGGAAGGCATTCACTGCAACCTGACGCTCCTTTTCGGGATCCACCAGGCGATTGCCTGTGCCGAAGCCAAGATCACCCTCATTTCTCCCTTCGTCGGCCGAATTCTTGACTGGTACAAAAAAGACACCGGAAAAGAGTACACCTCGCAGGAAGATCCGGGGGTCCTCTCGGTCACGCGCATTTATAACTACTACAAGAAATTTGGCCACACGACTGAGGTGATGGGCGCGAGCTTTAGAAACCTCGGTGAAATCATGGAGCTGGCCGGATGCGACCTTCTCACCATCTCGCCCAATCTCCTGAAGGAATTGGAGAGTAGCGATGCCCCCCTCACCCGAAAGCTCGATCCAACCGCAGCCGCGGCCTCGGCGGAAACCCCCATCGCGATGGACAAGGCGACGTTTGATCGGATGCATCAGGAAGATCGGATGGCCAGCGACAAGTTAGCCGAAGGCATTCAGGGCTTCACCAAGGCGCTGGAAAATACCGAAGCGCTTCTCGCCCGAAGACTCCGTCAGCTCGAAGGCGGCACCGCCATAGCTGAATCCACCCATCAGCTGTTCAGCCTCTACGATCTCAACGGCGATGGCATCATTTCCCGCGAGGAGTGGCTCGGCGCCGATGCCATCTTTGATGTCATGGATGACGACCATGACGGTCTCATCTCGCTCCATGAGCTCCAGCAAGGTCTGGGTGCCGTCATCCATCTCGCGGCCAGTTAAGGATGATCCCCCATCAGCCGCCGGCGCGACTGATGGGGATTTATCTCCTGATGAGGGCGCCCCCCTTCAGCCATAAGTTCCACGGAAGATGACCACTAAGAATCGGAGCATGAAGACACTGAGGACGCCACTCTTTTTGGCCTTCCTCCTCAGCCTTTCATCCAAACCCATGATCGCCGCTGTTCCTTCGCCGCCGCCTTCCCTCCGTGAGGAAGCGTTAAAAAATCCCGAGGAGACCCTCGGTGAGCATCTCGCTGTTTTCGGAAAAGCGTTGGGGATAAAATTCCACGTGGCACCCTCAGTCAAGGATGATTGGGTTCAAAAAAAACAGGGTGTGGCGAGTGAGACTCAACTCCAAGCCGAACTCAGGGCCTATAACTGGCTGGGTATCAGGGATGGCCTTGGTCAATGGGTCAGCATCCGGGTCACGGGGCGCCGTGGCAATGGGAAGGATCTTTCGCCATCAAGGCCACAAGAAAAGACCCTCCTCACCTTTCGATCACCCCCCGCGAAGGCCCCGGTACGCTACAGGGGCTATCCCAAAGGATCCTTTTATCCGATTACTGTCTCAAGATCGCAGCTTGAAGGCATGGCCATGGGTGACACGGTCAAACTGAGCCTCCCAGGGGGCGACTATACGATCCGCCACGATGATCGCCAGCAACACCAAAACGGCGACACCACGTGGGTCGGTCAATTAGAGGGTGACGGTAGCCGCCTCTCAAGAGCCTTGATCACCCTTGGGGAAGGCGATCAGATCGATGGGCAAATCACGACGCCTGAAGGAATTTTTCAACTCGAATCGGACCCCTCGGGTCAGTGGTTAGTCGACCTCAGCGCCGCCGGCTTTCAACAGGGATATTATGAGGTGCCTGGCCTTTGGCCCGCGCCCCCACCCATCGCTCCGCCGCTTTCCGCGCAAAAAGCCTCGGCACTTTCCCTCTCCGCCGCAAACACGGATTCTGGCTTCGCCTCTGCCCTCGAAGGGGGGGGCAAAACCAGCGTGATTGATGTGCTTCTGCTCTTTTCAAACCAGTTTCCGAGCGATCAGATCGGAACGCGGCTGAATAGCCTGATGGCGATGGCTAATCAAGCCCTCAAGGACAGTCGCGCGCCCATCAGCCTTCATCTGGTGAGGTCTGAGGAGGTCACCCAGGTCGATCAAGGCGCTAACCGTGCCAGCCTTCAAGCGCTCACTCAGGGTGAAGCCCCTTTTGAAAAAACCAAAAGCCAAAGAGAACGCCTTGGCGCAGATCTGGTGCTTTTGGTCAGGCCCTTCGATTCAACGCATCAGGATTTCTCCTGCGGTGAGGCCTGGGTCAACGGCAGCCAAGGCGTGGCTCTGTCATCAGACCTCGCCTATGGCGTCGTCAACGATGGCCGAAACCAAGGGTATTACTGCTCTAATTACACCCTGGCCCACGAGGTCGGGCATCTACTGGGTGCGGCTCATGATCGCGCACACAGCAATGTTGCGGGGCATTTTTCCTTTTCTTATGGCTACGGGATTGGGGGGCGCTTTGGCGACATCATGAGCTATTTCAGCCCGGAGACGGGCCTTTTTGGGAATCCCGATCTGACCCTCTGTCAGGGTGGGCCCTGTGGCATGGCGATTGGCAAGCCTCAGGAGGCCGATGTGGTGGAGACTTTTCGTCGAACAGGGCCTATCGTTTCAAACTTTGTCCTGCCCCCGTCATCCCCCTGATGACAATGAGAATCTCTTGGCCGTAAAACGTCCATCCCCGAGGGGCATGCAGACTTCCCTTCGAGGGTAAGCCGTGCATCCCCTGGAGAACTTCACATTAAGGCTTGATGCGGGATATTTTGGACCCTTGAAGGTTAAGGGCTCCCATCAGACCGCGCTGACTCAGAATAAAGGAATAGACATTGGCTTTGCCCGTGGTAGTCGTTAGATTATTGCCCGCACCGGCATCCAGCGCCACGATGCTAGGACCGACGCCCACCTCGAAACCATCGGCGTTATTGAGGGCATCAAGATCCTTTTGCTTCATGAAGAAAAGGACGTAGTCATAAGACTGGAATCCTGCTTGAAATCCAACTGAACCCGAAACGAAGTTGTAATAGCCCTCGGTCCTCTTGCCTTTTTTCAGAACACCTTTCCCGTAATCGGCGCCGCCGATAAATCCCGCCTTCACAATGTTTGAGAACACCAAAATGCCCGCCGCTTTTTTGCCGAGATCACGGGCAGCCGGTGATTCCGTATAAAGGGTCTTAAGGGTTTCGCTTGCATCACGGTCCAGCTTTCCTTGGGCGGCGACATCGATCTTGTCAGGGGTTGAAGAACAGCCAAGGCTGACGGCAAAAACCAGGGTAAGAATGGCGATCAAAGATAGGCGCATGATGGTGTCCTCGGTAAAAAAAGTGATCAATCAACTCGGTGGAGTAGGTCGGTGCCCCTTGACAAAGGCCTGCCCGAAATCATAAAAAAAAGACGGCAAGAAATCGAGACGGATTCCTTGCCGCATTGTAGCCGATAGCAAGCCTTATCAAACGCTGTTCTGACCCGCGTCTAAAGCAGATTGAAGCTTCTCTTCGTCTTGATGAGAGAGTGAGGTTTGGAGAATCTTGCCGCCCATTCCCTTAAGGGCCTCGAGGACCTTGTCAGGCGTTGCTTTCCGGACCAGAACAAACAGCGCCGAGGATTCTGGTTTGAAATGCTCCGCGAGATCCTTCATAAAGTCATCGTTCACGCCCACGTCCGTCAAAGCGCCAGACATGGCCCCGGCTCCAGCACCAACGGCAGCACCCAGCAGCGGATTCAGAAAGATCATACCAATCAGGGCGCCCCAGAATCCGCCACCGACGGCACCCATCTTGGTCAAAGGAATCGCCTGATTCAGCTTTACCTTGCCATCCGGCCCCTTGACCGCCACGACCGCATCTTCAAGATCAATCAAGTAATCGTGCTGCATTTTTAAAAGGGCCATACGGGTGACCTCAGCCTGGGATTCGTTGTCATAACCAATGACGATCAGTTCACTCATCAGGAATACCTCATTCATGTAAATTGTTTTTACTTCATCGATCACTTGCTGCATCGCTGTCTTCGGTCTATCACCTGTAGGATAGGTCCATCGACTCAGCGTAATGAGACCACTCCTTATACTCTTTATCTACTACGGTTGTACCTTGATCAACACTGTGAGAGGGCCAACCTTTCTGACCGCGGGGTCAACATGGACCTGCCCCATCGACATCAAAACCTCAGACTGACTGGCTTATTAATGAAAATTCGCATTCACAGAAGAAGGCGCGTTGGATAAGAAAGTACATGGTCCTAAGCCTGAGCAAGCGCCGCTCCACCCCACAAATTGTCGACCCGCCAGGGGTAAAGCCGTCAAGGTCACCGACGTCCCCACCTTAAAACTCGCGCGACAGGAAAATGCTCGCGGGGAACAATGGAGGCCCGGAGGGTTGCTTGTGACGGATCCGAATTGATTTTTACTTAAGAAGAGTGGGTATTTGGGAAGAGCAACGAAGGTCGCCCGAAGGCTCAAAGACCGCACCAAGCTGAGTGGGCAGGTATCACCAACAGCCTTGGGACATCCCGACCATCCCTTGAACGCATATCCTTGAAGCGGTGTTGCGGTTAACACCGTCTGAGAGACCAACGCCTCACAACCGCGATGGCCACCGCCACACTTCATCTCCGGGGACGTGCTGGTGACGATGCCCGAAGCGGTATAAGCAACTTTTAAAAGATATTGAGGCAACAAGGAAAATTGCCCGGTGACCGTTTTGTCCTGATCAAGAACCACTGAACAGGTCCGAGTCCCGCTACAAGCTCCAGTCCAACCGAGAAAGCCCCATCCCAGATCGGGGGCAGCAGAGAGATTGACCGTCGTACCTGAAGCGAATGCACTTTGACAAACCGCACCGCAAAGAATGCCAGAAGGTGAGCTGGAGAGGGTCCCATGACCGATCTTATTGACCGTCAAATTCTTGTTTGAAACAAAGTTCGCAGCCATCGTTTTCTGAGAGTCCAACGTCAGGGAACAAGCGCCTCCCCCCGAACAATCTCCGGACCAACCCGAGAAACTATATCCATCTTGAGGTGATGGCGTTAAGACAACCTGAGTGCCCATAACAAACTGGGCTGAACAGGACGTTGGGCAATCAATGCCCTGGGGTTGGCTCATCACCCTGCCCCCACCCGTGACCGTGACCGTCATCGTTTGTGGCTTGGTAGACTTCATCAACCACTGACCCAGGTTGCCTTGATTGAACGCGATATCGAAACGACCATAGCTGGTGGTCCCCGTTGGGTTGCTACAGGAAATCGTGCCGCCATAAAGTTGGCCGTAGACCTGCCCATCCTTATTGAAGACCCCAGATCCGCTACTCCCGCCTTCAGTCATCCCTTGGCTGTAGTCAATCTCCAGAAAGGTCCCAGTGGAGGCATCAGCAACCGAACAGGTAAAGCTCGACGCCCCAGCCGCCACGCAGATCTGGAACTTATTGAAGGATCCGAAACTTATTTTCTGAAGGTCGCCTTGGGGATTATGAAGCCCGGTTGCAGCCTGCCCCATGATTGGGGTCGAAGCAGTCCAACCGGCATAGTAAGCGCCACCGGGTGGTTGGTCATTCAATTGGAGGAAGGAGGTATCCGTCGTCGCCGAATTATAAAGAAGCGTTGCACCAGGATAAATGGTCTGCCGGCCGGCATATGGAATCCCACTATTGCAGGACGAGGAATGGTCAAACCACCAGGTCTGAAGGGATGAGGCGGTGCTCTGATTGGAAATACAGTGATTGGCGGTCAAAAAGTAGGGCGTAAAGGTCGCGTCAATATCGTTGAGGAGGGTTCCCGTGCACACGAAGGTCCCCTCCGGTTTGGTATACACCATCTGGCCAACCGCATTGCTGGTGGTCGACCAGTTCGGATAACACATCACATCGAGATTACAGGCCGCCGCAGCCCGAGGGAGCGTGGTCGAAAGATCACTGGAGGGTTCAACAAAAAGGTGTGAAATGATGGGGGTTGTGATGACGACCGAATCGATGGGTACACCACTGGGTATAGAAATCTCAAGGCCGATGGTGTCTCCGAGGATCACCGGAGACCAATAAATACCGGCGACGTCCTCAGGATCACCAGCCCCGCGATTGATGGCCATCGTCTCGGAGATGACCTTTCCTGATACCTCGTGAATCAAAGAGGCGTCATTTCCAAAAAATCGGACGTCCGTCCCGACTGGGATAAGCGAGGCCTTGATACCCATTCGAAGGGCACGCGCCCCTGGCGATCGAATCGCTAATTGTCCGAACATCCCCCCGCTTGGCAAGGCAGTCCAAAACAGTCGTTTCTGAGTGTCGATGGGATCATCGACAAGGGGGACATCCCGCATAAAGCCTATTTTTATCGGCCCACCAGGATCACTGGCCGATTGCGCCCGAGCCGCGGAGACATTCAAAGGCTCTAGATCAATGAGTCGAGAACCCAAAGCCGCGCCCGGATCTCCTAGGAGCTTTAACGGCTCGATACGAGCCTTCAAGGAAGACCCAACATAGGGGGCGCCATGGATGGCTACTGGAAAACCCTCCGTTGGGATGATCAAGGAGATCACGATCAGGACCGCTTGAAGGGACTGCCAAATCGCACGAACTATCATAAGAAGAGACCTCTCATCTGAGATTACCACATAGGGGTCATCAGGTCCGTTGGAAGGGACTCTAGCCTCCCATTCAAATCAGCAAACTAACGGCCTTGATCTGAGCAAAAACGCGCATGCCGGGGGCAAGCTTGAGGTTCCTTAGGGAGTAAAGGGTAATTCTTGCTGTCAAAGAGGTCTTACCGATCGCCAAATGAACCATGACCTGATAGGGATCAGGGGTGGTTGTAATGTCTGTGATCAGAACATCGACAATGTTGAGAATACTGGTTGCCATCGCTTTGTTGAGCGCAAGACTGATATCGTTCGGCTTAACCCGCAAACGGACCATCGTCCCTACCGGCCGATCGACCAAAGAGACTTTGAGCGCCCCCCCCTCAAAAGTCAGATCGGTCAGCCCGCTCAAGCGATCGTGACCTGCGACGAGCGTAAATAAGACCCCTCCCCATTCCCCCTCAGGATCAGCAGAGTGGGTCACCCAAGACAGCGCCGCGGCGATAGGTCCCTCCCTCGTGACGCGGCCCTGATCCATCTGAATCAGATGATCACCCAGCCGGGTCAGTTCATCCAGCGCATGAGTAACATAAATGATTGGAATATTCAATTCGAGACGCAGCCTTTCAAGGTAAGGCAATATCTCACGCTTCATCGGGAGATCGAGGGCCGCCAAAGGCTCATCTAAAAGGAGAATCTGAGGACTCGTCAGTAAGGCTCTTGCCAGCGCAACCCGCTGCTGCTCTCCACCCGAAAGATGACAGGGGTCGCGCTGCAGGAGTTGACCTATTCCGAGCAGCTTAATCGCCTGATCCATTGAAATCCAGCGGAGTTCCGGGGCAACCCTTTGGAGACCAAACAGGAGATTTTTCTCAACCGTCAGGTGAGGAAAAAGAGCCGCATCCTGGAAAACGTAGCCAATGGGTCGACGATGACAAGGTAAATAAATCCCCCGATCATCATCCTGCCACACCTGATCCCCAACGGCTAAATAGCCTCGCGCCTCAGGTGTAAGCCCCGCCATACAGCGAAGAAACGTGGTTTTTCCAGAACCTGAGGCACCAAAGATGATCGTGACGCCCCGTGATGGCAGGGCGAGGTCAATCTGGAGCCTGAAATCACCCAGCTTTCGGTCAAATCGTGCCTTGATCATCGAGGTTGATCACGCATCATCGACGCATAAGGCTGTCACGACCCACGCCAAACCCATATAACAGCAGCAGCATGCAAAAGGCAAAGGCCACCATCATGCCCGCCAAGGCATGAGCCTTGGGGTAGTCGAAGGCCTCCACGTAATCATAGATCTCAATCGAGACTAAACGGGTTTCACCCGGGATGTTGCCACCGACCATCAAAACAACACCAAACTCCCCGATGGTGTGGGCAAAGCCCATGACCGCCGCGGTCAAGAATCCCCGCTTCGACAACGGCAGGACGATCCTCCCAAAGGTGACCCAGGGACCCGCCCTGAGACTATTGGCCGCCTCCAACATGCGTGGCTGAATGCTGGCAAACGCATTCTGCAGCGGCTGCACGACGAAGGGGACGGAATAGAGCATCGAGGTCACCACCAGCCCTGAAAAGGTAAACGGCAAACCTTGAAGGCCCAAGGCCTTGGTCAGGGCCCCAATAGGCCCCTGGGGGCCCATCGCGAGGAGCATATAAAACCCGAGAACGGTAGGCGGTAAAAAGAGCGGCAGCACCACGAGGGCTTCCACCATCCCCTTCAGTGGTGACCTTGTTCTCGCTAACCACCACGCCAAGGGCGTCCCAAGGAAGAGCAAGAGACCGGTCACGGTCGCAGACAACCTCAGGCTGAGTAAGATGGCGTCAATGGCTTCGGCTTCAAGGGGGAACATGAGACTTAGGGATCTGCCAGGTGGTTCTCTTCAGAAAATCAAGATCAATGATCACCAAGGCGATGATCCAGATGAGCGCATCATAGGCATCAAACCATTCACCTTGGTGGGCCCAAAAAAGACTCAAGCCGATGAGTGATAATAATACGCCCGCGCCCATGAGCTTGAACGTCAAGGGAAATCGACTGACTAAATGGGGCAGCCGGGTCTCACATTCAAGAAGAATGACGGCGATCAGCCAAAGGACTGAATTCATCACATCAAGCCAAGCACTCTCCCGAATAAACCCCCCATAAGCCATCGTGATCAGCACGATCGCCAGAAAGCGAAACGCTCGATTCAAAGGGACCAGACGGATAGAGAACGGATGATGGAGGTATCTTGCCTCAAGCTCAAAGGAAAATAGCAGCCCGAGCCATGCCATCGAGTCGAGACAATCGTAAAACCGTTCGGTGATCGCGTAATAGGCTGTATTAGCGATGAGAAGGCCTAGGATCAAAGACTTTATCAAGACGCATCCGCCTCCAAAGTCGCCGCTTGACTGACCCACCATAAAGAGAGGAGCCCGATCATCAATGTTGTGCGATTCGATTTCACCATCTTGAGGGATTAAGTCGGATAATAGGGGAAGAATTGTAGCCGTCCCATGGATTTAAAAACATCGTTGGCGCAAGCCGACATCCTTCTTTGAGACCCCCACCCAGAGATATTTTATGCTCAAGATCAAGGCGTATGCCGCACAGAGCGCAACATCCCCACTGGCGCCCTTCCCTATAACCCGCCGCCCGCCAGGTCCTCGGGATGTTGAAATAGACATTCATTACTGTGGCGTCTGCCACACCGACATCCATCAGGCGCGCAATGAATGGCATGGCACCACATACCCGTGCGTCCCCGGCCACGAGATCGTCGGTGTCGTCACCACGGTGGGATCATCGGTGCGTGACTTCAAAGCGGGCGACAAAGCAGCCATCGGCTGCATGGTCGGTGCTTGTGGTCGTTGCGCGAGCTGCACGGACGGTGAAGAGCAATTTTGTGACCAGGGGCCCACCTGGACTTACAACAGCGAAGACAAGATCAGCGGGGGAGCCACCTTCGGTGGTTACTCACAGCGCATCGTGGTGGATGAGGCCTTTGTTCTCCATCTCCCAGAAAGCCTTGATCCTGCCGCCTCCGCCCCGCTCCTGTGCGCTGGCATTACCACCTATTCGCCACTGCGGCACTGGAACGTTGGGACGGGACAAAAGGTCGGTGTCGTCGGACTCGGTGGCTTAGGCCATATGGCTATCAAATTCGCCGCTGCCTTCGGCGCTGATGTGGTCCTTTTCACCACATCCCCCAATAAAGCCGAAGACGCGATCCGTCTAGGCGCCAAAGAGGTCGTTCTCTCGAAGGACCCGAAGGCGATGAGCCAGCAGGTCAACAGCTTTGATTTCATTCTCGATACGGTCTCCGCCGCGCATGATCTCAATGCCTATCTCAGCCTTTTGAAGCGCAATGGCACCATGACGCTCGTCGGTGTGCCGCCGGAGCCTTCCCCCATTGCTGCGCCTCACCTCATCTTCGGCCGCCATCAGCTGGCAGGCTCTTTGATCGGCGGTATCAAGGAGACCCAGGAGATGTTAAATTTTTGCGCCGATCACAACATCACCAGTGACATTGAACTGATTTCGATAGCCCACATCAATGAGGCTTATGAACGCATGCTGAAAAGTGATGTGAAGTATCGGTTTGTGATCGATTTGGCCACCCTCACCTCCTGACGCGCCGATGAGAGACCTGCACCATTGCCTTGAATTATTGTCACCGGCCAAAACGGCGGCTATTGGTATGGCCGCAGTGAATCATGGTGCCGATGCCATCTACATTGGGGGACCCAGCTTTGGTGCCCGCCATAACGCGAGCAATCCCGTCGCTGATATTGAGCGGCTCGCAAGGCATGCCCACCGCTACCACAGCCGCGTCTTCGTGACCCTCAACACCATCCTTAGAGATGACGAGCTGGAACCGACCCGCCGTTTGGCCTTCGAGCTTTATGACGCGGGGGTGGATGCCCTGATCCTTCAGGATATGGGGTTGACCATGCTCGATCTGCCGCCCATTCAGCTCCATGCGAGCACCCAATGTGACATTCGAACCCCCGAAAAGGCGCGCTTTCTTCAAGATGTCGGTTTTTCACAAATCGTCCTGGCCCGGGAACTTGACCTCGATCAGATCCGCCCTATCGCCGATTCCCTTGATCGTGCTGTCGTTGAATTCTTTATTCATGGTGCACTGTGTGTCGCCTACAGTGGTCAGTGCTTTATCAGCCATGCCCATACCGGCAGGAGCGCTAATCGGGGCGATTGTTCACAAGCCTGTCGCCTCCCTTATGAAGTGATCGACAGCGATGGCCGCATCGTGGCCCATCAAAAACACGTCTTATCGGTGAAGGACAACGATCAAAGCGCTAACCTCAAGCGACTGGTCGAGGCCGGTGTTCGAAGCTTCAAAATCGAGGGACGGTATAAGGACCTAGCCTACGTCAAAAATATTACCAGCCACTACCGATCCCTCCTGGATCAGATCCTCGAGGAGAGCCCACGTCTTCAGAAAGCCTCCAGTGGCACCACCCGATTCTTTTTTACGCCAGAACCTCAGCGCAGCTTCAATCGAGGCAGTACCGACTATTTTGCCCATGGACGTCAGGAGGATATCGGCGCCTTTGATACACCTCAACCGGCAGGCCTACCGCTCGGCTGGGTTGAGAAGATTCGCGCTGATTCTTTTGACGTGATACTGAACGAAGGGACAAGCGCGCTCAACAACGGCGATACGCTGACCTATTACGATCTCCAGAAAACGCTCAAAGGATTCCGGGTCAACATTGCTGAATCACTGGGTGAATCCCGATGGCGCGCCTTCCCCAACGAACCCATGACGGGGTTCAAGGACTTACGCCAAGGCGTAGAGCTCTCGAGAAGCCGTGATATGGCCTTTGAACGTCTCATGGACAGTGACCGAACGGCGGAGCGGCGCATTGGTCTTGACATGACGTTGAATGAAACCACCGATGGGATCACCCTCAAGCTGATGGACGAGGAGGGTCATCAGGTCTCCATCGTGCACCGCCACGAACGACAGCCCGCCCGTAACCCAGCTCGCGCTGAATCTGCCTTGAGGGAGGCTCTCGGGAAGCTTGGTAACACCCTCTTTGAGGCGCGCACGATCACCTTGAACCCCCTTGAAACAAACCGGCTGGGGTTCTGGCCCCCTTCCCTGCTGAACGAAATCCGCCGCCAAGGCATCGCAGCCCTCGAATCCCTCAGGGACGAAGCCTTCCCTCGGCTGCCAAGGGCCGCACCGATTGAGCCCCCTGCCCGCTACCCCGGTGACAGCCTCTCCTATCTGGCCAACGTCTATAACCATGAAGCGCAGCGTTTTTATTTAAAACACGGTGTCGCGGTGGTTGAAGCGGCCTATGAAAGTCATGAGGCCCTAGGCGAGGTCAGCTTAATGATTACCAAGCATTGCGTCCGCTATTCACTGTCACTTTGCCCCAAGCAAACCAAGGGTGTCACCGGCGTTCAAGGGACCATCCGAGCAGAACCCCTGGAGCTCATCAACGGCAAGGAAAAGCTGACCCTGGTCTTTGACTGTAAGCCCTGTGAAATGCATGTCATGGGGAAGATCAAGCGTCACGTCGTTAAAGAAATGAGGGCTGAGCCTATGACATTTTATCGCTCCAAACCTCCCGGCGGGGCCCATTGAGGAGACGCCCTGGTTCTGTCGTCTCTCGAAGAGGAGATTCTGGGATTGAGCATAAGATCGCGGGGCGCTCATCACCTCGAGGCGACGCTCAAGGAAGCCATCAAAAGGGCGGTCACCCCCACCCAAGTATGGTCTTGATCCGACGATCTCGAGGTTTCTGATGACCCTGATCCGCTATGAGGGTAAGACGTTTGAGGTAGGCTCGGAGGAATCCCTTCTGGATAGCCTCAACGCCCAAGGCGCCTCCATCCCCTCTTCCTGCCGGAGCGGCCTGTGTCAGACCTGTCTGATGCAGGCGCGATCGGGCACCCCGCCTGAGTCTTCGCAGGAGGGTCTTTTAGACGCCCTGCGCCTGGAACATTACTTTCTCGCCTGCATATGCTATCCCACAGAAGATCTCGAGGTGTCGCTTCCAGGGGCTCTAAGGACCGTGATTGCAGCCAGCGTGATTCGGCTCGAAAGACTCAGCGAGACCATCAAACTGGTCGCCTTGAAGCCTGAAGTACCCATAACATTCCGTGCTGGGCAGTTTATCCATCTCTTTCATGAGACCGGCATCAGCCGAAATTATTCGATTGCGGGTATCCCTTCGGATGATGAGATTCACCTCCATGTAAAGCGGCAGCCTGGTGGCAAGGTCAGCGGGTGGATCCATGAGTCGCTCGAAGTCAACCAAAGGGTCAGCCTGAGCGGCCCTTCGGGGTTCTCTTTTTATGTACCAGGCCAATTCGAACAACCCTTGCTCCTGATCGGAACGGGCACCGGCCTTGCGCCTCTCTTCGGCGTCCTCCGTGACGCGCTATCACAAGGGCACAAAGGCCCCATCAAACTCTTCCATGGGAGTCGCTCTTCAGAAGGCCTTTACCTCGTCCCAGAACTAAAGGCGCTAGCGGACCACTACAGCCATTTTGAATACAGGGCCTGTGTCTCAGGTGAGGAGTCGCCCCACCCATACGAGCGAGGCCGTGCCCATGCGCTGGCCTTTCAGGAACTCAGCGATCTAAAGGGGTGGCGGGTTTTCCTCTCAGGTCACCCAGGAATGGTCAAAGAAGCACAGATGACGGCCTTCCTCGCTGGAGCCTCCTTGCGAGATATCCGTGTCGATGCCTTTACCTTTAGCCAAGTCGCTTCAGATGAGCGATGATCTGATGACCCTATACCCACAATGAAAAGAGGAGTGCGCGCGCGTGATGTGGCTAAAAATCGGCTGTGATATGACCTTCGATGTGGAGGCACCGACCCCTTTTATTTTTATGCTGCGTCCGCGTAATGGCGCCCAGCAATGGGTTGCTCGGGAATCCTATACCCTAAACCCCCATGTTCCGGTCTATGAATACACCGATATTGCTGGCAACCTTTGCCAACGCTTGGTGGCCCCACCTGGCGAATTTTCCATCAAAGTCAGCGCCGATATCCTCACCAGCGAATCTATTGATCTCGCCCCGGGGGCGCCCTTTGAGGCCGTACCCTATCTACCTAACGCCGTCTTGACCTACCTGCTGCCTTCACGCTACTGCGAGTCGGATCGCTTCATTGATTTGAGCCAGGAGATCGTCCTCGGCGTCAATCCAGGCTATGACCAAGTGGCGAGGTTAACGCAGTGGCTTCGAGAATCGATTCGATTTAATCCAAACTCCCCGCATTTTCAGATGTCGGCCGTTGAAGTGCTTCAGGCGGGCGAGGGCGTCTGCCGGGAAATTGCGCATCTTGGCATTGCCCTGTGCCGAGCACTCTGCATTCCTGCCCGAATGGTGGTTGGCTATCTTCATGGTCTTGAGCCGATGGATTTTCATGCTTGGTTTGAAGCTTATGTTGATGGTCATTGGTATACCTTCGACCCGACCCAACCTTCGCCCAGTGGTGGCCGTGTTGTCGTCGCTTATGGTCACGATGCTGCCGACGTGGCCATCTTCAATCAGTTTGGCCCGCCGCTTTATCCACGGCACATGACCGTTTGGGTAGAACCATTACCGAAACCACTGGAATGATTTAGGGCTTGCAAAAGCCAGCGACGAGGGGACGACTTTTGCACAGTCTCTTTTAAGTGACTGATTTATGGTGCGAACTCAACCATAGATCAATGGCTTACATACTTGTCTATATAAATCATATATTTACAGAAAGAATCAAATACTAGCCATTCCAACAGAGGTCACAGCACACCCCGCTTCCCACAGGATTGCCCACAGACTTACCCACAGAAATTGTGGATAAGTAAAAGCCCCCGAGCGGCCCTCTCCAGCCAATGAATCCCCTAGCTTTTTCCTCCGTTGCAACGCCTGACCAAAGGCGTAGCATCAAACCAAGACTCCTCTGCCTCTCCAGGTGAGTCATCGCTAAAGACTTCATCTTGAGTTTGGTATAAACGACATACCAAGGATCTTGACGGCGCCCTTTGACCTCTAAGGTGTTTGTGGGCTGGCTTAATGGGGCGGATTCGATCATGAATTCATTTTAGTCGATCAGGATCAAGAAGAGGATCATCAAACCTAATGAGGTGTCGCCTTCAAAGGGATCATAGGGGATCCTAATAAAGGCTAGCCATGTCTTGGTTGCGTAGTCCATGAGATTCGGCCCGGGGCGCCAAACTAAAAAAGGGCAAAGATAAGCACATAACCATGTGCTACACTTTATTCAGTGATAAAAAGGAGGTTTCATGGCTAATGTCAATTTTACCGGATCGGTTGATCGCGCTCTTCTGAAGCGAGCCAAAATCCTCGCGGCAAAGTCCGAGACGTCAGTCAATGCCCTATTGAATAAGGAACTCCGTTATTTGGTCGAGACCTTTGAGGCGGCTGAGTCCTCTTGTAATCAAAACTTTATGTCGCTCCTCGATTTCTCGTTAGGTCGACTCAATGATCTTGAAGTGAAAGATCACCTCGGTATTGAAAGTGATGAGGACCTTTTTCTCTTGATGGCCCAAGCCCATCTCCCGATGCCAAGACTCTCTTCAGAGACGACTCAAGACATGGTGGCTTCGCTTAATGCCCTCAGTGCCTGAGGTGGTCAGGGCCTCTCCCAACGTCATTGTTCTGCCAGATTCAGGGCCTCTGATCACTCTGGCTTATGCTGGGGCACTCGATGTGCTGATGAAGCCTCTTTGGCCCATCAAGATCGTCGATATGGTACTGGACGAAGTCACGCGAAATGCCACGCCTACGAGCGAACTGATCAGGCTCTGGGTCCAAGAACAGAATATTTCTATTCTCAAGACCAGAACCTGTGATCGTTACCAAGAGCAAGAGGCTCAAAAAAAGGAGTCTCTTAGAAAAAGAAATCTGGGTGAACTAGCGATCCAAGAGGCCATGCACGACTTGGCCCTTAAAGATCCTGAAACCATGGGCGTTTTTTTATTTGAGGATCACAAGATCGCTCGAACCACTTTTTTGGACCCCAGCAATTGCCGGAAGGTCAGTACACGATCTTGGCTCTTGTTCTTGGAAGGAAAGGGACTCATTCCTTCAGCCACTGACATTGAGCGGAGCGCCATCACCAGAGGCAGGCAGTTTTCCAACATTCGATTTCCGCCAGATACCTAAGTGAAGGGTGTCTTAGTTAAAAGGCTGCCTGAGAATAGGGGGATTAGCGTGGTGACTTATTGACAGCATGGGGATAAAGCCCTTTGACGACTGATCGAGTTTTTTTGAGTGTCTGTTATCGACATCCCCTTGCGGCATATCGGGTTTTTATGGGTACATCCATGTTTCTTCAAGTCCTTGGGTAGGGGCTAGGATGTACGCGTACATCACCTCCTTTAACCCAAGAGATCACCATGGCCAACACCAAACTTTTCAAGAACGGCAACTCACAGGCCGTGCGTATTCCAGCTGAACTCGCCTATAGTCACTGGGACATTGATCTGGTCATTGAACGGGAGGGCGATGAGTTGCGCA
>Ga0114964_10000393_pt1 | contig 33670 bp, 37 predicted proteins | sample C_131016_MF_Meta_FD_92638 | JGI IMG/M metagenome (GOLD analysis project Ga0114964, IMG submission 92638) | Freshwater microbial communities from Lake Croche, Canada to study carbon cycling - C_131016_MF_MetaG | ecosystem: Environmental > Aquatic > Freshwater > Lake | place: Lake Croche, Canada...
CGTTTTCGCCCAACCCACTATAGGGGTTACAATAGCTCCTGTGCGATCAGATGTTTAGAAGCCGTCCGTGTTGCCCTCGGACTAAACTGAAAGACGATATCCCCGTTAGCTCTATTATCTGTCATTAATGCTATCCCAGAAATTAGCGCTGTTGATCATCTGACGGCAATAGGGGATAAATTTTTCCGAACCATCGTCTTGGCGTCCAGTTATCCCCATAAAGCCCTTACGTCTCCACAGCCTTTGAATTAGGGAGCTCCCGTGTGCAGAGGAACTATTTTCATCTCCATCTGGTTTCCGATTCAACCGGTGAAACCCTCATCGCGGTTAGCCGTGCAGCAGCGGCACAATATGAGAGTGTGTCTGCGATAGAGCACGTTTATCCCCTCATCCGTAACGAAGCGCAGTTTGATCGTATTCTGCTTGCACTCGAAAACGCCCCCGGAATCGTTTTATATACGCTTGTCGATCAAACCCTTGCGCAACGCTTGGAAAAGGCCTGCGCCGAGTTTGGTTGCCCCTGTCTATCGGTCCTCGACCCCGTGCTATCGATTTTTCAAGCCTATCTGGGTCTCACGTATACGCATCGCCCCGGCGCGCAGCATGTGCTTAATTCCGATTATTTCAAGCGGATAGATGCGCTCAATTACACGATGATGCATGATGACGGTCAACAGGGACAGGACCTTGACGCAGCCGATATCATTCTGGTTGGCATCAGCCGAACATCAAAGACGCCGACCAGCATCTATCTTGCCAATCGCGGCTATAAGACAGCCAATGTCCCTTTGGTATTGGGCATACCACTTCCCGAAACACTCGAGCGCGTGAACAAACCGCTTGTCGTCGGTCTCGTCGCAAGCCCGGAACGCATTGTACAAATTAGACAAAACCGGCTCTTGACGTTGAATGCACCGGAAAATTCGCCCTATATCGATAAAACAACGGTAACAGAAGAAATTGCCTATTCGCGGCGGCTCTGCGGACGCAACAACTGGCCGATGATCGATGTAACCCGCCGTTCGATCGAAGAGACCGCCGCGGCGATCATCGATTTACACCGCGAACATCAGCGCAAAGGGGAAGCCGAATGACTGAGCCCTATTCGGTATGGACGCAGGATTTACCCCTAATTCTGGCATCAAAAAGTCGAATTCGACAGGAATTATTACAGCGGGCCGGTTTAAACCCTGACATTGGAACCCCGAATTTCGATGAACGGTCTTTTGAAGCGGTGCTAAGACGGGAAGCTCTGCCGATTCACGAGCGCGCATCTGCTTTAGCCAAAGAGAAGGCCCGTCTCGCCAGTCACGTGTTTGCTGACCACTATGTCGTGGGTGCAGATCAAATGTTGACCTGCGATGGTATTATTTTGCACAAATCGGTTGATCTATCGGAGGCCAAGCGCCAATTGGCTTTTCTGTCGAATCGTTCGCATCAATTGACGAGCGCCGTTGCCGTCGCTCAAAACGGTTCCATTCTGTTTGACCATACGGACACCGCCGATATGACGATGCGGGCGATGACAAGCGATCAGATCGACAGCTATTGCGCCATTGCTGGCGATGCTTTGTATCAAAGCGTCGGCTGCTATCAGTTAGAAGGGTTAGGCGTACATTTGTTCGACCGAATACAAGGTAATTTTTTCACCGTTTTAGGGATACCTCTCGAGCCGTTGATCGGCTTTTTACGTCGCGAAGGATGCCTGTCTTTATGATAAAAGTCTCACCGAAGGCCTGCGTTATCGGTCATCCCATTGCTCACTCACGTTCGCCGGTGATCCACGGCTATTGGCTAAAAGAGTTTGGCATTGCAGGTCAGTATGAGCGTCAGGATGTTCTGCCGGAACATTTTTCCGATTTTATCCGCTCCCTGCGTGCCAATGGATATGTCGGTTGTAATGTGACGCTTCCGCATAAAGAAGCGGCGTTTAAGCTTTTGGACCGTGCGAGTCCGCGGGCCCGCCAGTTGCAAGTTGCCAATACGCTTTGGTTCGAGGGAGAGACCCTATGCGGCGACAACACCGATAGTGAAGGATTTTTGGCCAATCTCGACGATCGGGCGCCACATTGGAGCCAAAATCTCAAAAAAGCCGTGGTTTTAGGAGCAGGCGGCGCTTCCGCCAGCGTTATCGCCGGCCTCCTGGAACGGGGCGCCAAAGAGATAGCCCTCGTTAATCGAACGCTTCAACGCGCGGAACAGTTGGCGACACGGTTCGGTCCGACCGTTCACCCTACCGTTTGGGAAGCTGTTTCCAACGCATGTGCCGATGCCGATATTCTCGTTAATACGACCTCACTCGGCATGAAAGGTCAATCTGATCTCGAGATTGATCTTGCGATGCTGCCCATGACAGCGCTTGTTTCCGACATCGTTTATGTTCCTTTGGAGACCGGACTTTTGCGACAGGCAAGGCGGCGAGGCAATCCCATTGCGGATGGCCTTGGTATGTTGTTGCACCAGGCGGTACCCGGCTTTGAGCACTGGTTTGGCCAACGTCCAGCGGTTACACTGGCCCTTCGCACCATGATCGAGGCTGATATTAAGGGTAGTATGCCTTGACCTTTGTTCTTGGGCTCACGGGTTCTATCGGCATGGGAAAATCAGCAACGGCTGAATTATTCCGAGTCCGCGGTGTGCCGGTCTATGATGCTGATGCAACCGTTCATGCGCTTTATCGCGGAACGGCAGCCCCGCTGATAGAAGCGGAATTCCCGGGTAGCGTGATCGATGGTGCCGTGGATCGTGCGAAGCTTGCACTGCTGGTGGTTGGCAACAGTGAAGCCATGAAACGTCTAGAGGCCATTGTTCACCCCTTAGTGCGGTCAGCCGAACGTGATTTTCTGGTGCAGGCAATGAAATCGTCTGCACCCCTTGTTGTGCTGGATATTCCGCTGTTGTTCGAGACGAAGGGCGAGCGCCGTTGTGATGCGATCATCGTCGTTTCGACGGATTATACCGTCCAAAAAAAGCGAGTGTTAGCGCGGCCCAATATGACAGAAGAACGATTTACTGCCTTGCTGGCGCGACAGATGCCGGATGCTGAAAAACGGAAACGGGCCCATGTTATGATTGATACGACCCACGGATTGGCTGATGCTGCTAAGCAGGTCGAAGCGGTCATTCGCGCCTTTAACGGCCGGAAGGGTTACGCGGCGGCTCGTCACATTCAAGGAACCGGAAACCATGCGTGAAATCGTCTTTGATACAGAGACAACCGGCCTGAATCCGCTGGGCGGGGACCGGATCGTTGAAATTGGCTGTGTCGAAATGCTCAATCGTCTCCCGACCGGACAAACTTTTCATGTCTATATCAATCCTGAGCGGGATATGCCCGAAGGAGCCTTTCGGGTTCACGGGCTATCATCGGAATTTTTGGCCGATAAACCCCTGTTTTCAGCGATTGCTGCTGATTTTTTGACTTTTATTGGTGATTCGGCGTTGGTTGCCCACAATGCCTCGTTTGATATGGGCTTTATCAATGCCGAGCTGGTTCGTCTTAAACTACCGGTGATCGCATCAGAACGTGTGATCGATACGCTTCAACTTGCCCGGCGCAAGCATCCTTTTGGGCCCAATAGCCTCGATGCGCTTTGCCAACGCTATTCCATCGACAATTCCCGCCGAACAAAACACGGCGCTTTGCTCGACTCGGAAATTTTAGCCGAGGTCTATATTGAGTTGACCGGTGGCAGACAAGCCGATTTGGGGCTCGCGTCTGCCGATACCTCTGTGAATGAGAAGGCCCGTCCGAGAACAATGATCAACCGGACGGGACGGACACGGTCTAACCCGATGCCAGAGCGCCTTACCCAAGCGGAGCTTATGGCTCACCGCGCTTTTGTCGCAACGTTAAGCGGTGAGGTGATTTGGAACGCGTACAGCCGTGAAGCCGATGACGTTTAGTAGTTATGCGTTGCCAACTGCCGGTTCAATCGAGGCCAATTTTTGCTGATACAGCGATGCGAAATCGATTGGATCAATCAGTAGCGGCGGGAAGCCACCATTTCGGACACAGTCTGCAATGATTTGTCGTGCAAATGGAAACAATAAACGTGGGCATTCGATCATAATAACCGGCTGGGTACTTTCGGCCGGAATGTTTTGAATGCGGAAAATACCGGCGTATAAAAGTTCGAATCGGAATAAGAGCCCTTCGCCTTCGCCGGCCTTGCCCTCTAGGGTTAACTCGACTTCGAAATCGGTATCAGACAATTGTTTTGCGTTAACATTCACTGAAATAGCAATATTCGGGCCCTGTTCCCTCGGTGAGAGCGAGTTCGGCGCATTGGGATTTTCAAACGATAAATCCTTGATATATTGGCCGAGGGCGGTCAGGCTTGGCAGCGTTGATGACGTTGCGTCAGTCATAGGATGAAACTCCGTAAATTACTTTTGCCGAATAGATGTGATCCATCCGCATTAAAAATGCGCTTAAAAACACCAGAACGTGATTTTTATGATAGGGTCAAGACCAGCCGAATTGGAAAATCCTCTCATGATACCTTATATGGTATCGAGAGGCCGCCAATGAGCCCAACCATATGACCGGTAAACCATGCAGGATAGTTTCGATTTGTCCATTATCGTCTTTTTAGTACTCGCAGTTTTTGTTGGCTGGCGCCTCTATAGTGTGTTGGGTACCAGAACAGGCCGGGATGAAAGCTCGCCAGGCTCCCAACCGCGACCCCTGTTGAAAGTGGTCCAAACGACACCGAACCCTGATGTCGAGCAGCAGGAAGCCGCCGAACCAACGGATGATCCCAATCGTTGGAAGGGTATTGCCGAGCAAGATTCACCGCTCGCCGAAACGCTCGATTCGCTTGTGGGTGCCGAGCCGGATTTTGAGGTTAGACGATTTATTACGGGTGCAAGGGCGGCATATGAGGCGATCGTTGTTGCTTTCGCCTCTGGCGACCGCAGCACGCTGCGCGATTTACTGTCGCGCGATGTATTCGAAAGCTTTGTCGGTGCGATCGCAGATCGGGAAAAGCGGGGAGAAACCGTTGAGACGACGTTTGTCGGCATCGAGAAAGCCTATGTGAAGGACGCTCAATTGCGCGGAAAAACGGCTCAAATTACGGTCCATTTCCTGTCGAAGCTCATTACCGCAACCCGTGACGCCGCCGGCACCATTAAAGATGGTGCGGCTGACAAAGTCGTCGACGTAACGGATGTTTGGACCTTCGCTCGTGAAGTGGGCAGCCGCGATCCGGTTTGGAAGTTGATCGCGACCGAAGCCGCGCACTAAGTCAGAGGTATGCTGCCGGAATTACTCGACGCCGAGCTTAGACCAGTTGCATTTTCCGGGCTCGTGGGGTGGGATAAAGATGACCACGTCGCGGCGTTTGAAACGTTCAAGAAAACCGCTCGCGCTGAACGGGAGCAATCACCCCATCTGCGCCCAGCCCGCTATAAAGATGCCCGTCTAAATAAGATTTATGACGTGGCGCTACGGGATGGAGCCGCCGGCGCAGAGGCCAAAGCATTTTTTGAGACGTATTTTGTGCCATATTCAGTGGTGCCTCGTGACCATCGCGGCTTTTTAACCGGCTATTACGAGCCTGAAATTTTAGGCTCGCGCGAAAAAAGCCGGCGCTTTCCGGTTGCGGTATTGGACCGCCCCGACGATTTGTTCACATTCCCGCAAGATCAACCTGCGCCATTGCCGGGATTGGCGGCCGCAAAGCTGACCGAACAAGGCTTAGTACCCTATTTTGATCGCGCGGCGATTGAGGATGGAGCGTTAGACGGCAAACATTTGGAAATTTTGTATGTAACCGACCGGATAGAACTGTTTTTTGCGCAAGTTCAAGGCTCGGCGCGGGTTCGACTGCCCGACAGGAGTGTTTGCCGACTGACCTATGCGGGACGTAACGGTCATGCATACACGACCATTGCCAAAGTCATTGTAGCAGAAGGCCATATGGCGCTCGGAGACATCACGCTCATAAGCCTCAAGCAGTGGCTGCGGGATCACCCTGATCATGCCCATCGGCTCATGCGGCTCAACCGTTCTTATATTTTCTTTTCGATCTCTCAAAACCTGTCTGTCGACGATGGCCCGATTGGAGCAGCATCGACGAAACTTGATCAGGGCCGCTCCATCGCCGTGGATCGGCGGCAATGGAGCTACGGATTACCGTTTTTTATCACGGCTGATTTGCCCGATGGGCATGGACAAAGTGAAGCCTTTTCGCGTCTGATGATCGCGCAAGATACTGGATCTGCTATTCTAGGCGCCGCGCGTGCCGATCTCTTCATGGGGTCGGGGGACGAGGCTGGTCGTCGGGCGGGATTGATCCGGCATCCCGCTGATTTTGTTGTTTTATTGCCAAAGGGGTAGGGGAATATGGCCGGCGGGCGACGAAAGCGAACTCTGACGCCCGATGAAGTGTCGCTTTGGACCCACGTGACACAGCATGTGGCACCGATTGATCGCAAAAAGCCGGTAACGAAGGCTGTCGAGACCGTAACGGATCTGCCGGCCGAGCCGAAAGCCGTCGCGCCACCAGCTAAGATGGTTAAGCCCGCAAAAGCTGCTGTCCCGCCGCCGAAGCCGTCGCCCAAACTTACCCCGCCCATTCCGCCTCTTGCCCCGCTCGAAAAGCGGCTGCGGCAAAGATTGTCGCGCGGAGCGCAGCCGATTGATTCGGTGATAGATCTCCACGGCATGCGACAAGACGAAGCCCATGAAGCGTTACGCCGCTTTGTGAAGGGCGCACATCAGATGGGATTCGCGGTGATTTTGGTGGTGACGGGTAAAGGCGCGTCAGGAACCGACGATCGGGGTGTCTTTGAAGAACGTGGCGTATTGCGCCGCACGGTTCCGCATTGGCTCAGAATGGCCGATATGCGGTCTTTTGTGATTGGCTTTGAGGCCGCCGCACCTCACCACGGCGGCTCCGGTGCGCTTTATGTCCGAATTAGGCGTAAGCGCGGGAGTGCCGGCGAATGACACCCTTCGGTGAACGCCTGCGCGGATTGCGGGAAGCGCGTGGTCTCAAATTGAAAGACATGGCCCAAGAATTAGGCGTTACGCCAACCTATCTATCTGCGCTGGAACACGGCCGCCGCTCCAAGCCGAATTGGAGTTTTGTGCAGCGGGTTATCCATTATTTCAATATTATTTGGGATGAAGCGGATGAATTACAGCGTCTAGCGGATAATTCGAACCCCAAAATTACCGTTGAAACGGCTGGACTGTCGGCAAAAGCAACGGAACTGGCGAACCGGCTAGCGCGTGATATCGCGGATTTATCAGAGGCGGATCTTGACGCCCATTTAAGGTTGCTCGATACCGCCCGCAAACGCGCCCGGACTTGACGGCAGCGTTGAGCACTGCCAAACGGGCGCTCCGGTTTCATTCTCCAAAAAGGTCTCTCAATGGCGCACCAAACCCATGATGTTCTCGGCATCGGCAACGCCATTGTGGATGTTTTGGCGCATACCGAAGATGATTTTTTAATCGCAAACCATCTGGCCAAAGGCTCGATGCGGCTGATCGACGAGACCGAAGCCGAGCGGCTTTATGCGGCCATGGGTCCGGCAACCATCATATCCGGTGGATCAGCGGCCAATACGACGGTTGGCATTGCATCTTTGGGTGGAAAAGCGGCTTTTATCGGTAAAGTTCGTCAGGACGCGGTCGGCGATATTTTTACCCACGATATCCGTGCCATTGGCGTTCGGTTTGAGACACCAAGACCTCCCGACGGGCCGGCAACGGCGCGGAGCTTTATTTTGGTAACGCCCGATGGTGAGCGGACGATGAACACCTATCTGGGTGCCTGCCAATTGCTCAATTCCCACGACATTGACGAGATCCTTGTCGAGGCGTCCGCGATTACTTATCTCGAAGGTTATCTTTGGGATCCACCCGAGGCAAAAGAGGCGTTCCGGAAGGCCGCCGGTATTGCCCATCGCGCGGGCCGCAAAGTGTCGATCACCTTATCCGACAGTTTCTGCGTCGATCGCTATCGCGACGAGTTCCGCCAATTGCTGCGTGACAAGACGATCGATATTCTGTTTGCCAATGAGCATGAGTTAAAAAGTCTCTATGCAACGGCAGACTTTGATACGGCGCTCGAAGCGCTTCGGCAAGAAGGCACATTAGGTGTCGTCACACGTTCCGAGCAGGGCTCGCTGGTTGTGTCGCATGAGGGCACCAAAGCGGTTGCCGCCCATCCCATCGAAACGCTTGTCGATACGACGGGCGCAGGGGATTTGTTTGCGGCCGGCTTTCTATTGGGACTCGCCCGCGGCCTTGGCCACGAGAACTGCGCCCGGTTAGGCGCTTTGGCGGCAGCCGAAGTGATACAGCATCTCGGTGCACGGCCTCAAACGAGCCTCAAGGATCTGGCCGCGCAAAGCGGGCTTACAATTTCCTGAGCGCCACTTCCGTAATGCTGTGCTGACCGCCTTTGGTCAGCACCAGATCGGCGCGTGGTCGTGTCGGCTCAATGTTTTCTCGCAAATTTTGCAAATTGATGCGTTGCCAAATGTCGCGCGCCATTGCCTCGGCGGCCTCGTCGCTGAGCTCTGCATATTTACGAAAAAAACTGCGCGGATCGCGAAAGGCCGTATCCCGAAGCCGCATGAACCGATTGACATACCACCGTTCCAGGTCGGTTTCGGGCGCATCGAGATAGATCGAGAAATCAAAAAAATCGGATACAAATGGAATGGGTTTGCTCGTTTTCGGTATCCGGTTCGACAAAAGCACGTTTAAGCCTTCAACAATCAGAATATCGGGCCGATCAACGGTGATTTTCTCCCCTTTGACGACATCATAGACAAGATGGGAATAAACGGGTGCTTCCACATGGTGCTTGCCCGCTTTGATATCGGATAAAAACCGGATCAGTGCCGTCCCATCATAGCTTTCGGGAAAGCCTTTGCGTTCCATAAGCCCTTGGGCTTCCAGTTCGGCGTTGGGCAGCAAAAAGCCGTCGGTCGTAACCAGTTCAACTTTTGGCGTGTTCGGCCAACGCGATAACAGCGCTTTGAGGACACGGGCGGTCGTTGATTTGCCAGCGCTTACCGAACCAGCCAAGCCGATCACATAGGGAACTTTGCCGTCTTCGGCGAGAAGAAAGCGTTGGGTAGCTTTGAACAACCCTTGCGTTGCGGCGACATAAAGCGAGAGCAAGCGCGAAAGCGGCAAATAGATCGCCACCACTTCTTCCAGCGAAATCGGATCGCTCAGTGATTGCAGCCGCTGAAGATCATCCGCCGTCAGCGTCATCGGTGTATCGGCGCGCAGCGCGGCCCATTCATCGCGCGAAAACACCCGATAGGGCGATAGTGCTTCCGCCAAAGCATCGGCTTCGGTTTCTTGCAGCAAAAAATGCGGAATACCGTTCATGGAATTAAAAATCCGATCTTATACCGGCGGCCGGGCGGCTTTTTCCGCCAGTCCCGATTGTGTGGTCCGCCGTTCAAGTTCCGCCATCACCTCATCCAGTGGAAGATTGGCTGCTTTGAGCACAACGAGCAGATGATAAAGCACATCCGCGCTTTCGGCGATGAGGTGCTCACGATCATCGGTCACCGCCGCAATCACGGCCTCTACCGCCTCTTCACCGAGCTTTTTGGCCGCCACCGCCATGCCCCGCGAGATCAATTTGGCCGTGTAGGACTCCTCGGGCGATGCTTTGGCCCGCTCAGTTACGATGCGTTCAAGATCGGAAAGCGAAAAATCGGTCATTTAATCGATCCTCACCGGTAAACCATTGGCGCGAAGCCGGTCTTTGGCCTCGCGGATCGTATGCTCGCCAAAATGGAAAATCGAGGCGGCCAAAACCGCACTCGCATGGCCATCGCGGATACCCTCGACCATATGATCGAGCGAACCGACACCGCCAGAGGCAATCACCGGAATGGAGACGGCATCGGCTATCGCGCGGGTGAGCGGAATATCGTAGCCGATCTTGGTACCGTCACGGTCCATGGAAGTGAGCAAAATTTCGCCCGCACCCAAGGCGGCAACTTCCCTAGCATAAGCGACCGCGTCGATACCGGTGGCTTTACGACCGCCATGCGTAAAAATTTCCCACCGTAAAGGCTCGTCGTCTGCCGAAACTTTTTTGGCATCAACCGCTACAACGATGCATTGCGTTCCAAATTTCTCTGCCGCCCGCCGGACAAAATCGCGGTCATTCACCGCTGCCGTCATAATCGATACCTTGTCCGCACCGGCTAAAAGCAGATTGCGAATATCCTCAATAGTACGAACGCCGCCACCGACCGTGAGGGGCATAAAACAGGCTTCAGCCGTGCGGCTGACCACATCCATCAGTGTGCCGCGGTTTTCATGGCTGGCGGTAATGTCGAGAAAGCACAATTCATCAGCACCTGCGGCGTCATAAGCCATCGCGGATTCGACGGGGTCGCCCGCATCGCGCAGGTCAAGGAATTGCACGCCTTTGACAACGCGGCCATCTTTCACATCAAGGCAGGGAATGACGCGCACCTTAAGCATGGATAGCCTCTTTGCGGGCACGAATAAGGGCTAAAGCCTCGGCAGGATCAAGGCGACCGTCATAGAGTGCGCGACCGGAAATGGCGCCTTCGAGGACGGCACAATCGGGCTCCGTTAGCCGTGCAATATCCTCAATAGAGGCTAATCCACCGGACGCGATGACCGGAATGGTCAGGGCGTTGGCCAGCGCCAACGTCGATTCAATATTTAACCCCTTCAGCAAGCCGTCGCGGGCAATATCGGTGTAAATAATGGCCGCCACGCCGGCATCCTGGAACCGTAACCCCAATTCGTCTGCTGACATCTCGGAGAGTTTAGCCCAACCGTCGACGGCTACGCGCCCATCGCGTGCATCAATGCCCACTGCAACGCGGCCCGGGAACCGGCGCGCGGCCTCGCGCACAAACGACGGATCTTTTACCGCCGCTGTTCCAATAATCACCCGACGGATGCCCGCTTCAAGCCACCCCTCAACGGTCCGCATATCCCGAATGCCGCCACCCAGCTGGATCGGCAAGGCAATGCGTTCGACAATCGCCCGCACGGCGTCCGCATTAACGGGCTTGCCCGCGAATGCGCCGTCCAAATCGACAATGTGCAACCATTTGAAACCTTGCGCCTCGAAACTCGCCGCCTGGTCGGCGGGATGATCGCTAAAAACGGTCGCTTGCGCCATATCGCCTTGGATCAGACGAACGCAGTGGCCCTCTTTAAGATCAATCGCAGGAAACAAAATCACGGACGCCACCTCAAAAAATTCGCAATCAATGCTAGACCGAGTTTTTGGCTCTTCTCGGGATGAAATTGGGTACCGGCAACGTTATCTTTGGCAACAAGCGCTGTAATCGTACCGCCATAGGAAGCGGTCGCCATAACATCGTTTGTGTCCGATGGATTCACGTGAAACGAATGGACAAAATAAGCGTGCCAACCCTCCGGCCCCGTGGGAATACCGGCAAGGAGCGGGTGCTTGGCCGTTTGATCGAGCGTATTCCAGCCCATATGCGGGATTTTTAAACGGGCATCATTTGGCTTGATCTCAACAACATCGCCACCGATCCAGCCAAGCCCGTTCGTTGTGACGTGCTCAAGCCCGCGATCGGCGAGCAATTGCATACCCACGCAAATCCCCAAAAACGGACGCCCCTTGTGTTGAACCGCCTCCGTCATCGCCGCAACCATGCCAGGCACTGCATCGAGCCCTCGACGGCAATCGGCAAAGGCCCCTACGCCCGGCAGGACAATTCGATCGGCTTTCCTTACGGCTTCAGGATCGGAGGTCACGAAAATATTGTCGCCAAGGCCCGATTCAGACGCTGCCCGCTCGAATGCTTTGTGGGCCGAGTGCAAATTCCCCGAGCCGTAATCGATAATCGCAACGCTCATCATCGCGACCCTTGCGAAGGAAAGAGCCCGATCACGCCGTAGCCGCGCGGTGGCTGAGGCAAGTGTGTGGGTGGCGCTGGCGGACGCGCGAAAGCGATATGCTCATAAAACCTATATTCGGCCTCTTCAAGCGTATCGGCTTGAACAATGTCGGCAAGCGTAAAGCCGCGGCGCTCTAACGCCAAACCGTACCAATGTCGTGCCTCGAGCCCGACAAACAGCATTGCGAGCAGGCCGGTAAGCGTGATGAAGGCAGACGCCAGTCCGAACCGGGCACCCAAGATTCCCAACACAACATCAAACACCAAAACGATGAGAAACCAGCGCCACATCCGATGCGCCAGAAGCCAAATCAACGGCACAAAAAACGCCAACCAGCAAAACCCGTCGCGAACAAAATAAGCGTTCTCGACCCGATCTTTTCGGATGTTGGTTTGCCTGTTCGGAAGATAGACAGAAAAGAGCGCCATGATCGCGTCTTCTTTCAAATTTTATAGCGTGCCCTTGGTCGAAGGCACGCGGCCTTCTTCGCGTGGATCGAGAGCGACAGCGTCACGAAGCGCACGCGCTAAGCCTTTATAGCAGCTTTCCGCAATATGATGGGCGCTTTCGCCATAAAGCGTCTCGACATGCAGCGTTATGCCTGCATTGATGGCAAAGGCTTGAAACCATTCACGCACCAATTCGGTATCGAAATCGCCGATCTTTTCGCGTGGAAATAGCGTTTTAAAGACTAAAAATGGCCGCCCGGAAACGTCCACTGCAACGCGGCTCAAGGTTTCATCCATCGGCAGATAGGAATGCGCATAGCGCGTAATACCCTTTTTATCTCCCAACGCCTGTTTAAACGCTTGGCCGAGCGCAATGCCGATATCTTCAACCGAGTGATGCTGGTCGATCTCAAGGTCACCTTTGCAAGTGACATGGATATCAAACAGTGCGTGGCGGGCCAGAAGCGTCAGCATATGATCCAGAAAACCAACGCCGCTTGCGATTTTGGCTTCCCCTTTTCCATCGAGCGCGATGCTGACGGCGATGTCGGTTTCGCTCGTCTTGCGCGTAATCGCTGCTGATCTCATCTTCCGGCACTCCATGAAAGGCTGGCACTGTTGTTACGTGTCTCTAGCAATTTGAACGGGCGGACGCCACCTGTGTTGTACGAATTGTGCGATGGAAATCGTACGAACAGGCTTTGCCGTATCCGCCCGTTTAAGCTAGACGCGATGGAGGGTCGGGTTTGGGAGTAGGTCGATGATGGAAGAAGGCGACAAAAAGTGGCGGGCCACGACCATCTTGATGGTTCGGAAGGGCAACCGTGTTGTTATCGGTGGCGACGGGCAAGTCAGCCTCGGCCCAACGGTAATGAAGGGTAATGCCCGAAAAGTTCGCCGTTTGGGTAAAGGCGAAGTCATATCGGGCTTTGCGGGTGCAACCGCTGACGCCTTTACCTTGTTTGAGCGCCTTGAGTCGAAACTCGAACAATATCCCGGCCAATTGATGCGCGCCTGTGTCGAGCTCGCAAAAGACTGGCGGACGGATCGGTATTTACGCCGTCTCGAAGCCATGATGCTGGTGGCCGATAAAAATGTTGGCCTGATTCTGTCCGGCACCGGGGATGTCCTGGAGCCCGAAAGCGGCATTATGGGGATCGGCTCCGGTGGTAATTACGCGTTGGCCGCGGCGCGGGCGCTCGAAGACACCGATTTAGACGCGGAAGCCATTGTAAGAAAAAGCCTCGGCATTGCGGCTGATATTTGTGTTTATACCAATCATTCTTTGACCCTTGAATCGCTAGAGATCGCAGGCTGAACCCCATGACCGATTTTTCACCCCGCGAAATTGTTTCCGAACTTGATCGCTTTATCGTCGGTCAAAAAGACGCAAAACGTGCCGTCGCTATTGCGTTGCGGAATCGGTGGCGCCGGTTGAAGCTCGAAGGCAATATGCGCGAAGAGGTTTTGCCGAAAAATATTTTGATGATCGGCCCAACCGGCTGCGGAAAAACGGAAATTGCCCGTCGCTTGGCGAAGTTGGCAGGTGCTCCATTTCTCAAAATAGAGGCCACGAAATTTACCGAAGTGGGGTATGTCGGTCGTGATGTCGAGCAAATCATTCGCGATTTGCTCGAAATTGGTATTTCTTTGGTCAAAGATGCCAAGCGTAAAAGCGTTCAAGCGCGCGCTGAACTGGCAGCCGAAGAGCGGGTGCTGGATGCGCTCGTCGGACAAACGGCAAGCCCTGCGACCCGCGAAAGTTTTCGCAAACGCTTGCGAGCCGGTGAATTGGCCAAAAAAGAAATCGAAATCGAGATCGCCGCACCATCGGGTGGCGGAATGCCGATGTTTGAAATCCCCGGAATGCCCGGAGCGCAAATGGGCGCCGTGTCGCTCAATGATATTTTTGGCAAATTGGGCCGGCAGACCAAAGCACGCCGCGTCACCGTCGAAGACGCGCATGGGCCACTGGTGGGGGAGGAAAGCGATAAGTTGTTTGATCAAGAACAAATCATCGCAGAGGCCATTCATGAAGTAGAAAACAACGGCATTGTTTTTCTGGACGAGATCGACAAAATTTGCGCCCGCGAAAGTCGCGGCGGGGCCGATGTGTCGCGCGAAGGTGTGCAGCGCGATTTGCTCCCATTGATCGAGGGCACCACGGTTTCGACCAAACACGGTTCGGTTAAAACCGATCATATCCTTTTTATCGCATCCGGTGCGTTTCACGTATCGAAACCTTCCGATTTACTACCTGAATTGCAAGGCCGGCTGCCGATAAGGGTCGAATTGCTCTCTCTCAAAGAAGATGATTTCCGTCGAATTCTCAACGAAACGGAAGCCAGCCTCGTTAAACAATCCGTGGCTTTGATGGCAACCGAAGGAGTAGATTTGGTGTTTACCCCCGATTCGATCGATGCGATTGCCAAAATCGCGGTCGAAGTGAATTCGAATGTCGAAAATATCGGCGCCCGACGGTTGCAAACGGTGATCGAGCGGATTCTGGACGATATTTCGTTCACGGCTTCGGATCGGTCCGGCGAAACGGTAACGATCGATGCTGCTTATGTTGAAAAGGCAATCGGCGATTTGGCCAAGAACGCCGATCTCGGACGCTTCATTCTTTGACACGTCGCGGCGGCCTCTTGCACTTACGGCGTCGGGTTGTCATAAGCCGCGCAACGGGAACGGGGCTTTAAGATCATGACGGCTTTTAAGGAATTGGTGTTTTCGGGCGTCCAGCCAACCGGTAATTTGCATTTGGGTAACTATCTCGGCGCGATTACGAAGTTTGTGGCGCTTCAAGACAGCCATGACTGTATTTACTGCGTCGTTGATCTACATGCGATTACGGTACCGCAGGACCCTTTGGCGCTGACCAACAATATCCGCGAAGTTACCGCCGCTTTTATTGCGAGCGGCATCGATCCGAAAAAGCATATTATTTTCAACCAGAGCCAAGTTCCGGAACATGCCGAACTTGCTTGGGTGCTCAATTGCACCGCACGACTCGGTTGGTTGAACCGCATGACGCAGTTCAAAGAAAAAGCCGGCAAAGACCGCGAAAACGCTTCCGTTGGGCTCTATGCTTATCCGGCCTTGATGGCGGCGGATATTCTGGTTTATCGCGCCACCCATGTTCCCGTTGGCGAGGATCAGAAGCAGCATCTCGAATTGGCGCGCGACATCGCGCAAAAATTCAACACCGATTTTTCCGAATCAATTACGCGCAACGGCTTGGGCGAGGCGTTTTTCCCGATGCCCGAGCCGCTTATCCAAGGCCCAGCCACCCGCGTAATGAGTTTGCGGGATGGTACCAAGAAAATGTCGAAGTCCGATCCGTCGGATTATTCGCGCATCAATTTAACCGATGATGCCGATGCGATTGCGCAAAAAGTCCGCAAAGCCAAAACGGACCCTGAGCCCTTGCCATCCGAGGAAAAGGGACTGGAAGCCCGCCCAGAAGCTGATAATTTGGTCGGCATCTATGCAGCGCTCTCGAACGTCGCGAAGGCCGACGTGTTGGCAGAATTTGGCGGCGCGCAATTTTCGACCTTCAAATCGGCTTTGGTGGATTTATCGGTTGCCAAACTAGGCCCGATCGGCGGTGAAATGAAGCGCCTGGTGGCGGACCATTCCTATATTGACCATGTCTTGGCCGACGGCTCGGAGCGCGCGGGTGCTTTGGCGCGGCACACCATGAATTCCGTGAAGGACATTGTGGGCTTTATCCGTCGGTAAGCGGCGGGGTGCTTTTTACTATCGGTGGCAAACCATATGTCACAATGCTATATCTCCATCATCCGAAACCATCCGCCGGCCTTGAACCGGCTGCGAGGGAACCATGTTTATTCAGACTGAAGCAACACCAAACCCGGCTACGTTAAAGTTTCTCCCCGGCCGCGCGCTGATGAGCAGTGGCACGCTTGAAATCCGCGATCCGCAAACGGCTGAACGCTCGCCACTCGCCAAACGGTTGTTCGCGATCCCCGGGATTTCTGGGGCCTTTTATGGCAGCGATTTTGTCTCTGTCACGAAATCGGAAGGCGAATGGCAGCATTTGAAGCCGGCGATTTTAGGCGCGATTATGGAACATTTTTTGAGCGGTGATCCGCTTTTGCTGGATCAAACGCCGGATCAACACGCCGATCAGCCGGAAGACGAGTTTTTCGAGAGTGCCGACGCATCAACTGTCGATACGATCAAAGAATTGCTCGAAACCCGGATCCGTCCGGCGGTCGCCGGCGATGGCGGCGATATTGTGTTTCGCGGTTTCAAAGACGGGATCGTCTATCTGGCAATGAAGGGGTCCTGCTCGGGTTGTCCTTCCTCAACGGCGACGTTGAAAAACGGAGTGCAGAATTTGCTCCGTCATTTCCTGCCGGATGTGCGAGAAGTTCAGGCGATCTAATCTTCATGAACAAGGATCCTTGAACCGTGCGATTATTGGCGATTGATACGGCTCTGGGTCTTTGTTCTGCCTGTGTTTTTGACACGGAAACGAATACGGCATTGGCTTCCGAAAGCATCGAGATGTCGCGCGGGCACGCGGAAGCGCTTATGCCGCTGATAGAACGCGTCGTCAGCCAGATCGACGGCGAGTTTACATCGCTCGATCGGGTTGCGGTATCAGTCGGACCGGGTAGTTTTACAGGGTTGCGGGTAGCTCTCGCCGCCGGACGGGCGATCGGCGTTGCCGCAGAAATCCCGGTGGTGGGCGTTAATACGCTATCAGCCTTCGCCGCACCCTATCTCGGCGTCGACAGCGGCGATCATATAGCAAGTGTGATTGATGCGCGGCACAGCCATGTCTATGTGCAGATGATCCGCAAGGATGGAAAGCTGGTTTTAGCGCCGCAAATTACCCCGATTGGCGACGTCGTAGCGGCGATAGGCAGCTTAAAAGTGCGGATGGTTGGATCAGCCGCCAGCCTGCTCGCCGAGGCCATGCGGGGAAAAGGGTTTGAAGCCGATGCCGAACCGGATATTGCCGGACCGGACATCGACTGGATCGCGCGTTTGGGGGCCATTGCGAACCCCGATCATGCTCCCCCTGCACCGCTTTACCTGCGTCCACCGGATGCAACGCCCCAAACCAATGGTCGAATAGCGCTTGCTTAGAAAGTCGGCCGATGCGGCTACCGTTTTTTTCTAAAACAGAAGTAGCGCTGAGGTCCGCAAGGATGATGGACGCCGTGATGCTCGCCGATCTTCATTCAGAGGGGGGTTTTGCGGGATCATGGAGCGCTGGCGAATTTGAAGGTCTGCTCGCAGATCGCGCCGTTTTAACCGAGGTTGCGACGGATAGCCGCAAAATCGAGATGCTTTTCGGGTTCGTGATGAGCCGAATGGCGGCGGACGAGGCAGAAATTCTCACGATTGCGGTTAGCCGGAAATGGCGCGGCAAAGGCGTTGGCCGGCGCTTGCTTGATGTCCATTTGTCGCGGTTAGCGGGTTTGGGTGTTAAAACGCTCTATCTTGAAGTTGAAGAAGACAATGCTGTCGCGCGGCGCCTTTATGAAAAGACGGGCTTTGCAACGGCGGGTATTCGCAAAGGGTATTATCGGAAGGCAGATGGCCGCCTTGCGAATGCCTTGATTATGAAGCTTGCCCTCGAAAATCGGTGAGGGGTTGCACGCTGTGTCGTCGTTTTGTCATGGAGATCAGGAACAGTTTGCGTTTAGTCAGGCAACCAATAGGCTCTGGGTATGGTGGCGCGTTTACGAATAGCCGTTTTTTTAAGCGTTGTAACACCCTTCACGCTTTTGCTGATTCCCGTGCAATGGCTGGCGGTGAAAGCGGAATTTCCGCTCGCGCGGCATCTACCGGTGTTTTATCATCGCGTTGTTTGCGCGCTCTTACGATTGAAAGTGAAGGTGAAGGGCGATCCCGCTTTGGGTCGTCCGCTGTTGTTGCTTTCCAATCACTCCTCCTGGCTCGATATCGTCGCCTTGAGCAGTGTGATGCCGGTGTCCTTTATTGCCAAATCGGAAGTGGCGACTTGGCCGATTTTTGGCCTTTTTGCGACGTTGCAGCGTTCGGTCTTTGTTGATCGTTCACGCCGAATGGCAACCCGCGAAGCTCATCACGCGGTGTCAAAGCGCTTGAAAGACGGTGACGCGATGGTGCTCTTTGCCGAGGGCACAACAAGCGATGGGCATCGCGTTTTATCCTTCAGGTCGTCGCTCGTTGGTGCAGCAGGTGAATTGCTTAATGGTGCGCAATCGCGCATCCAACCGGTGGCGATCACCTATACACGTCGTACCGGTCTGCCGATCCCTCGCTCGGAGCGCCCGTGTATTGCGTGGTATGGCGACATGGAATTGGTGCCTCACTTCAAGGGCATTTTGCTCGGAGGACCGATTGAAGTAACCATTTCGTTCTGCGAACCTTTGACAGGCGAGTTGGCGCGTGACCGTAAAACAGCGACACGCGTGGCAGAACAGGCGATAAGAGCGTGCGCAGCCAATGTTATGCGTGGCCGCGTGGCTGCATGAAATCGTGAATGGACCGCGAATTTTTGTTCTCTTATTGTCGATTAACCGCTTATAGTGCCCTTAATTTGAACGGTCGGCGTGATTCTTTGGTGTTAAGCCCGACCTCTGGCGAGAAGAATGAGCATAGTGGCGGCAAAACGCGTCTTCGTTAAATCCTACGGCTGTCAGATGAATGTCTATGATGCCGAGCGCATGGCGGACATTTTAGAGGGCGAAGGCTATACGGAAACGGACGTAATCGAAGATGCCGATCTGGTCGTGCTCAATACATGCCATATTCGCGAGAAAGCGGCCGAAAAGGTCTATTCCGAGCTTGGTCGTATTCGCGAAATGAAACGGGACCGCAAGGCGCTGGGTCTTGAAACGCGGGTTGTTGTTGCGGGTTGTGTCGCTCAAGCCGAAGGTGCAGAGATTCTACGCCGCGCGCCGGCGGTGGATCTCGTTGTTGGCCCGCAGAACTACCAAAACCTACCCGATCTTCTCCGGCAATCGCAGAAAAAGCGGATTGTCGAGACCGAGTTTCCGGCCGAAGACAAATTTCTCTCGCTTCCCGTTCCGACGGAAAAGACCATCCGTGCACGCGGCGTGTCGGCTTTTGTAACGGTCCAAGAGGGGTGCGATAAGTTTTGCACCTTCTGCGTGGTTCCCTATACGCGCGGAGCGGAATTTTCCCGCTCGGTGGTTGAAATCATCACTGAGGTTGAGCGTTTAGCAGCGTCTGGGGTGCGTGAAGTCACTTTGTTGGGCCAGAATGTGAACGCCTTTCACGGGCTTGATGGCGCAGGTAATCCCGTTACGCTTTCCGAGCTTTTAGCCCGGGTTGCTAAAGTGCCTGGTATTATCCGTTTGCGCTATACGACCAGCCATCCGCTCGACATGGACGAGGCGCTTTCGCTTTCTCATCGGGATAATCCGGCTTTGATGCCCTATCTGCACCTTCCGGTGCAGTCGGGATCGGACCGAATTTTAGAGGCAATGAATCGCCGTCACACGGTGGATGATTTCAGAAAAGCGGTGGCGCGGGTTAAACACTATCGCCCCGACACGGCGTTTTCATCCGATTTTATCATCGGGTTTCCCGGTGAGACCGAAGAGGATTTCGCAGGCACGATGCAGCTTGTTGAAGAAATTGGTTTTTCGAGTGCATACACCTTCAAATATAGCCCGCGTCCTGGCACGCCAGCGGCAGATATGGCCGATCAAGTGCCAGAATCCATCAAAGATGCTCGGCTGCAAGCGATACAGGCACTGGTCACTCGACAGCAGCGCGCTTTTCAAGAGTCGATGGTCGGCAAAACCTTGGAAGTTCTTGTCGAGCGGATAGGCAGGAAGCCCGGTCAGGTCGCCGGTAAATCGCCCCATCTCTTGGCGGTCGCTTTTGAGGGCAACGCGGATCTTATTGGTCAAGTCGTGTCGGTTGATATTGTTGCGAGCGTAACGAACAGTCTGATTGGTCAAATGTCCGACCGCCCGCGGGCGGTCGCTTAAACAGGAGAAACTCTTGAGAGCCACCGATGGTGCGACGCGTTTTCCGAATTCGCCCCGTAAACAGGGAATGTTGGAATCGGCTGATCTTCGATTATCTTTTGCCGATAACCGGGTGGCAGGCCAGATTTTTGGCCATTTCGATCAAAATCTTGCCCATATCGAGCGGCGATTGGGCATTCAAGCGGTCGCCAATGGTAATCAGGTAACGCTCAAAGGTAGCCCTGAGCAAACGGAACAAGGCCGTTTTGTGCTTGAACGCCTCAATGAGCGCGTTCTCTCGGGCCTCAGCATTGCCAAGGGCGATATTGATGGCGCGATTGAGGAAGCGGGCATGCAGGGCTCGCTTTTTCCGGAAACGCCCGGTGCCGTGGCGGATCGCGTTACGTTTGATGAAATAAACACCCGCAAAAAGCGCATAAAGGCGCGCAATGCCGCTCAGCACGTTTATTTAAAGGCGCTGAAAGAAAAGGAACTGGTGTTTGCCGAAGGCCCGGCTGGAACCGGCAAAACCTGGTTAGCCGTTGGCCATGCCGTACAACTGATCGAGCAAGGCATCGTGGAACGTCTGATTCTCTCCCGTCCGGCGGTTGAAGCAGGTGAGCGGTTAGGCTTTCTGCCCGGCGATATGCGCGAGAAAGTCGATCCGTATCTGAGGCCGATTTATGACGCGTTGTATGATTTTATGGAAGCGCGCCATGTTGAGCGCGGCCTTCAAACCGGCATGATCGAAATTGCGCCTTTGGCCTTTATGCGCGGTCGGACGCTGACCAATGCCGTCGTCTTGCTGGATGAAGCGCAAAACACCACATCGATGCAGATGAAAATGGTGCTTACCCGTTTGGGCGAAGGCTCGCGGATGATTGTAACCGGCGATCCGACGCAGATCGATTTACCGCCGGGCCAAAAATCCGGCTTGGTCGAATCGGCCCGTATCTTAGAAGGCGTTGAGGGTATTGCCCGCGTCCGCTTTGCTGAAGGAGATGTCGTGCGTCACGACCTCGTGCGCCGGATCGTCGGGGCTTATGATCGAGATGATCGCTTGAGAACAGGCGCTCCGCAACCATGACGACCATTTGTCCAGACGTTGAACAAGATAGCGCATTGTGGGATGCGCTCATTGATGCTGAGGCTATCGCGGAGCGCGCTATCGGTTTGGCGGCAGATATGGCCGGTATTCCGCTTTTGGACGGGGCGGAGTTAGGCCTCCTTTTGTCGGATGATGAGCACGTTAAAAGCGTCAATCAAGAGTGGCGCGGAATTGACAAACCAACCAATGTTTTGTCGTTTCCGGCCGTTGAAGCAGCAAAGCTAGCGCGAGCGCCGTTTTTAGGCGATATTATTATCGCCTATGAGACGGTTGATCGGGAGGCGAAAGCCGAGGGCAAAGCCTTCGCCGATCATTACGCCCATCTCGTTGTGCATGGATTTTTGCATCTTTTGGGATTTGATCATATCAACGACGGCGATGCCGAGACAATGGAAGCGCTCGAGATCAAGATATTAGCGGGCCTCGATATTCCCGATCCCTATGCCGACCGGCCCGATATCGCTAACGATTAAGCAGGACTTAACAGACTTACAATGACCGAAGAACCTTCCGTTCCGACCCCGTCGAAACCGGTTGAAACCCCGTCAACCGGGCTTTTCGAGCGACTAATGACGTTGGTTGGACTAAAACACGCACCTTCCATCCGTGAGGATATCGAAGATGCTTTAGCCGAAGCCGATATCGGCTCCGAATTTTCGCAACGCGAACGTGATATGCTCAAAAACGTGCTGGGCCTTCGGGCCAATCGCGTTCAAGACGTAATGGTGCCGCGGGCTGATATTGTTGCGGTCTCTGCCGATATTTCGTTGGGCGAGCTTTTACGCCTGTTTCGTACGGCGGGGCATTCGCGGTTTCCAGTCTATCATGAAACGCTCGATGATCCGCGCGGTATGATCCATATTCGCGATTTTGTCGGTTACGTTTCCGAACGGGCCGAACGTAAACCCGGTTCACGGCGGAGAAAAACACCGGCGGATAGCCCCGATCTTGAATCGCTTGATTTATCGGTACCGCTTTCGTCGGTTAAAATGCTTCGCCCGGTTTTGTTTGTGCCGCCGTCGATGTTAGCGCTCGACTTGCTCGTCAAAATGCAGACGACGCGTACTCATATGGCGCTGGTGATCGACGAGTATGGCGGCACTGACGGACTTGTTTCGATCGAAGATCTGGTGGAAATCGTTGTCGGCGAGATTGAAGACGAGCACGATTTGGAAGAAACACCGATGATCCAATCATCGGTCGATGGTACCTATGTCGTCGATGCGCGCGCCGATTTAAAAGATGTGAGCGCTGCTATCGGTGTCGATCTCTCGCAAGGCGAAGATGCGGAGGAAATCGATACCATAGGTGGATTGGTTGGTATGCTGGCGGGGCGCGTGCCTGTGCGTGGTCAGATCATTCCAGGGCCGGGGACGCTTGAGTTCGAGGTTTTGGATGCCGATCCGCGGCGGGTTAAACGCGTTCGAATTCAACAACAGGCCGTTAAACAAACAGAGCCTACAAAGCCGAAACGCCGATCCAAGACCCAGGCTGCTGAAGCTTCTGGCGAGAGCGCTCCCGATACGGATAAAGCGTGACCCTCAGTGCTGGCCGGAGCCGGATGGCCGGATGGCCGCGCTACGGATTGGCATTTATGGCGGGCGCAATTGGCGCGCTTGCCATGGCACCATTCGATGTCATGGTTGCTATGCTCGTCCCGATGGGCACAGCGGTGGCCCTTTTGGACCGCTCCCCAAACGCCAAGTCCGCGGCTTTATCGGGTTGGTGGCTAGGATTTGGGTATTTTGTAGCTGGCCTATGGTGGTTGGGTGTAGCGTTTTTTGTCGAGCCTGAATTTATTTGGGCGGTGCCTTTCGGCATTTTAGGCTTACCCGCCGTGCTCGCCAGTTTTTTTGGTGCTGCATTTTGGGTAGCGTTCAGGATCTGGCAACCCGGACCCGCCCGTATCGGTATCTTGGCGATGGCCTTGGGTGGCAGTGAATGGCTGCGCGGTACGGTATTAACCGGCTTTCCGTGGAACAGCATTGGTATGGCTTTGGGTGATCATCTTGTGGTGGCGCAAGCTGCTTCGGTGATTGGCATGCATGGCCTTACGTTTTTGGCCATCGGACTTTTTGCCGCCCCCGTTTTGATGTTCGACCCCGGCCCTTGGGGAAAGCGATTTTCGGGACCGGTTTTCAGTATTGTGGTGGTTACGGCGCTGTACGGTTTAGGCACGTTACGCTTGACGGCGCCTGAATCCGCCGCCGTAGCGGGCGTTAAACTGCGGCTGATGCAACCCGACATGCCACTCGACGATAGGTTTAGCCGATCCCATGCGGCTGAGATTCTGCACCGATATTTCGAACTGAGCACCAAAGGCAGCTATCCATCGCTTTCTGGGATGGAAGGCGTCACGCATTTGATCTGGCCGGAGACCTCGTTTCCCTTTTTACTGGATGCCGAGCCCAAGGCGCGGGCTGATATTTCCAGCCTCTTGCAAAATAGTACTCTATTGATTGCGGGTGCCGTACGTGCAGAAGACGGCCCGGACGGTGAGGCACGGCGATATTTTAACGCCATTCAGACCATGGACCCGATGGGCACGATAGGGGCCACGGCTGATAAGGCACATTTGGTCCCTTTCGGCGAGTATCTTCCTTTTGCCGATATCCTGTCACGGCTTGGTTTAAGGCAATTTATTCAATCGCCGGGAGGTTTTACCCCCGCCCATCAGCGCCAATTGTTGACGATACCGGGCCTCCCTCCCGCTATTCCCTTGATTTGTTACGAGGCGATTTTTCCGGCGGAAATTATACCGCAAGGAAGTGAACGTGCCGGTTGGATTTTGAATATCACCAATGATGCTTGGTTCGGTTTGACGCCCGGTCCCTGGCAGCATTTTGCGCAAGCCCGGTTGAGAGCGGTTGAGCAAGGCTTGCCCCTCGTTCGATCCGCCAATAATGGCGCGTCGGCGATAATCGACGGTTATGGCCGTATTGTAGTCTTTCTTCCGTTAGGAGAAGTAGGTGTTATAGACGGATTATTACCACAAAATATTCAACCAACCGTCTATTCACGGCTCCCCAACTTGCCATTTGCGGGGCTATTTTATTTTTTTGGGATGGGATTCATTTTTTTGACCAAACGTCAATTGACACTTACAAGCGATTCACGTACTTCTACAACCATAGATGGTTAGATGGGATGTAAAATTTTAAAGGTTAGCTTCATAAGTAAAGTATAATAATTTAGATCAATTTGTATTTATTCAGTCGTATGTTTTTCGAACAGATTTAATCATATGCCCGACGTGGTTTAAAATATTAACTCAACATTTTTTAAAATGAGGCAGATTCATGGACCTTGCGACAAAATTAATCGTCAAAAAACCTCCAAATCCGGTCGATCGCCATGTCGGTAGCAGGGTGAGAATGCGCCGCGTGCTCGTTGGTCTTAGCCAAGAAAAGCTCGGCGAGTCGCTTGGCTTGACGTTTCAACAGGTTCAAAAATACGAGAAAGGCACGAATCGGATCGGCGCTAGCCGCTTGCAACAAATGTCGCGTATTTTGGGCGTTCCGGTTGAATATTTTTTTGAAGGTGCGCCTCAAACCATTGAGCGGACGGCCTCGTCGGGTTTCGAGGATAATGGCGAAACAGCCTATGTGGCAGATTTTTTGGCCACGAATGAAGGTATCCAGCTGAACAAAGCCTTTGTTCGGATCAAAGATGCGAAGCTGCGACGCCGCGTGGTCGAGCTGGTAACGGCTATTGCCGGCGAAGATGCAATTGATTGATAAATAGAACAATATCGTTTTTTATATCAAACGCGTTCGTTATTTCAGCTTGACTTGTGTCTTTCTCCCTGTCACGGAAACGGAAAATGGTGGCACTGCTAAGCGGTGGCCGCCGTAGTTTGTTTGGCACCACCATCACGCCGGAGATCGACCGTGGCACGTTCTGATTATTTATTTACCAGCGAATCTGTATCCGAAGGCCATCCTGACAAGGTTTGCGATCGCATTTCAGATGAAATCGTCGATCTCTTTTTCCGGGAAGGTCCGAAGGCGGGGATTGATCCGTGGGACATTCGGGCGGCGTGCGAAACCCTGGCCACAACGAATAAAGTCGTTATTGCTGGCGAAACCCGCGGACCTTTGACCGTTACAAAGGATTTAATTGCGCACACCGCGCGCATGGCAATTCGCGATATTGGTTATGAGCAGGACGGTTTCCATTGGGATACGGCCGATATTGACGTGCTCTTGCATCCCCAATCAGCGGATATTGCGCAGGGCGTTGATGCGCAGCAGCCAACCAATCAAGAAGAAGGCGCGGGCGATCAAGGCATTATGTTTGGATATGCCTGCCGCGAGACCGATGAATTGATGCCAGCGCCGATCTATTATGCGCATAAAATTTTGCGCTTGATCTCGGAGGCCCGCCATTCCGATGCCGAGAAAATTCTGGGTCCCGATTCCAAAAGCCAGGTTACGGTCCGCTATGCCAACGGCAAGCCCGTGGGTGTTACGCAGATTGTCGTGTCACATCAGCATCTGATCGAAAATATGACCTCGCATCAGGTCCGCGAATTGGTCGAGCCTTATGTCCGGCGCGCTTTGCCGGATGGTTGGATTTCGAAAGATACGGTCTGGCACATCAACCCAACGGGTAAGTTCTATATTGGCGGACCGGACGGCGATTCGGGTCTTACCGGTCGTAAGATCATCGTCGATACCTATGGTGGCGCCGCTCCCCATGGAGGTGGTGCGTTCTCGGGCAAAGATCCGACGAAAGTGGATCGTTCGGCAGCTTATGCTGCCCGTTATCTTGCGAAAAATGTCGTCGCTGCCGGTATAGCAGATCGCTGCACGATCCAATTGTCGTATGCGATTGGCGTCGCGCGACCCCTTTCGATCTATGCTGATTTCCATGGCACCGGACAGGTCGATGAAGCGGCCGTTGAGCGGTTGTTGGAAGACCGTAATATCATGGACCTGACCCCACGCGGCATTCGTCGTCACCTTGATCTGAACAAGCCGATTTATGCTCGTACTGCTGCCTACGGCCATTTTGGTCGTACGCCCGACGCAGATGGCGGCTTTTCATGGGAAAAGACCGATCTTGCCGACACGCTTAAAGCCGGCCTTTGATCGATAGCGTTGGGATGGAGCGGGATGACGGACACGGCGGCGCTTTTTTTGGCCGTCGTAAAGGCAAGAAGTTGCGTCTTGGCCAAGCGCATTTGTTCGACGTTCTTCTGCCTCAGCTAAGAATCAATCTTTCGGACGAGGTTTTGCCCGCGAGCCTTTTTATCCGGCCGGCTGATGCGCTTTGGCTCGAAATAGGGTTTGGTGGCGGCGAGCATTTGTTGTTACGCGCGCAGGAAAATCCCGCCGTCGGTTTTATCGGGTGCGAACCCTTCGTCAATGGCATGGCTAAGATGTTGGCCGCCATTGATCGCGACGGATTAGACAATATCCGGCTTTATGATGCAGATGCCCTCAATCTCTTGAAACGTTTGCCCGATTCATCGGTTGACCGGATTTATCTGCTGTATCCCGACCCTTGGCCTAAACGCCGACAGAATAAACGCCGATTTATATCGGATGAAACGCTGACGTTAATCGCGCGTATTTTAAAAGTCGGGGGTGAGTTTCGCTTTGCCAGTGATATCGATCATTATGTTGGCTGGACGTTGCAACGCGTGATGCGTTCGCCACATTTAAAGTGGACCGCGGAACGGCCAGACGATTGGCGGCTGCCCTGGACTGGATGGCAATCGACGCGATACGAGGCAAAGGCCATTCGCGAGGGTCGGCGATCGGCTTATCTCACCTTTGTGCGTGTTTGAGCCAAAGTCGACCCAGTCGCTATCTGCGTCCGTGCGGCAATAAATTGCATGACCCGCTTCGCGGTCGAGGTCGACAGAGCGTGAAAGCTCGTATGGGCTTGGTCTTGAACGCTTCGAGGCAATACGCCGCCCGCCTTGAGCGTCAAAATGGCAACAAAATCTGCCCATTCAAATCCGATGGCGCGAAAGATAAATAAAAGCGAATCGAAATGGGGTGACGCAAAGGCCAACTCGACCGTTTCGCGAGGAATATCAGCCAGATAAGCGATGCCGGCAAGCGCTTTCGCCACTTCGCCGCGTTCGATATGACCAACAATTCGTTTTTGATCCGTCGGCCAAGCGGGCCGGATAACGGTCGAGTGATCCCTTGAATTTTGGTTTTCGTTTTGGTTGAGAATATCCGGATTAACAAAAATAGCCGACGGACCAATTTGTAACGCACGATCAAGGACGTCCGGTTCTACCGTCAAGTCCTTCATTTCATTGCGCGCGCGCTGTTTGGCCGCTTCCAAGATCGCCCCGACATGTCGCAGCGCTAGATCGGGACGGCCCCGAAGAATGCGATAGAGCCCGCTATCGCCAGTTGCTTTTTCCGCAAGCAAACGCAAGCCGACATCGGAGAGCAATTGGCGGCTATTCTCCGCGACCCGCAGAATGACCTCCCCATCACCACGCTCAAGTAAAATATCGGTTACTTTGGCTGGTAAACTCATCCGCCGCGAAAGGGCTGTTAAAAAGACATCAGGCCGCTCGCGGGCGACAAAGACCAGGTCATCTTCCGACAGGCATGGGCTACGCTCCAGCACGGGACGGGCAACCGATATTGCCGGATCATGGGCAAGGTTATGAATCGTTTTGCGCGGTCCACGCGCCACATTGGCCAATCGTTCGGACAATTCGATCCGTGCGGCAAACTCGATCTCGAGCGCCAAACACAAGATGACTTCATCGAAAACGGAAATATGTTCGTCGTTGAGATCGGGTGCCTGATCGATAAAGAGACCAGTGATGCGTCTCAGCAGATTCTGCCGCCGTTCGCCCGCGTCGTCAGCGTTCAGGACGTCTTCAAGATCGGCAACCAAGGCTGAAATAGAATTCATTTATACACTCCGAATTGGAGCGTTGATACGCCACGAGGAATGACTAAATCGTATAAATCACGCAGCAATCCTTTCCGACTTGAAAAAAATCTCCGGAGCTGTATAAGAGGAAATGTCGTTATGACATCTCATAGCGGTTCAGATGAACCGGCAGTTTGAGAGTGGGCCCGTCCGGACCCGCTCTTTTTTGTTGCCTGACGGATGGACGAGACGTGACCGCAGAAGAACCAAGACTGATCGAAGAACATGGCATCGCCGCCGGTGTGGCGCGAATTGTCGAGCCCGTGCTTGGCGATTTGGGCTATCGGCTGGTCCGGGTCAAGGTTTCGGCCGTCAATGGCTGCACGGTTCAGATCATGGCTGAAAAGCCGGACGGCTCGATGAGTGTTGATGATTGCGAGGTTGTAAGCCGCGGCATTTCACCGGCGCTCGACCTCGATGATCCGGTTGGCAAAGCCTATTATTTAGAAATTTCATCGCCTGGCATTGACCGTCCCTTGGTCCGTCGCGGTGATTTCGAGCGTTGGGCGGGATATGAGGCCAAGGTCGAAATGAAGATTGTTACCGAAGGCCGCAAACGCTTTCACGGCATTCTTCGTGGCGTCGAGGGGAGCGCCGCCGTCATCGAGCGTCTTGACCCGCGACCCGATGAGGAAGCCCGTGTTTTTCTGCCTCTTATTGATTTAAGCGATGCGAGGCTGGTCCTAACCGACGAGTTGATCCGTGAGTCGCTCAGACGCGGCAAAGCTTTAATGAAGGCAGAGTCAAACGATCTAGAAACAAACGAAGAGGTAGAGGCCGATAGGGCCGAAGCCGAAAGTCCAAAACCATCCGGCAAAAGTCGCAAATCGCGTTCTTGAACCCTAACCGCCGAATTGAATTTAATCGAAGGAGTCATCCGCCATGGCCATCAGCGCAAACCGTCTCGAGCTGCTTCAGATTGCCGACGCCGTCGCCCGCGAAAAGCTGATCGATCGCCAGATCGTTCTGGCCTCGATGGAGGAAGCCTATGCAAAGGCCGCTCGCTCGCGCTACGGTATGGAAACCAATGTCAAAGCCGAGATTGATCCTAAAACCGGCGAATTGCGCCTGTGGCGGCATTTGCAGGTGGTTGAACTTGTTGACAATTCCTCGACCGAAATTTCGCTGGAAGATGCCAAGCGTTCCAATCCAGCCGCGCAGGTGGGCGACGTTATTGCCGATAAGCTTCCGCCCTTCGATCTAGGCCGTATTGCTGCGCAATCGGCTAAGCAGGTGATCGTACAAAAAGTACGCGATGCCGAGCGCGATCGCCAGTTTGACGAATATAAAGATCGCATCGGCGAAATCATCAATGGTCTTGTGAAGCGTGCCGAATATGGCAATGTGATTGTTGATCTGGGTCGTAGTGAAGGCATTATTCGTCGTGACGAGTTGATCCCCCGCGAGACCTTCCGCCCGGGTGATCGTATCCGCGCCTATGTGTTCGACGTTCGCCGCGAACCGCGTGGCCCGCAGATCTTCCTGTCACGCACCCATCCGCAGTTCATGGCCAAGCTGTTCGCTCAGGAAGTGCCCGAAATCTACGACGGCATTATCACCGTGAAGGCCGTTGCACGCGATCCTGGTTCACGCGCCAAGATCGCCGTTATTTCACGTGACAGCTCGATTGATCCGGTTGGCGCTTGCGTCGGTATGCGCGGCTCCCGCGTTCAGGCCGTTGTCGGCGAATTACAGGGTGAGAAGATCGATATCATCCCTTGGTCGCCGGATGTAGCGACCTTTATCGTGAATGCCTTGCAGCCAGCCGAAGTAGCTAAGGTCGTTTTGGATGAAGAATCCGAGCGGATTGAAGTCGTGGTGCCGGATGATCAGCTCTCGCTCGCCATTGGTCGTCGTGGCCAGAATGTGCGCCTTGCCTCTCAGTTAACCGGCTGGGATATCGATATTTTGACGGAAGCGGAAGAATCCGAGCGCCGCCAGAAAGAATTTGTCGAGCGTACGGCCATCTTCATGGAAGCACTCGATGTGGACGAGGTCGTCGGCCAATTGCTCGCCTCCGAAGGGTTCCGTTCGGTCGAGGAATTGACCTATGTCGATCCGGCCGAATTGGCCTCGATTGAAGGCTTTGATGACGAGACGGCCACCGAAATTCAAAGCCGTGCGGCTAACTTCTTGGCGGCTAAAGATGCCGAGCTTGATAATGCCCGCTTGGCCTTAGGCGTGGCCGATGAGTTAAAACTGGTTGCCGGTGTTACGCTCGGTATGCTCGTGAAGCTTGGCGAGAATGATGTTAAGTCAGTCGAAGACCTTGCCGGTTGCGCAACCGACGATTTGTTGGGTTGGACGGAGCGCAAGGGGACAGAGACGATCCGGAATGCGGGCTATCTTGATGGGTTTGAACTCACGCGGGATGATGCCGAAGCCATGATTATGGATGCGCGTGTCAAGGCTGGCTGGATTGAAGCCCCGGTTGTCGCTGAAGAAGCGGCGGAGGCTTGAGATCAACGGAGCGATCAAAGCGATGGCTGCCGGAGGTGAGGACGATGAGACGGGATCCGAACGGACATGTATTGTCACGCGGAAAAAATCATCGCCCGAAACAATGTTGCGTTTTGTACGTTCACCGAATGGAATGGTCGTACCCGATTTGAAACGAAAACTGCCGGGTAGGGGCGTATGGCTTATTCCTTCCCGGTCGGTTGTTGAGATGGCGATCAAGAAAAAGGCCTTCGCGAGGGCCTTTAAGGCGGAAACTCAAACCTCGCCTGGCCTCGCCGAAGAGGTTGGTCGGCTGTTAGAGCGTGCGGCCCGTGAATCCTTCAGTCTCGCCAATAAAGCGGGGCAGGTGGTGGCAGGCTATGGTAAGGTCGAAGAGGCGCTGGGTCGTGGTCAAGTTTTGGCTGTGCTTCATGCCTCGGACGCGGCGGATGACGGGGTTAGAAAAGTTGGCCAACTGGTCCGTCGTTCGATTGAGGCGGGTGCAAACGAAATAAAAATCATCACTTCTCTGCCTTCTGACGATTTGGGTTTGGCATTGGGGCGGTCACATGTGATACATGCAGCGCTTCTGGGTGGTTCGGCCGCGTTGGCGTGTCTCGCTCGAATGGAATTTCTCAGGGTCTACGGGGCAGTGGATAACGCGGCTCTTGGCTTTGAAACACAGGTTACTCAACCGAATTGAAGCGGCCCTGCCGCAGGATATGGACTGAATGAACGACAAAGATACATCGGGCGACAAGACGTTGCATATGTCCCAAACGAAGACGCTAAGCCTTAAACGTCCTATCGAGCAGGGCGTGGTGCGCCAAAGCTTTTCGCATGGTCGTACAAAGGCAGTTGTCGTCGAAAAGGTAAAGCGCCGCCTCGTCGGCCCCGGTGACGCACCCGCGGCTCACGACACCGCACCCGTTGTTACAAAGCCGGTTGTTCAGGCACCGGTTGCACCGACGCCTGCGTCAGCACCCCAACCACCCCGTCCAAGTGCGCCTGCTCAAACCGGTCGTCCATCTGGCGTTGTCTTACGCACGTTGACCGAAGACGAGCGCGATGCCCGCTCTATGGCGCTGGTCGAAGCCCGTAAACGCGAGGAAATCGAGCGTCAACAGGCGGAAATCGATGCCAAGATCCGCAATGAACGCGAAGCTGCAGAAAAGCTGGAGCGCGATGCTGCTGCTGTCCGCAAGGCCGAGGAAGACGATCGCCGCCGCTTCGACGATGAAGTTAAAAAGAAATCAGAGAGCGAAGCCCGTCGCCGTTCAGGCGAGAGCGAGCCTGAAAAAGCTGTGCCGACCTCGCCAGAACGGGTCGTTATCCCGCCGCGCCGCTCTGGAGCGGCGATGCTTGAAGCCGATGAGGAAGAACGCAAGACCACGATCCGCCGTTCAGGCAGCGGCACCCCGGTTCGCGTTCCCGTGCCAGCCAAGCCAGCGCCCCGCGTTGATGATAAGCGCCGCGGCCGGTTAACGGTAACGAGCGCTACCGGTGGCGACGATGAAGAGCGCGTCCGCTCGCTCGCAGCCTTCAAACGCCGCGTCCAACGCCTCAAGGGCCATCAACAGGCCGAGGTAAAGGAAAAGATTGCTCGTGAAGTGGTCGTTCCGGAAGCGATTGCCATTCAGGAACTCGCCAACCGTATGGCCGAGCGCGCGGTAGATGTTATCCGCTTCCTGATGAAGCAGGGCCAGATGGTCAAGATCACCGATGTGATCGACGCCGATACGGCACAACTTGTGGCGGAAGAATTTGGCCACACCGTGAAGCGCGTGGCTGAATCGGACGTTGAAGAGGGCCTCTTTGATACGCCCGATACCGACAGCCACATGATTTCACGCCCTCCCGTCGTGACCATCATGGGTCACGTCGACCACGGCAAGACCTCGTTGCTTGATGCGATCCGCAAGGCGAATGTGGCCGGCGGCGAAGCGGGCGGTATTACCCAGCATATCGGTGCATATCAGGTGGTGGCTCCGAATGGTGCCAAAATCACCTTTATCGATACCCCGGGCCACGCGGCCTTTACCCAGATGCGTGCCCGCGGTGCGAAGGTAACGGATATCGTGGTTCTTGTGGTTGCTGCCGACGATGGCGTCATGCCGCAAACGGTTGAGGCGATTAACCACGCCAAGGCCGCCAAAGTCCCGATGATTGTTGCGATCAACAAAATCGATAAGCCGGATGCCAAGCCAGATCGGGTTCGCACCGAATTGCTGCAATATTCGGTTCAAGTCGAATCGATGGGCGGCGAAACGCTGGAAGTCGAAGTATCGGCGACCAAGCAGATCAATCTCGATAAGCTTCTTGAAGCCATCGCACTGCAATCCGAACTGCTCGATCTCAAGGCAAATCCGGAGCGCGAAGCCGAAGGCACCGTGATTGAAGCAAAGCTGGATCGGGGTCGCGGCCCGGTCGCAACCGTTCTCATTCAACGCGGCACCCTGCATGCCGGCGACATTGTTGTCGCCGGTTCCGAATATGGTCGCGTTCGCGCTCTGCTGTCCGATCTTGGTGCTCCGGTAAAAGAAGCCGGTCCTTCAGTTCCGGTCGAAGTCTTGGGCTTTAACGGTGCGCCTGAAGCCGGTGATCGTTTGGCAGTCGTTGAATCGGAAGCGCGCGCCCGTGAAATCACCGAATACCGTCAGCGCCAGAAGCGCGAGCGGACGGCGGTGCGTGCGGGTGCGGCGCGTGGCTCGCTCACCGATATGATGAGCCAGTTGAAAAGTTCGGGCCGTAAGGAATTTGTGCTGCTGATCAAGGGCGATGTGCAGGGCTCGGTTGAAGCGATCATCAACTCGCTTGAAAAGCTCGGCACCGATGAGGTCGGCGCTCGCGTTATCCACTCGGGCGTTGGCGGCATCAACGA
>Ga0114964_10000396_pt1 | contig 33636 bp, 52 predicted proteins | sample C_131016_MF_Meta_FD_92638 | JGI IMG/M metagenome (GOLD analysis project Ga0114964, IMG submission 92638) | Freshwater microbial communities from Lake Croche, Canada to study carbon cycling - C_131016_MF_MetaG | ecosystem: Environmental > Aquatic > Freshwater > Lake | place: Lake Croche, Canada...
CGATGCAAATATCCTCTGTGGTTACATCAAACTTTGCCTCTGTTGTTTCTTTTGCGGTGCTATCTGTTCGCATTACTTGGGTAGCGGTTGCCGTGCTATCGGTTTTAGTTTGTTCTTTATTCACGTGTCGTGATCCGCAAGAAATTATAAACAGCGATAATAGTAGTGTAGTTAGTTTCATTTTAATTTTGATTTAATTATTGTTCGATATACTTCATTTACATTTTCTCGGTTCTGCCCTCTCGAATAGTAGAAATTCATTATTCGCTTAATGCGTTGGTAAGGTGTTTGTTTCATTAAAATAAATGTGTTAATCTACTAATTTGCCCGTGATCGTAATCGTGTATAAATCCCTCAACTGCTTTTGGGGCGTGTTGGTAACCGTTACGATGATGCCAACTATCCGTGCCGCTTGGGGAGCGTAATGCTTCAACACAAACACTCATATAATCTTTGCTAATCTTATGATGGAAATGGTGTATATAAAAATATCTATGTTTGCAGTTTTGCCAGTCTTTACTTTCGTGAGCCATAAGCAACGCTAAATCATTTTCCTTTGCTCCATCCCCGTGCGTTGTGCCTATAATGTTATTCCCGTACTTAAAATATTTTCGATGTGAAATACTACAATCAAAAGTTACATTTTTAGAATCTCTAAAATGCGCTTCGATTAATTTAGCCAAAAAGAATCCGTTTGTATAATCGTGATTACTAGGGTTAAAAACAACGTGAACATCAGCCTTAATCATCATTAATTCGATAACATCAATATAAAGCTGTTTTGCAATTATAAAGTTATCAAACCACATCCCGTCTGTGTCCTGCGGAGTTCCGCCCGTTGTCATTCTCTTAGCGTTGTCGATATGTAATATATCGTTTCCTATGACAAATAAAATCTTATCTATATTCGTATTCGCTAATTCATCTAATAATGCGTTACAGCCATCCAAAACACGTTTAACCGCTATTTGATTGTTATAATCTTCGCCCGTTTCAAATGCGCTACATAATTTTCCAATATGAATATCAGCGGGAGAAAAAACAAATAGTTTTGGTCTTGCGGACTTTGTGCGTTTTATCGTTTTGTATTTTGGTGTGTAGTCTTTTAAACTATCGATTAACCTATCTCGCAAAGTTTCTAAATCCCTTTCGTCTTGATTTACAAAGTTTGGATTTTTAACAAATACACTAGCGTCTTTATCTTTTAGCCATAAATGCTTAACAGTTGTATAGTCTATGTCTAATTTATCAGAAGCGTTATAAATCCCCTCGTGTTGTCCTAATATTCTTTTTAAATTTCGCTCTAAATACTTACTAAAAACATTCATTTCTGAACGTGTGAAGTCTGGATTTATTTTTCTTATTATTTGAGCTTTTGAAAGAGGAACTTCTGAACTGTTTACAACTTCAACTACTTGAGAATCGTAATTACCAAATCTAGGTTTAACGCTCATAAATTTTTATTTAAGTTTTTAAAAACCGTGCAGTAGGTTTACACGGTTTCTCCCCCTAAAAACAAATCGGTATTAAACCAATTTTTGCGCCTACTCTAGTCGGTTTTCGGCTTCTCCGTTAATCTCCTTATCTAATATATCCGCTTCTATTTGTTGCTTTGTAATCGGAACTATAAAGCGAGTGTATGTGCTTCCTTGTTTGAGCCAAAACGTGTTATTTTTGCCCTTGATATACATTAGGAAAAGTATAAATTTACTTCTGCTTTTCTTCTTCTAACTAACCCCGCTAATACTTGACCATCTCCGCTAATGTATTTCGTTTCAAACCACGTTCTTATTTGTTCTGCAGGTGCTTTCTTATTGATTAACGAATAAAGTGTATTACTACCGCCCGTATTCCAAACGTATGAAACAAGCGCATCAAATTGATTTTGATTTAATACAATGTTTATTTTTTTTGCAACTACAAACTCAAACTTTGGGAGCAAATTAGCCATTAATGATATTGCACGGTCTTTCGTAATTATATCGCCTTGCTTAACTGCTTGATTGTTTTCGTAAAATGTATTCCCGTAGCCAATAGTCCAAATACCAGCTGGACACTTGTACGCTTTTAATTGGCAACCCTCAAACTCTTGGATTAAACTAATCCCCTTGTGTGATGTTTTCATCTGTTATTTGATTATCGTTATTAACCTTAATTTGTTGCTGTAAATCAATCCCTAAACACCCCGCAGATAGTCCGAAAAAACACATTACTACAAACTCCTTAACATCAAAAGTTGAATACACAATAGGTAAAAAAGCGTAAACTGCGCCAACGTGAAAAGAAACAAACGCAAGTACTCGCTTGTGCGCCCAACGGTTATTTACTTTTAATGTATCTTTTATTATTTTCATTGTGGTAGGTGTTGAATAACGTAAGCGATAAGGATAAAAAAGAAAGTAATTACAAAACCGCCAATCCATTTAGCGTTTACTTCTGTTTGGTGTCTTTCCAAATTAGAATTTTCTAAATGCCTAACTCTCGAATCAATATCATTTAAAAGAAAAACAATTCCTTTATTGCCGTTCATACTGCTACCAATCAAGGTGCTTTTAATGTCGCTTAGCGTTTTAGTTTGTTCCGAACGTTCAACTTTACCCTCATCCATATGGCGTTTAATACTTTCAATATCGCCTTTTATTGTAACTATATCTGTTGCGTAATCTTTAATTGTCGGTTCGGTTGTTTTTCTTTGAACTGCCATTCTTATCTGCTTATAATATTACTACTTTGCTATTTCTCCGTATATTTTTAAACCAGCACTTTCTAGGATTAAGTTTATATCTCTAATTGCTTTTTTCTGCTCGTCGCTAAAGTCTAGTAATTGCTTTTTAAACTTCAACTCTATATCGCAACTGTTTGAAATTTCAATTTTCATATTTAAGGGGTTACTGTTATTAAATAATCCAACGCTGCTGTTACAGGACTAGCAAAGTTTAATCTAAAACTACTTACTCCTAAATCACTTACCCAACTACCTATTAATGCTGTTGCGGACGCACTATTAGTGGCAACCACCGTAGGAGTATAATTACTATTTAATGCTACCCAATCATACCCAGTACTAAAAGTAATATAAATGTGGGTTGCATCCGTTACAGAACCTTGAAATTCAGCTTTCAAAATTTCAACCGAGCGAATTACTTGTTCTGTTTTTGATAGTACGCTATTCTCAACTTTTATAAGGTCGATTTTAACGAGTGAGCCTTTGCCGTCTGTATTATTCCAAATAGTTACAAAGAAATCACTACCAACTTTTTGAATCTCGTTAAATTTTGATTTTTCTTTGTAAACATAAACATCACTTGCGCCCTTTGGGTTGATAAATTTGTTTGCGGAAGCATATAGATTTTGTCCCGTCCACGTTTCTATACAACCACCAAGAGCAGTAGTATAAAGCATTTGATTATCATAGTCAAAATAACAACCCGTTGCGGGTAACGCATCTATTGGATAAACTACCATATCCGTAAAATCCCATAAGAAACCACCCGCACCCGTTCCAAACGTTCTGTTTTCACTAGGACAATAAATAAACTCATTAAAACTTGACGAACCTAAATCTAAAATGTAAGCAATGTCATCTGTGATTGAATTACCTATATAAATTTCAGTAAATGATAAATCGATTGGGTTTACTTTTGCACCGTAACAAACCCCGCCATTTTGAACAAAAGCAATTTGACTTTTATCGCTATTCCAAACGCCTGAATGAATACCAGCAATACTGCCTGTCCATTCTTGTATTGCTACTTCTGAATAATCCGAAGCTAGTAATTTTATAAAATGACAGTTAGGAGCTTCTCTAGTACCTATGTAGATGTAAGTATCGTCTGTTAATACAACTGCTCCCGCATCAAAACTACCAACACTTAACGTAATATCAACAATAGTATAATCTGTTAAATCATTAATATCGTTGATTACAAGTAATTTATCGGTGTTTAAACAAGCGTAAATTTTTCCTAATGTTGCGTTATAGGCTAAATATTCAATCGAGCCGTAAGAAGACGAACCTAAAGTTATCTTTTGATAAACCGATAAATCATTTGGATCAGGAAATCTAATAAGTGTTGGCGGACTTGTTCGAGTGCCATAGTATTGCGTTGTGCCAATTACTAAATTCCCGTGAGCGTTTTGAAAAGCATTATCAGGGCAACGTTGAGCAAAATCAACTGTTGACACAGAATTTAATGCTAGTCTACCGCTTTCGTTTGGCAAATAATGGTCGCGTGTTTCTGTTAAGTCTGTTGTGTATAAATTTGATTGTATTGTATTGGATTTGTGAATCTGCATAAAACCATCTTCAATAACTAATAATTTATGTCCGTCAGCATCTTCTATGTGAAAGTTTCCATCAGTATAATGAACAGAACCATAGTTATCATTTGGCTCATCATATAACCAAAGTTTTGGAATATAAATTTCATTTGTAGTTGTTGCGCCTACGTCTGTTACTTCTTGAAGTGTTGGAGTTGTGCCACTTATATCAGAAAGCATTGCAAAAGTTTCAAAACTACCTGCATCTTTATTTGGTAATTGAGCAGTATAAAAATTTATTACATCATCCCATTTTATAACCATATTACCTGCCCCATTACTTACAGCTAATTCATTTATTCTAAGGTATGCCTGTTGATTTGTTGTAGTATTTGCTACAGCAACTTCACCAGCACTAAGTTGACCAATATTAGCACTGTCATATTCATCTTGTATAACAATTGAATTAGTCGTTACATTTCCAACATCTGTTACTTCTTGTAGGTTTGGAGTTGTGCCACCGCCCAACAAATAAGTAGGTATTTTATAAGTCGTTCCTAAAATAGTAATAGGAACAAAACCATCAGGACTAGGTGCGCCAACGTAAGGCGGTAAATCGGATATTTTTACTGGTGGTAATGGTGCGCTCATACTATGAAATTTTGTTTATTTTCTGCTTCTATAATTGAACCGTTTTCGGCTCTTAAATATTTTACTCTAAACCTTGGCGGATCTGTTTCTCTTAAATAACCCGTGCTAAATACATAACCCTCTTTTGCCGTTTCTGTGCTTAAAAATTCATCGAAAACAAAACCACTATCATAAACAAAAGTTTGTCCCGCATACGTTATTAAATTAACGTCTTTAATAGAGTTATCTTCAATGAACTTTGGCAATAAGTCAAAAGAAAAGTAACATTGCAACACAACGTCGAAAATATTACAGTTCTCGTTAAACGACCTAGATAGTAGCATTTGGATAAATATTTAATTGTCCGTTTGGCGCAAATTCAATAACAGGATTATTCACTTTGTAACCGTCTTTCTCTAATTCAATTTTCAATTTTCTAGATAATTTTTGAAGTCCTAAAGATGAATTTTGATAAAGCATAATACCCACCCCGTCAGTCGGGTATTGTTTCCACCAAGACGGATAGGCGTTAATTGTGTCGGCAATATGTTGTTGGTCGCTTTCTGCGGTAGCAAAATCCCCATTTTCAAAAACCAAATCATTATCTTTTATATCAAAATCTTTTCTAACTTCCATATCAAATGCCGTGTTTAATAGTTGTGTTCTCTATTTCTGTCTGTGTCGTTTCAACTATTGACATAACTCCCGTAAGCGGTGGCGATACCGTTGCGCCCCAAATAACTATACTATTTATCGCTTGTTCGATGGTGTTTAACTTTTGCGTTAACTCGATAACTTTAACTATTCCACCGAACTCATCCCCGTTTAACATATAACTTACTATATCTGAGTACTGAATCACAAACGGCAAAGTATATTTGGAAAAAATAACATAAACCGTTGCATCAACTTTTGGCTCAATAAGTAACCCGTCTCCAACTCCAGCCTGTAACTTAGCTGTGAATTTTACCGAAGCGTTGCCTGTTGTTGTAACTACTTCACAAATTCTATTATCTAAATCAACAGATACTACATTACATTGCATTAACCTAACCTCGTCTTTATTGCGAGTTCCTGCTATTGTTTGTATTGCTTCTATTAATTTGTAATCAGACATTTATCTTATAATCTAGTTCAATAGTTTGTCTCCATCCGTCAACTCCGCCCTCGTATTCTACACCTTTGACTTTATAAAGTCCGTCTTGTTCGGGTAAAATCTTATTTATTATTTGCACATTATCCCCAAATTGAATGTAAGGTGTACCAAAAGTAGTAAATTTTCCTTTAAAACCTGTATAGTAATACTTTTTTAAATTTTCGGTTGCTAACGCTACTAATTCGCTTTCGCTTTTCGCTTCGGGATAGGTAAACGTTCGACGCTCCCCATCTGTATTCGGATCGGCTTTGTCTCCCTCTTTTACGGATTTGTGTTGTACTTTCCCCGTTCTGTCAATCCAAACTAAAACCTCTAATCGTTTTGAGCGTGTTTTCTCTTTACCTTGTTTTGTCGTTCCTGTTACTTCGGTAATATGATTTGATGCGACAGCCGATAAAACAATATCCTCTTTTCGTTTGTATGATAATAGGCTCGATATTATGTTTTCTTGAAACTCAAATATTTTAGTAACCGCTTCCTGCTCAATGTAAACCAAACGCCCCAATCTTAACTCGTTACCTCTGAAATAAGAAAATATATGTGTGTCTTTTTTTAGTTTAGCTAAAAAAGTGGCGATGGTTTCATTCTCAGCCGTAAGTAATGCGTGTTCATACGTTACCCGTGTTTCGCTAGAACTGTTTACCCTTAGATTTGTTCCAAACTTGCTATTTGTTACTTTCAACGCTTCGGACAATATGCTTTCAAATGTTTCTGTACTTTTAAACGCCCTATTTGTCATCGGGGTTTGTTTTAACAAATACATTGAATCCTCAAACATTAATTCAATCGGCATACCTGCGCCCACTTGCGTAATATATCCGTCAATTATTGTAACTTTTTCTGTTTGAAATTCAATTAAATTATTGTCCCAGTATGTGTACCAACTTTCAATTTTTATTTTATCACCTCGCTTAATTAAAGGCTCGGAATTAAAACCGCCAATATTTTTGTTGTTACCAAATAAAGGATAACGTACGCCTGTATTTTCGTTTATTGCATAAATATTCTTTGGCAAAGTAACTTTCCCTTGTGCGCTTAAATCTTCCCAATTATTGCCATATTCCCAAGTTGTAACAAAGTCAAAGAATAAAGATAAACTCCGCCCGTCGCCTTGCTGTGTGATTGTTATATTGGTGTTTGGTCTTAACATTTATTGTCCTGTTATTCTAGCTTCTACAACTTTATCGCTCATTGCATTAATTGAAAAATATTGTGTTGAATATTCGCCCTCTACCTGTGCAAAATTGAAATCCTTAACTACTATGTTAACGATGTCTAAATTTTGAACCCACCAATTCGTAATCGCTAACGGTTGTCCTGCGCTTAATATCTTTTTAAGTTCCGCCGTTGCATCTTTCGGGTTAACTCCATAATCTCCATTTAAACGCCCCGTTATTTGAACTTGAAAATCATCCATCCCAATATACTCCTTAACGGTTCCGTCTCGCCCTTGTATTTCGGTTATAACAATCTTTTTGCTTTGATTAACTTGTATTAAACAATCGTCAATTTTAAAATCGCTCCATTTGTATAACTCGTTTCCGTTTTGATCTAAAACACGCCCCGAATTAAACAACAAACTAGAATAAACAACCGTACCTAATGATGAAACTCCCGTTGGGTTGTCTTGCGCTTTTCCTTGTGGCACCTGATAAGGACTTTGAGACGCGTCGTGTATTTTTACATTTGTAAGCCCCGCAAATTGAATAAGGTTTTTAATACCTGTTGATATTACTTTGTTTAATATCAAAGGATTGTTAATTATCGCAGGAACTCTAAATTTTTCTGAAACCATTTTATTGACTTGCTAATGTTTGACTGTCGTTTACTGCTGCCGTTAACGCTTGTGTAACTTTATCGTGAATCGCTTTTGCGCTTTCTTGAATGTTAGTTGTGTTTATTTTAAAATCGTGGATTAACGAGCCAATAGTTACGTTAATATTTATAGGTTGATTGCCTTTAACTCCGCTTGTTCCTTTTGCCTTTGCCGTGGTTGTGGATGCACCATTTTTAGTAAATCCTTTTAAACCTGCAAGAGTTTTATCCGCTTGTTCTTTTGTAATGTCAACTCCTATATGTTTACCTATGGTTTCTTTAAATTTGTTTATTTTTTCGTTATATTCTTTAAGGGTTTTTATAGTTCCCGTTTCAACCATTTCATTAATTCTGGCAACATCCTTAATTGCCATATTATTGTAATCTTCCTTGTGAAAATCTTTAATCCCCGCATTATACCCGTTTTTAGTGGCTTCGGCTAATCTTTTCCCCGATTCATACATTACAGTAGTTGCTTTGTTAAATCCCTCTGCAATGGTTGCAGGATTAAGCGTAAGAACACCCGCTATTATTTCCCCAAATGCCTTAAACATATCAACCCAAATCCCAACAGCTGTTTTTATAACCGCCCAAACTGCAAAAATAACCCCTCTAAATTCCTCGCATCTTTGCCACGCTTCATAAAAAACTCCTACTATTATTGTAAGTCCCGCTATTACAGCTCCGATAGGATTAGCATCCATTGCTACATTTAACGCCCATTGCGCAGCGGTAAGAACACCCATTCCCTCAGCTCGTGCCATTTCCCACCCTAATAATATTTCACTTGCTGTTATTTGTAACCCTTTTAAAAGCAAAGAACTTTTTTCAACAACCATCATCCCTAATAATATGCTTTTATATGTTAAATAAGCACCGCCTATGGCTAGTAATTCTGTCTTATATTCTTGAATAAACTCCCCCGTCGATTTAAACACACCAGCAACAGATTCTAATGCAGGTACAAAAAATTCTAAAGTTTCTACGGCAAATTTTCCCATCGACATCTGTAAAGAACCCATCATTTTTTTAAATTTAGCTATCGGGTCTGCATCATAAGCCGCTTTTGCGCTACCGCCAAACTCGGTATTTAACTCGGATAAAATCATCCCTTGCGCTTTAGCAGCTTGTCCGCTTTCAACTAATTTTTTAATGGTTTCAACTTGTGTAGAGTTGAAATTTACCCCAACTCTACGAAGTGCGGTAATACCTCTAATCGGGTCTTGTAACGCTTTCCCTAATTGTATTGCGCTGGATTTTGTATCTTGCCCCAAACGGGTTGACATATCTAAAATGGTCTGCGTAGCTTGTGGAAATTTGTCTTTTACGATTGCAGGAAACGTTAACATTAACGACTGCAATTCCGTTATATCCGAACGTGAATAATTAACGCTTTTACTTGTTTGCGTTGCCATTTCGTCTAGTTCTCTTGCGCTTATTCCCGCTGCAAAACCCGTACTTTCCAATCCTGCTTTTACTTGCGCTTGTGCTTGGTGTAGTTTGTGAAATTTCTCTACGCCATCACTAATAAAGTCTAGTCCTTTAAATACAGCAAAACCCACTCCGACAGTTCCTAAAATGTTTTTTATACCTCCTAAAGTTGACTCAAGACCTTTTGCTTGAACATCCATTCCTTTAAGTTTACCACTTAATAAGTCTTGTGCCGTTACCGTATATCTAACATTGTTATCCATTTTTGTACTGTCCTGTTTGTTCTAGTGAGTATTGTAGTTGTCCCCACGTTTTTGCAAAATCATCATCGCTTAAATTATCAACATCGAGCGTAAAATGTGAAAAGTAGCGAAGTAACGCAATCATTCTCGTTTCCTCGCTACTTTGTTCATTTATAGTATAATCCTCTATTTTTTTTTAAACGTGTTCACAGCCATTTCAACTGTTTTAAATGCCTCCATTACACCACCTAAGTAGTATTTATCCTCTTTTAAAAATAACGGATTACTATCGTCGGCTAAAAATATAGAATCAAACAATTCACTTGAAGCGGTTACTGGCGAAGTCATAGCCTTATCCATAACACGAAGTTTAACAACTCGGCTAGGCTCTTTAATATAACCTACTATATCTGTGTCGTTTTCTTCATCGTGAAATACAATAGGCAATACTTTACAACCTAATTTTGCGCTAAGTTCATCCGCTTTTAATTGTACTTCTTCCATTATCTTAAAATTTTACCGATTACTAAAGGCAAATCAACAATCAATTTTGTATCGTCTTGCGAAGCATCTAAACTATCTTCCATAAACTCGCACAATTTCAAAGTATCAACCGTTAAGAACGTTCCTAAGCCACTTTCATACAATACCTGTATATCAAACGGTGGAATAGATAAAAGGTCGTTATTCGGTGCTTGTGAGATTATACGCTTTAATTCGTCTTGGTAAATACTAATACTTCCCTCATACTCTTTATTTCCGTAACCTCTACTAACAGGCTCGTAACCCGCACCGTATTGATTTTCTTTTTTTTGCTTTGTCTTATATGAAATTTTTACAATTCCAACAACAGGAACACCAAACAAAATTAGTTTGATATTTCCCCAAGAGTAATTAACTCCGTTTATAAGTGGTGTCATAATTATAGGCTTGTTTTATATCCAATGTTTACGACAATGTTTCTTGCCACTCCTACTGGAACGATGTTAATAGTTATTACTACTTCATTTGTAGCTAGTACATTTTGAGTTGGGTCTATTGTAACGCTAACTGCCGATACTTCCGAGTTTCTTACCATATCGTCGGTTATAACCGTTGCTTTGCCCTCTAACGATACAACTGTTTCGTTGGCTAATGTTCCGTTTGCGTTTAATAACAAAGGACTGTTTAAGCTAGGCAATAACGCTTGGTCTACCCCTCTAATCGCTTTATCAATTACTCGGTTATCGTTGATGTATGCGTAATCGCTAGATTGACTAATAGCACAATGGTTATCATTGAAATAAGATCCCGCTAAGTTTGGGAATTTTCTCAAAAAGATATAGCGTTTTAAATTTGTCGCATCAAGTAAGGAAGCAGATACGGTTGTTTCTCCCGTTCCAAATCCTATTTTTTCTAACTCCGTGCCGTTTGACATATTAAACTTTCCAACCCACGCAATATCTTCGTTAACCGCACTTACAGAAACTGCTCCAAGTGTTGCACCTAGACACGTTACTGATTTGTTGCGAGAACTAAATATTTCAAATCCTAAACCTCCAGCATCTTGTCCTATAATAACGCTCACTTTGTTACCAGTAAAAGATTGTAAATCGTCAAGGTTTCCAATACTTCCGTAATCTGTTAACTCCTCAGCTAACAAAACAGATAAAGGTTTCTTTTCTGCGTCTAAAATATCGCAAATACTTTGAATTGCCGTTACATTTGAAGAATTATAAATCGCATCCGTAAATACTCCCATTTGTCTAACGTTTCCATTTGCAAACTCTTGAATGGTTTGTATTGCTGTAAACAATTCAATGTCCGAGGTAGGATAAAACCCTAAATACAAATCGCCTTTAGGTTGTATTCTAAAATACTCACTAATATGGTAATGCCATAAAGATTGAATAGAATCTACACCCCCGCTTATGGTACCATCCATTGAACCCGCAATATCTCCTGTTTTTACAGCTGTAAAGTTTTTACCGTTTGGATAAAGACCTAACCCTTTGCGAACTGTTATAAGAATATCCCCACCACTTGAAATACAACTATATCCTGTTGTAATTGTTCTTGCATTTATCGCTGCTGCTAGTGCTGTCGCTACTGCTGTAACGTTACTATCAGTTGATACTTTTACATATGAACCTAAAACTATATCAGTTCCGTTTGGTTCTGTAAATTTTAAAGTAATTTTATCCCCGTTTGCACCTGCGTTAGTGATAAGAAAATCTCCGATTGCTCTAGTTTCGTCGTTATAATCCGCTTTAATCCCTAAATCTTCCGCTTGTGATACTGAAAAAATTTCTTTAATTCTATGTGTAGAATTAAATCCACCAGGTAAGGTGTCGGAATAAAACAAAAGCGAGGAAATAAAATCCTTACCCGCTAATGGTCTACCTAACCCGCCTTGTCCTTTTATAAATGTTACGTTATTTAGTGCCATCTGTCGCGTTTGTTGTTTCTTTAGTTGATTTTGAAACCTTTTCTTTTCCGATTATATCCTCTCTTGACACCTCTTTTGCATTTGGTGTTTTTGATGTATGCCAATCTCCGTTAGCATCAATCCATAATGAAGTAATACTTGTGTGAGATTTTACAAAATCAATTATTTCTTGTTGATACATAATTTTATGTTTTAAAAAAGGGCGGGATTAACCGCCCCTTTGTTATTGTTATGCTGAGAAGTCAGCTAGAACGAAAGTCGTGTGGATAACAAACTCTTGCGGTTTTGCAATACCTACACCCATTTTCATAATGGTTTTGTAAAAGTATTTTGTAGAGTTGTTTTGTAACAAGTTCATTTCAAATGTCAAGTTATCTAAATCGGTAACTGCTAATTGCATATTTGATGTAACGTCAGTTGTAAACTCTCCAAAGTAAAATGTATTTTCAGGAACTCCTGCACAAACTACAACTTCATACCCTTTGTAACGGTTTAAACCTCTCTCGGTGGTATCGTTGTTTTTGTAAGTAGTAGCCGTTAACGCATCTTCATATTTTTGAGCATCCAAAACAGAAACTACATACTTCAATCGTTTGTAACGGTCTGTTTTAGCCAATAACGCAATACCTGCTTGTGTAGTAGATAGTTTGTTTTTAGCCGCTTCCATTTTAGCGATAATGTTTGCAGAAGTGATAGCACTAGGCGAAGCAACTTGCAAAGCTGGAGTAGTAGCGTTTAATGCTTGTTTGATGATACCATCAAAATAAATTAATTGCTCATTTGCACCACCCGCAACGTTGATAGTTCCGTCTGAATTAAATGTACTAGGTTTTGCACTTCCTGTTGAACCTGTATCGTAAGAAGTTGATCCTAAGTGAATCATTTTTTCAATCGGCACGAACGTTTTAGATGTGTAGTAAGTTGTCAAGTAATTTTGAAAAGTTACAGGCAACGCTCTTTTTAAAAGCATATCCGCTAACTCAGTAACGTGCCAATGATTTTCAAAAATTGCGGGTTCAAATTCTTCATATCCCATAAATTTACCTAAAGTAACATTTCTATTACTTAAAGTCGTTGTACCTCTCGATACTGGAATAGATCCGAACGCTTGTAATCTTGTGTCTGCGTTAAGGTTTGGAAATGAATACTGGTCGTTTTTCACACCTGTTGCAACGTACATAAGTCCTGCGTTTACGGTGTCAAGTCCAATAACTGCCTCAGTAATGAAAAAATCCTTTTCAAACTGGGTATAATTCGTTGTTGATAATACTAAAGACATATCTTAGTTTTGGTTTTGGTTAGTTACTTCTTTTAATCTTGTGTACATAAGACTATTAACGGGTGATTGTTGCCCCTCATCGTCTGTTTTTGGAAATTGATTTGCTACTTTATTTACTGGCAATTTTTCCAATAAATCTTTAGTTCCATCAAAGTCGTTTTTTGCTAATTCAACAAATTTGTTGATAACATTTTCATCGTTTGCAATTTTTCCAAGTGTTGCAAATCCTTTTACCATATTGGTACAATTAACAACTAGCGCACCGTTTAAATCTTCGTTAGCTTTTGCTAATTCAGTTTCTTTAGTTTCTAGTTGATTTTTTAAAGCGTCAATTTCGGTTTGTAAAGCCGTTTTTTCGTTTGTCGCTTTGTTCTCGATTGCTTGGATAGCTGTTAAAATGCTTTCTTCGTTGGCATCTTCTACTAATCCAAGTCTGTTAGTTACTTTTAACATACTCGTTTTTTTTATTGTTTTTGGTTGTATTAATTTATTTGTAATTAAACTCGCTTCTTTTAAAAAATTATCCACGTTAGCCGTTGACATTCTTTTTTTATTTACGTTTGCTACCTTTTCAATATCGGTGCAAAATCCCTTTTCTAAACATTGCTCAGCATTTAACCAAGTTGTCTCAATCATTAACTGCGCAACTTGTTCCTGTGATAAGTCAGATTTAGCACTTAATAGATTTGCGATTGAATCCTCAAATGATTGTTTTGCTTTCTCGTCACTTGTTCCACTTGTTGGGTGAGTCATAAACTGCGCAAAATCCATCATTATACGGTTACGACCACACATAAATATTGCTCCCGCTATACTGGCGCAAAGTCCCACATTATACGTGTCAACAGGCGTTTTTGTTTTTAATATCGCTGCACCTATATTATATCCATCCATTACGCTACCGCCAACAGAATTAATCCAAACTTGAATCCGTTTTTTTCCTAATGTATCTAAATACAATAACTCTTTTTGAAACATCGCTCCGTCAATCCCCATTCCATCCTCGCTATCGAATCCGATATGAGAATTTATAAGCATAATTGGCTCGTCAACTGTTTGGTCAATACAATACATAATACAAAAGTAATATAAGGTTAAAATATTATTTAAAAGTGTGCCACCTATTTATTAGGGGTTTCTTTATTCAAATAACTAGACAAAGCTTCGCTTACAATACTGCTCACGCTTCGCCCTTGTTTATTGGCTAAATTTTGAACTTTATTATATGTTCCCTCTTTTGGGAAAGCGACTATTCGTCTAGGGTGTGTTGCCATTGTTATACTTTTTGAATGAATAATGTAACTATGTAAGGTTGCATATTTTTACCGATACCATCCTCGGTAGGTGCATCCGTTCCCGTGTTTGAAATACCTTTTTTCTTAGTGTATTTGTAAACATTACTGCCCCCGCTAGTTAAACCTTGTCCTGTATATAATGTTGTGCTAGGATCTCCAATAGTATCGTAAGAACCTGCTTCGTGAGAGTGAGCCATCAACACACTATTAGCACTACCTCCCGTTGCTCCTATTGTTGGATAATTTGTAACGTGATAGCCTATTGCAACTTTACCGCCCCTGTCTTTTGTTCCGTTTGAACCGTTGCAAATCGCCCATCCTTTACGCTCGTTTTTACCTAATCCGCTTGAATCAAAGTTATCCGCTAAATAAGTAGGACTTAATGTCAAATTAAAATCAACCTCTTTAACATCATATCTCAACCACGCCCCACCTAAAACAAAATCTTTAAACTCAGGTAAACCCGAACTTGTTGTTGTGGCTTCAACAACTATTTTTCTAATGTTATGAACGTTTCTACTAATTCCGTCGGTAAATTGTACGGGGTCTGCGTTGGTTGTGTATTGCGTTGTTTCAATACGAGCATAAGCCTTATTTAATCCGCTTAATGTGAAACTAGCACCATCAAAGGCGTAAATCTCTCCGTTTATAAATAACGTTCCTGCGCTAATGTTGTGTGCTGGTAATGTTGCGCTATTGACGCACCCCGATAAAATGTAAATTGTATCTGCTACTGGATTATAGCCCAATAAAGACGTTACAATTTGTGATGCCGTTTCCTTATGTGCATCTTGTATAAAATCCAATGTACCTGACTTTACAGGAAATTGATTTGATGCCGTTATTGGCGTTGTGTCTAATCTTTTCATTTGTTAATATGTTACAATGTTGTATAATAATCCTGCGTTAATGTATTTATCGGCAAAGTTTCTCACTATCGATTCCCTAGCGTCTGCCGTTGTCGCCAATGCGTCGTAAACTGCAACAGGAATATGTATCGTTAGGTTATATTGCGCTGTAAAAGTGTAAGCGTTACCCACTAGCTCGGTGCTTCTTAAAGTACTTACTTTTGAACTAGATAATTCATTTTGTCCTACTCGAAAAATATCGTTTAATATTGTGTTGGTTGTAATGTAAATATCGCTTACTGCTGTGGGTTGTCTAAATGTAGTTTCAAACCAAGTATTAAGGGCGTACTCTAATATTAGCTTTTCCCCACGTATTGAAAGCCTAAAATCTGTTCCTAAATAGTTGTCGCTTACAAGTACCCAATTATCACTAAAACTAGGCTCGTCGGTGTTTCTTGAAACAGACGATATAAATACGGATTTGCCGTATCTTACAAGGGCGTTGCGTGAGTACGTTCCTGCGCTCCACGCTGTAATAGCAAATTGCGCATTTTTATACGTTGAAAATAAATTAGTATGTAATTGTGCCGTGTTACCTACCAATCCGTCGTTAAACGCTATTATATTAGGTTCTCGTTTATCGGGAACTAATAAATCACTAACGGCAATAAAGTAATCTAGAATATACATATTAATTTGCTATAAATACAAGGTTGTTTGCTACTGAATCCTCTAACACTACATAACCTGCTATTGTTGGAAATAAACGGCTTATAACGGTGTTATTTTGAACTAAAAATGTAGCACTTGAAAAAGCCGTTCCGTTATCTCTAGCTTTTACGTTTTTAATCAAAACATCATTAACCCCAATAACATTTCTAATCGCTATTTCTAAATCGGATATTTTCAACTGTCCGTTAAAAGGTAAAGACGATAAAAATAAGTTGATAGCATTGTTTACCGTTCCTTGTATTACCGTTGAATACTGCCCGTCATAATAAACCTCTGCATCGATATAAATACGGTCTGCGTCTAGCGATTGACAAACATAATTTATCCCCGCAATACCGATTGTATTAACGTAAGATTGTAGGCTAACAAGTTCGGGACTACTAAGGGCAACGGGCGGATCTGCTTTGGCGGTTTTTATAATAACTTGATTTGTAATTGTCGTTACAACCGAACATCTAGTTATTATTTTTAAACTTTCATCTATTACTGGATATGCGGGGGCAAAGTCAACTAATTGCACCACTTGCGGAGTGCCTGATGAGTATTGAAAATCAAAAACTCGTTTAGTTATCCAAGATGTTGTAGCGGGAATAGCTTTTGATATTTTAATTTCGTTTTCTGCCTTGAATACATCGATAATCTGCTCTAGCAATAATATCGCACTAGCTTGAACAAAGGCAAACAGACGCCAAATAGAACGCCTTGACGTACTTGTTAGCGTTGTTGCTAATTCGGGTTGCGCTTGTATATCCGCTTCAATCGATGATTGTATTTGTTCTAATTTTCTAGCCATTATGTGCGTGTTATAGTTAAGTCAATCGGTGGTGTTGTAAATAATTGCTCCAATACTGCTGTCGGATCAATCCAATGAGTTTTATATGTTATTTTATAATGATATACGTTGCTGTGTTCAAAGTCTTGACTTTCATTTATCTTTTTAAATAACGACCCTGTTGTAGGTTTAAAATGCGACAAAGATTTTATAACGTAATCTCTTAAATCAAAGATTGAATTATTATTTTCAGGGTAAAAATCTTGACCGATATGTATTACAACCTCAATATCGCTACCTTGATAACTCCCGCCAATATCTTGGGTGTTACCTGCTTGAATTTCAACAAATGCCGACGGGAAAGTAAATAAATTAATACTGCCGTCTTGAATATATTGAAATTGATTATTCCAAATTGCAACCGTTTCTAATTGCGTTATTGCTGTTAATTGGTCTAGTATTTCCTGTATTAAATCCCCCATATCTTATTCAATCTGCGACTAATCGTTAATAATAATTTTCTATTTAATTCAGGAGTAGTGCCTACAAATTGACGTTTTGGCATTCTGTCCGTTCCATCGTTGTTATATCCTGCGTAAGGATTAGACACTATTAACGTGTAACTTTTATTACTGTTTTTTATTCCTGTTGATACCGAGTTACTTACATCTCTTCTCAATCTTCCCGATTTTACAAGTAAGTTACGACCTGAATCTTTATTATTTTTTCTAGGCTTCCAATTATTACCGCTAAAAGACTGAGTTTTAAAATTATTCATAAATTCATTTTTAGCCGTGTTCGCCATATCCAACGAAATATCAATATTTTGCATATTTCTTATAACACTACTAAAATTAAATTTACTCGCCATCTTCGATTAATTTATTAACTGATTTCTGTCCGTCTTTGTCTAAATCAAAATAAGGGTGTTTGTCATCAAATATTGCCTTATCTCGGTATGGATTACTATTAAATAACGGTTGTCGTTCCTCGTTCATTTGTTTGCTTACTTCATCCGCTTTGCTTTGCTCTGTTACTTTTGCATCAAACTCATTTAATTGCTCCAGCGAACAACGACAATTAAAATGATTTAAAGGACTGTTTGTGTCCCAAAAACTATCATCAACAGGTAAACAAATGCCGTCTAATGGTTCGCAAATTTCACTTGTATTATTATCAATTACTGCGCTATATTGCAAGTATGGTAGTGTTGATTTTTGTTCCTCTATTTGGCTCCAACGCTCTATCATTTGAGCTTGTCCGATGGTTGTATCGTACTCGGTACGCATCCAATTAACATTGTATTGGTCGTATATTTTTAACGCTTCATCTTTGAACTCCTTAAACGATTTTATTTCTTCATCGTTTTTTAAAATAGTCATTTCACTTATTTGGCGGTAAACCTTAGCCCCTGAAAAGTATTTTAAATTGCCTATAAGCTCCGATAATAATGATTTTGACACTTTCCCCTCAATAACATCTAATCCACTAATCAAATACTTTGAAACAGCGTTGTACAAATCAATAGGCAACGAATTTACATCAATGGTTCCTGCATAAATACCCTGTAAAAGATTTTCGATTTGTTTCTCAGTATATTTCATTACTCCTCTCCGAAAAGATTTTCTTCTAATAATAATAATTGAAATTTATCACGAATATCAACACCGTCTAAAGTGTTTAACATATCACTATATTCAAATACAGACTTTGTTTGTATTTCTCGATATTTAGATAAAAAATCAAAAGTACTATACTCGTTTCTTGATATAATTTCATTGCTAGTATATTCATATCCTAAATATAAACTATACTCTAAATCGTATGCTCTTTCGATTACATCAACTAAATTTAAAAACACACTATCGGGCGAATCAATCAAAGGAAGTTTTACATCAATATTCCAATCTACTAAATAATTTTCAATTCCTTTAGCGTGTGTTAATTCATCTGCGCTTTCATTGGCAAAATATTCACTAGCTTTAAAAAATCCGACATTCTTACACCAATTTGATGCGCTTCTATAAAAATAATAGGCTTTAAATTCGTCTGATAATCTAGCTTGTAAATCACTAACGGTTTTCGGATTTAATCTTTCAGGTTTTCTCATTTGTAAATATTTTTTAATTTAGCAGCAACACTTAAAGTATTTTCATCCTTGCTTTGTGTTACCGCTGGACTTGAATCTATTGCGGGTAAATCAAATAATTTAATACCCGTTTGTTCTTCAAAATAATCTTTATCTATTTGTAACCCCGCTTTTTTTATTTCAACGGCTTGTCTAATTACTCTATCGTTATGTTCGTGTTTTTCGTGGTTGTTTTTAAATTGGAATACAACGTCTTCGGGAATGTTAAAACCTAATTTTCTCATTCGAGGCAATAACTCTGAATTAACAAGGTCAGTTATAAAATAACCGTCTTTGCTTTGCTTATCTTCCATCGCTTGGAAAGTTTCGCTTTCTTTTCCTTGCGTTGCCCCTAATTTACCCGCTGTGCTGTCTAATGCGTCTGCGTGTCCTAAAATAACCTTTGATATCGATTTTTGTAAACGTTGCTCAAAGTTCTCATATGATTTCCAAGCTGTACCGCTGTTACTGCTTTCAACTAATTCTATTTCATCCGACATAGCATCGAGTAAAATATAACTAGAAGATCCCATTTGTTGTAATGCTAACTCAAAATTTGTCCTTTCGGCTTCTTCTATTTTTGAAGTCTTACCTACTCTAATAGGCTGTGCAAATAATTCGATATAATCGCCATTAAACCCTAAAAGATTTCGTAAAAATATCTCACATAGTGCAACCTCGTATAAAATACCATATCCACATTCGCTGGTGCCAATTTCATTTGGTGTTGACACGTAAACGTGCCAATCGCTCCAAGGCTCATCTAAAAAAGGCGTTCCTGACAAATTGTAAGTAAGGTTTGAAACAACGTGCCTATCGGGCGATACATTCCAACGCTTTGTTACTTTTATGCCTTTAAATTGATCGTTTGTAACATCTCCTAATTCAATAAGAGAATAGCCAAAAAATAACGCATCTAATGAATGCGAAATAAATCTGTTAAACCAAGGAGCGTCTAATAATTTTTCAACATTCTCGTTAGTATCTCCATTAAGCCCGTATATTTCCCAATCACGCAACATCGTTAAATCCTTACGTCTTTCCATACACGCTTTAACGTGAGTGTTAAGAATGGTATCAATAAACATTTGTTGCTGTTTAACCCTAAAAGGATTAAAAGGGCGTTCCATTTCATCGACTGCTTCACGCCAAGACTTCGTATCTTGTTTGATACGAGCCATTTTTATTGGAAGCACCGAGCGTGATAAATTCTTTTTAGACTCTTCCCCCGTTAATATTGTCGGGGTGTTTGGGGTTCCAAACCAAAGAAGCTTTTTTACATTATCCCAAGCATCCATAATTAATAATTGTTTGAGTTTTTAAGTTGACTTCCAAAACGAATAACACGCCCCGCATCAGCTCTAATTTCTAGTTTTGGCGTGGCTTCTCCCATTGCGCACATCTTTAGCCATCCAATAGCATTATCATAACGTGTCTGTCTTACTTCGGGAACGTTGCGAGGTGTTAATCGTGAGTGCAAATGATATAAAGATAAATCAACAATATAATTAACAAGCTGGGCATCTCTATTGCTTCCAGTCTTTGCCAGTTCTTCGTCAAATAAATACTTTTGAATCAAATACGATCTAGCTTCCCCAATAGCCACTAATTCCGCTTGTTGTCTAATAGCTTCATTTGCGGAAATTATCTGTTGAAGATTTCCATCCTGTATTGTTAAATTAAAATCAGCGTTTTCAATGTATGCCATAGCTTAAAAGAAAAAAAGCCTTATACCTAACCCAATAGATATAAGACTTTTAATAGTTTTAAAGGTGTTGTCGTTCATTTTGTTTGTACGGTGTAACTTCACACCATTTTACAAAAGTAATTAATTAATTAATACGAAATACAAAATTTATTTTTATGTTTTGCAAAAAGATTGCAAAGGTCAATCGTTTCATCTTTTTTCAATAATGTTTTATCGCCTTTTAAAGATTTTAAATAAACGGCTGCTGCTTTTACTTTAGTAAAATTATGAACCTCGTTTGTGTTTTTGTTTATGATTGTGTACATTAATAACCTGATTTAGATGTTGAACGCCCCATATTAATACCCATTGATTTATTACCTCTTTGATAGTTTTGGAACTCATTAACAAAAGATGTGCAACAGATGTAATCAAACAAATCTGAGTAATGTCCTAGCTTTTGATAACGTACTTGTGTTTTATTATCTGTTGCCATTTCTTTTAATTTAGTTCCGTCGGCAGCTTCTTTTAATCCTATAAAATCCGATATTGCGGTCTTGCAATTTTCCCCGATAATTATCTTAATCCCTCCAAATTCCTTTTCTAGTACGGTGTTTATGAAATTACCCCGCATTACGACGCTTGGATTACTAGCTGTCACCCTGTTGCGGGGTTTAAACTGTTGTAAATAGTCTAATATTAACCTGTAAAAATTATAACCGTTTTCGAGTTTAGTATCTTGCTTGTTTGCTGTTGCATCGCCATAAACAAACATCCCGCTTTCGTGTCCTTGGTACTTTCTTATGATTTCATTACATACTGATTTAACGGTGTTGTTTGGTGTTATTCCGCTAATCTCATCAATCATTATAAGTTCTTTGTTGTTTATCTGAAATATACCACAAGGTAAGTACGGATTTACGTTATCATCCCAACTAATATGCAAAGGCAATAAAGGATTGTAAGAAACTTTTTTAACGTGCTGGTCTATTTCAAAGCACTTGTAAAACTCCCCGCCTGTTTTTAGTTGTATATCCCAGTTACCCTCGACAAAAACCATATACTCAAACGTAGGCAAGTTTTTAAGGTTGTCTAAATATGCTTGAGGTAAATAAGGATTGTCTGTTATTTTAGCAGGAATATAAAGCCATTCTTTTGGAATCGTTCCGTCTTTCCATTTATCGTAAATTGTCTTTTTTACCCATCCAAAAGTAGGGTTACACGTTGCTAGTATAATTGGTTTAGGTTGTGTTGTTGCGTGTGGTATTATCCAACTACCCGCCCTTTCAAATGCTTTGTAAAATGATTGTTGTTGACACTCGTTTATTTCCTCAAATAAAAATCCGTTTACCTCTAATCCTTTCATCCAATCGAGGTCTTTATCTTGTGAAAAGTTTTCAGATTTAAAGAGTATTACTGATCCGTTTGTATGGTGGTATTCATAAGGCGATTGTCGTATTGTTCCGCTTGGCTCAATTTTTCTAAACGATGGTATTGTTGTAGTTCTTATTTTTTCCATATCCTCACGGATTACGCACCACCTAGAGCGTGGAAATACCTCGCATAAAATAAGTAAAGCAGACAACCCCCAAACACTTTTTCCTCCTCGTATTGCGCCACCGTAAAGAATGAAGTTATATTGTTCGCTTTGTAAAGCGTTCATTGCTTCGGTTTGTTTTGGCGTTAAGGTCATACTTGTATTTTATTCCCGCCCCATTCGATTATTGTTGCGGTTATTTCTTTACCGTTGGTTGTTATATCTGTTGATTGACTAGCTTTTCCCTCTGTTCTGTCTTGTAATTCTTTTCGCTCTGCTAATTCTTCAATCGCTTTTTTAACGTTGGTATGCGCTATTAAAGATGCTAATGATTGAGGTTGAAAATTGTCAAAATCTTCTAATGATAGTCTAATAAGATAATTTTGCCAATAGCTAATAGATGTATCTTTAGACCACGTTCCGTTAGATCTATTTTGCGGGTTGTCTGAAAAACCGCCTTTCCCTTTTGGGTTGTTTATATCTCCTACTTTTGGCATTTATCTTAGTCTCAAGTTAATTAACTTACAAAAATAATAAATTTATCTAACATTTCAAAAATAAAATGTATTAATTATTTTCTAAAGTTTTACTTTTTATTCTATCACGCACCCAGTCGGTAACATTTGAGCGTGGATCTAAATCTATAACATCATCGTAAATTGTATCGTCTAGGTCGTCTTTTCTAGCTATTTGTCTAGCTTCAAATGATGTTAAATTTTCTTGTTGTAAATATAATTGATATACTTTTTGGTCTGTGGTAATTATTGCTTTAATCATTTTGGATTTCTTTTAATTGGTTTTCTCTAATTATTTTAATTTCTCGTTGTAAATAGTCAACTGCTTTCTCTAAATCTTGTAATTCGTTTTGTTTTTTTCCTGCTCGACAAATGTATTTTAAAACATTAAAGCGGAAAAAATTAAGGTTGTAATGTGTTCCGACATCGATAAGGTCGTAATCGTGTCCTGAGGTGTAGTGTAGTGGTGTCATTGTGATCCTTTTCTAATTAAATAATAAAACAACCAAATCAATTTTGGTCTTATAAATTCATAACTTGCCCATAATAAAATGTACTTCATATTACTTTTTGTTGTTACATAAACCCCATTTTTTAGGGTTTATCTTGTTGTGAAAGGTTATTTATTTTTTAAATTCATTAATATTGTTGCTCTTTGACTTGCGCAGCTTAATTTGTGATTTACCTCTTTTTGTCCGCAGTATTTACAAGTGCCATTGTGCCAAAATAAATCGCAGTTGTAAGCATCGCACTCTCTGTTGGTGTTAATGTATGCTTGTCTAAATTCATTTGCTGGTGCTGTAAACCGATAACAAATATCTTTTGATGGGCAAAGGTGGTCGGAGCATTTACTTATATCCATAACTATCAATTATTTTACGAGTTTTCTCGTGGTTAAACTTCTGTATAAAATTATCGTTGTAATCAAATTCAAATCCGAATAAACTATTGTCATCGGTATAAATAAAAAAATAGTACCAATTCCAATGCTCAACTTTATTTATCCATTTACTCGCTACTTGTAAATTTTTGGCAATACTTAACATTCTGTAAGGTCTGCCTAACTTTGAAAGAGCTGGCGTAATTGATAGATTTAAGTCGGTTGGTTTCATTTGTAAACGATAACGTGTTTACTTGTGCATAATTTAGTACCGCTTTCAAACTGGATTAAAACGTGAGTAGAGTTTGATTCTAAAATAGTAACTGGTTGTTTAAAGTAATACGCTTTCATAATGTTATATTTTAATGTTTCAACAAAGATTAAAAGTATTTTTTTATTAAACTAATTTTTTAACATAAAATCGTTATACCAATCCATAAACATATCAAAATCAGTGGCTACAAAGTACACACCACCTGCACGAAGTATATCGTCTTTGTATTTATATTGCGCTTGGCTCATTTTATCCTTACCTATCTTAACTTCAATCTTTACTGAACGCCCTTTAATAGTTGCGCTAATGTCCGCAGTTCCGTTAGTAGATGTGCCTTTAATATACTGCATACTACCTATTGTTTTTCTGCGACCTATACAATCTTCTACTACTTTAGTTTTATCAATCATTCTACCCATTGAACTAATACGCTCCGCTTGGTGTCCTGAAAAGTTTAAAAAGTCCTTAACGCATTTAGTAAGTCCGTTTGCTGTTTTATCTGAATACTTTGGAATAGGAATGCAGTGATCAGGGAACGATGGATATTTATATTTAAGTTCTTGTACCGCTAGATTAACTAGTATTGTTTTGTTTTGTTTGTTCATTGTAAAAAAGTGTAAAAGTGTAAAAAAGTGTAAAAGCGTTTTTTACACTATAAGTTATTGATTTTTAAATATTTAAACGGTTGTAAAAAACTTTTCCGAAAAAAGCATAAACTATTATAAAAAAACATAAAGCATTAATTCTCTTATAGTTTTACTCTTTTTACTTTTACATTTTTACAAAATAATAAAATAATAATATAAATAGTTAATACACAGTTATTTATAATTTTTTTTTAGTGTAAAAAAAGTGTAAAAAAGGTGTAAAAAACACAATTTTAAATGCCTTTGTTTTTTACAAAATTAGAAAGGTATTTCGTTATATTCTTCATTATCAATAACTTCTGTTTTTCTGTAAAAAATAAAAGGCGTTCCTGTTTTTTTAGTAATAGAGTTATCTTCAAAAGCTACATACCTCTGCATTTGTAAAATTTTACATTTCATTTCATCCTTTAAAACTTTACGAATATAAGATATTGAAAAATTATTATTGTGTAAAAACCATTTTTCTTTAATGTCTTTTGAGGTTGCAGTAAACTCATTTAGATTATTATTATTATTAAAATGGTCATCAATTAAAATTTCTAGTTCTTTGTATAAACCTGATCTACTTTCTTCTTTTACTGAATTAAGGCTATCAGTTGCAATTTCATCTTTTGTAAAAACCATTCTAGACTTTGAAAAATCTATTGTAGATAAATTTAGTAAAAAATCTAAAAACGCTGGTATCTCATTAAATAATTGATTTTCAATTTGCGTGTTTTTCTCCTCAATAGGTTTAATTTTTCTAATCCAAAAACGAATTTCATCATCATCAATTTTCATAAAGTCAGTTTCTTTATTAGTACAAAGAATTATTTTACCATAAAAAGGTATAGAATATTCAGAAACAAACTTTTGATTTACGGTTATTGTTTTGGCAGTAGCGATTGACTTTAATTTTTCAACTGTTGCGCCTTTTTCTGCCACAGCTTCATCAATCATTATAATATTCTTATTTGCGTATAGTGAATTAAAATCTCTAGTTATTTCAGTAGGTGAAACCATTACTGAACTTTGTCCGAATATCATTTGAATCCAGTTTAAAAAAGTAGTTTTACCGGTTTCTCTTTCGGTAGATACAAGAACTAAAATTGGCATTATTTGTTTAGGAAATTCAAATAGTAATTTCATATACTTTAAACCTAATTCAATTTGTTCCCCAAAAATATGATTCATAAACGTAATTGAAGTATGATAAGTTCCTGATAATGGAGTATGTTGAAATTTAGGATATAGATTATAAAATCCATTTAATGATTGTTGATAATCTATATTATTAGGAATAATCGTAAAGTCATCATACTTATCAATTCTTTGAATTAAATCTGAATTATGATCTAGTTTAATTTCTTCTTTTTTCCAAGCTTTTAGCTGCTGGGAAATACCTCCGTACCTATCTTCTTTATGTATAATTTTATAATAGTCAGTTCCTACTCTAATGTAAGGTACTGCAATCTTCATTAAATTAAATTTTACAAAAGACAAAGAATGAAAATAATTATTTTTAAATCTAATCTGCGTTAAAAGTTGAAATTTAGAATAAACTCCATTTAACAAATCGAAATCATTATTATTAATAACTTCAATAGTTAAATTATCAAATTTAAAAATAGGTTCTTTTGCATACTTTTTCCAAACGTAATTATCTTTTAGTTCATAAGTATCTAATTTGTTTTTAAAAATATCTTCAAACTCTCCAAATTGACAAAACCAGTCAAAAGGATTAATTGAAATATCTGTTTTTTTGTTGATGAATTTTTTATCCATAGTTTAAATTATAAATGAGAAAACCCTTTAAGCCATCACACTTAAAGGGTTGTTCTCTGTTGCTAAAATTAGCAAAATGAGTTCCTTGCAAGTGATGGGTTGCAATGCAAATATAGTATTATTTTATAAATAACGGTTTAAATTGTCCGCTAAAAATCATTGTTTTTGCAGTTGTTTTATAAACTTCTGCCATATTTAATCCGTTATGCTTTCTCGATAAATAAGGATTTCCATTAATGCAATTTTCTATTAATTGAATAGCGTTACTTTCAGAAATATAACCAGCTGAAATATAACCGCCAAGCGCAAAAGAAACCGCCCTAAGTTGTGGGTGTCCATTTGATGTAATTTTATTAATAGCTGATATAATTATCTTTTCAATATTAGAGTTTGATTCAGTAAAAAAATACTGTTGAACTTTTAAAGGTTCTGGAGCAGTATATTTTTTATTAAATTCCGTATAATCTTTACGAACTAATATTTCAGTATCATAACTCATAAACATTGGTAAAACTGCGTTTTGTGTTGCGATGTCAAAACCATTGTAAATAGATAGTTCTTCACGAATAGCATTGTAATAACTTTTAAATTCATTTACATTTTTAGATATAGGAATTTTAATTAACGCCCTAACTCCTTTTTTTGAAGCTGATAACCAGCAGCAAATAATATATTTATATTCTTTAAACAAAGCGTCTTTAAATTCTTTTGAATACTCTGTTTCCAATCCGTCAAAATCTACCGTTAAAAGCCCTGTAAATCTATTTATATCGCTATATCTACGCTTATTATTAACTAATACTGCTGGAGTAAAAAAATAAAGATGTCTTTTAAGTTCATCTTTTTCTGCTTTGTTGTTTGATAAAGATGCAATTTGTATTTTTTCAAATATATCTTTAAATTCGGGTTTAGGATTTTTCATAGATTCAATCCAATAATCTAAAGAAACACAACCTAATGGACTTGTATTTCTAATATCTGATCCGTAGTATTGGAATAATATTGATTTCATAATAATTTAAGTTTATTATAATTTTCAATATGTAATCCTTTAATAGAATGAAATATATTTTTATTACTTAATGAAAAAATAAAATCTTTATTACTAATTTTTCTAATTTCACCAACATTAAAACTACCTAAAAAACCATTAAATGTATGATGTTCACAATATCTATTATGTCGGTCTTGATGCCAAAGATTATTTTCTCCAATCCATTGATTAAGTTTGCCACTTGAATCTTTTATTACCCTTTGATTTTCATTTAAAATAAAGTAATCATAAGATAAAGACGGACAAATAAAAATAGGTATTCTTTTATAAACAGTTGAATTTTTATAAACATCAAATTTTAAAGTTGAGTAATTTTCTGCTTGTTTAATAAACCTACCAATTTCTTCACCTCTTTTTTTATTAGGAATTTTACATTCTATACCAAAAAAATAATCGGTATTTTTTAGTTGTAAAATCAAGTCAATTCTTGATTTTTTACAACTACTCCAACATTCTTGCTTTACAATAAAATATTTCTCAAAATACGGTATTAATTTTAAAACAAATTCTTTTTCTAATTGTTTCATATAAGTAAAAACCCACAAATCAAAAGGTCGTCGTCTTTATCATTGTGGGAATTTTATAAAATTGTTTTTGTAGCGACGACTCTACTAATGCAAATATAAAAAAAAATGGCATGTAAAATTAATCACGTGCCATTTTTATTTTAAAATGGTAAATCTGTAGCTGAATTATCAGGAACTTGACCTACCGACTGCGGAGTTGTTATTTCTGCATCGCTTAACTTTTCAATTCTCCAACCTTTAATACTATTAAAGTATTTTGTTTCTCCAGCAGGATTAATCCACTCTCTACCACCTAAATTGATTGATACTTTAATATTTTGACCTACTGACAATCCATTTAATAAATCGGTTTTATCTTGTACAAACTCAATTAATATACTTTGTGGATATTGATCATCTGTTGTAACTACTAATTCACGCTTTTTAAAAGATGCGCTTACTTTTTGTTCTTCTCCTATTGATTTTACTTTTCCTATTACTTCCATTGTTTGTTATTTATTAAATTAAGTTTATATTGATTTTTTAAAGTTTCAGCTTCATTAATTCTATTTAAAATCTTAGCGCAAATATCATCATCCTTATCAATTATTATTTCGTGATAATACTCTATACCCTCAAAGATGTAATAGTTAAAGAAATGCGCTTTATTTCTATTTGTAGCCATCATTTGCATTTGCATTTGATAAAGATATTTATCATCAATTTCATTTGTAGCTACTAATTTAAAGAAAGTATTTGCTTTTGGGCATTTGATTTCTAAAATAGCATCAGTTCCTACTAATCCATCAGGCGAAGCTCCAGCATTATCAGTTAAATTAAAGAAACCGCATTCAGTAACATCTATAAAATCAAATGATTTTAGTTCTTTAAATTTAGCAAATGCCAAAGGCTCTAATTCAATACCTCGTTCCATATCGTATGAAACAAAATTATCTTCTACTTCGCCAAACAGTCCTTCAACTGCTTTATCAAAAGCGTAACTTTGCCCTGTAAGTCCTAGTGCTTTAATACCCATTAATTTGTAAATCTCACTAGCTGTAAATTTACCTAATCTTTGTTGATGCCATTCTAAAGTGCGTTGTACTGATTCCATATTTCTGTTGTTAAATTATAAGATTTTTCAATTTGTTCTTTTGTTGCCTTAGCTTTTTTTGCAGATTCAAAATTAGCTGTAGTAAAATCAGGTTTTACTTTTATAATTGGTTGTAATGGTTTAATACGAACGCCATCTGTAATTGCTCCCATCATTTTTACATTACGATCAACAAACATTTCAATTTTCATTCCTTTCCAATTCTCTATTATGTGGCATTCTTTACCTAGCAATCCGTTTTTTTTAGCAAATCCAGCTAATATTTTATTATTAGTTGAATTTAGTTTAAGAGGTTTAACCGGTTCAATAAAATAACAAAATATACCATCCATTTTAGTTCCTGAAACATCTACATTAGTTTCAAACTTTACTTCTTTAATAGTAAAAATTAACGGTATGTTATCCGTTTCCATAGCGTCTAAATCGGCACTGGCTAAATGTGTGCTTTTTCTGTACTTTCTCCAATCTGTTTGTATTTCCATAATAATGTAATTTAAAAATCCTGACTTAAATCCTACTGGTCAGAGTAGGCAAAGTCAGGACTGAATGATTTTTTGTTTCAATACCTGACCGTATTGTTTAGCGAAAGTAATAAATTAAATGTTATTGTCAAAATTTAATTTACTAAAAGTCAATAAAAACTTATCTTTTCCCTCTGTGATGTAAATTTCTTGCAGGTACTCTTGATTTGCAAAGGAAACGTAACCGCTATGATTGATTCCTAAGCGCACTAACTTCGCATCTAATAAATATCTAGGTATTCCAGACTTTTCCGAGAACGCTCGTGTAGTGCTGTGGGTTTCTGTTTGTGATATTACTAGCATCTATTTAGATAGTTTAGTCAAGTAAGCCTTACAAGCTAAATAAACTGCCTCTATTTGCTTAAATTCATATGTACCTCTTTGAGTTGATAAAGTTTCTTCACTAGCAAAAAACAAATCCCATTCTTTAATGGTTCTTTTCTCACATCCAATTTGTATTTTATCTCCTAAAATAGAAAAAGACCATTTGCAAAATAAAGGTAAATATGCAGTTTCTTTATTTTCGGCTGAACGCAAGTCGGCTGAACGCAAGTTGGCTGAACGCAAGTCGGCTGAACGCAAGTCGGCTGAACGCAAGTCGGCGAAACTCAAGTTGGCGAAACTCAAGTCGGCGAAACTCAAGTCGGCTGAACGCAAGTCGGCTGAACGCAAGTTGGCTGAACTCAAGTCGGCTGAACGCAAGTTGGCGAAACTCAAGTCGGCTGAACGCAAGTCGGCTGATTCTAAACTGACTTTTTCTTTTATTGCTTGTTCTACCGCATTTTTAATTGTTGCGTTTTCATTTTCGTAAGTAAATAATACTTTTCCAAAAATACTTTTAATTTCAATTTTAGTAATCATAATTTTGTTTTTAGTTTAGTTAAAAATTATCTTCTTTACCCTCTTGCCAATCTATATCCCACGTTTGAATTATCTCATTTACATTTGTGAAAGTAAAGTAAAAGAAAATGCAGTAAAAAAGTATAAAAAATGCAATCCCTCCAGATAGGAATGGGTGCGCATCTATAAAGTTAAATAAATCTTTCATTAGAATAATTTGTTTAGTTGTTCAATAGGTTTTTGGAATATCTCATCAAAGACTTTAGTCGCTTGGTCTAGTTTAGGGAACTCTAATACTTCCTCATCTTGTACTTCCCAATCGTTAAGTAAAGACTGCATTAAGTCCTTAGCTTGTTTTAGTTCGTTCTCTAGGTAAGCATTTCTAGTTCTTAATGCTTGTATTTGCTCCGCTTGAAATTTAATTAAATCGTTCATTATTTTACGTCTTTTAAAAGGTTTGATATTATTGTTGCAAGTCCGTTTGAATCATACATTCCATCTGCGAGGAATTTAATCTCTTTAACGTAAATCTCTAATGTCAGGGCTTTTTTCATCCACTCCATTTTTTCGTTAAATAGTTTGTCGGCTAGTGCTTCGTATCCGTTTGGATCGTTGTCTTCAATTTCTTGTTGGTTTGCTGGGTGGCTACTATTGCCAACTCCTAATACCGTGTTGTCATAATCATTCATAATTTCTATTTTTTAAAGTTTGATAGGGCAAATGTAAAATAAAAAAGTTAATAAAAAAATTTTTTTATGTAAAATGTTTGTTGTAGGTTTGCAATAAATAACAATACTATGAAAGAAAATAAAGCAGGTCGCCCAAAGCTAGGCAAAGATAAACGTATAGCTTATAACGGTAAATTAGAACCGATAAAGATAGAAGTAATCGGTGGAACAAAAGAGTGTAATAGAATCGCTTACGATTATTTAACAAGCGTTTATAACAAGTTGAAAGATGGAAAATGATAATGAGGAAAACGTGCTTTTAATAGTCTTGCTTTTAATAGCAATTACTTATGGCGTTTTGTGCTGCTGGTAATGGCTTATAACGGCTGACGCTATACGAAGGCAGGGTTAAGATGCACTCCCTTTCAGCCTACCACAAATGATAAATAGATGCACACCGCTTGTATTAGCAGTAAAGCCCCTGCTTTTGTATAGCGTATGTTATAGGGCGTTTTAATTTAATTACAATGGAAAAGACTTACAGATTAGAATTTAATGAAAAACAACAAAACTTTCATTTAGACAACTTCACTCACGAAGAAGGAACGCACGGATGGTTTACGATTTTTGAGAAATGCACAGATATTGAGTTTAAAGTTTACGAGGCTTTTGTTAATCGTATTCAAAATAAAAAACTTACAAAAGAATACTTGCTAAAATGTGCAGTAGAAGTAAAAGTATTTACTAATAATTTGTTGGAATACGGATTGGTTGTCGGTCGTTCTTAAATGCCCTATAACGTTATCTCGCTTGGCGAGGTTGCTGACTTCGGAAAAATAAATTTTCAACTTAAAAACAAATATGATGCGAAACGTAAACGTAAATAAACCACAAAATCAGCAATCTTGCCAAACGAGTGTTACAGGAAGTGATGGGTCGTTAATGATTACTGTTTCGGGTGGTAGAAGTTCCGCAATGATGGCACGACACATTCAAACGAATGAAAAATATGCCAATTATGATAAAGTATTTGTGTTTTGCAATACAGGAATGGAAAGACCTGAAACAATTGATTTCCTAAAAAATATTGAAAAGCATTGGGAAATGCCAATAGTAAAAATTGAAGGTGTTTATTCAAATGATTTAGGAACTGGAGTAAAATATAAAATTGTTGATTGGGAAACTATGAATATGACTGCAAAGCCATTTTCTAAAATGATTGAGCATAAAAATAAAGGAATATTTGAGGGATTACCAAACCAAGATGCACCTTACTGTTCTGAAAATTTAAAAACGCTTCCTGCTAAAAAACTATGTGATGATATTTTCGGAGTGAATAAATATAAAATTGCAATAGGATTTAGAAAAGAGGATATGCCAAAGAGAATTTCGTGGGCAGAAATAAAAGAACAAAAGCAAAAGATTTTTCCTTTATTGACTGATTTTTATACACCAATATCACAATTAGACCTAAATAAATATTGGAAAAAACAACCGTTTAAATTAGAAATGCACGGCAAATATGGTAATTGTGAATTATGCTGGAAAAAATCAGACAATAATTTAATTGAAAACATACTTTTTGGTACAAGATTTATTGATTGGTTTAAAAAAGAAGAACAAAAATATGATAGTGTTTCTTTTCGTGGTCATAAATCAATTGCTGATTTAGTAAAACTTTCAGAATTACCAAGAACTATTGAAATGGAATTAGAAACAGAAGACGATTTCAATTGTGTATGCAGTTTCTAATCATTTCCTGTAACTAATGGCTACGACTAATAAACTTTCTTCTATCATTCCAAAACAACAAAAAAGGATGATAAAATATTTAATTTGCATAATAAAAACTAATTACTATCTTTGAAGTGTAATTTTGTTTTTAAGTTTAGATATGAAAAAGCCACTATTTATGTAGTGGCTTTTTTACTAACTCAAATAATCGTATTCTTTAGGTATAATAAGTATTCTTTTTACTCTCCAAAAACCTATAACATTTCCTGATTTTAACGGTTTTTCATTTTTAGCTATGTTTAATAAGCTATTTTCATATTGCCTTACTTCTATAAAATTAGTTTGACTTGCTCCTTTTACGTTTGATATCCTCATAACAATGGAAACTTTAATACGCCTTTATAGTATCTATAAATAACATAAATAATAAGAATAAGTATTAACCACCAATACCAAGTTTGCAAAACAAAAGTACTCCAGTTAAACTGCTCCTTATAAACTATTTTACTATTGACCACCTTATTAACTTCAATCTCGTTTGTAGTTGAATCTACCACTATTTTAGTAACGCTTTTCTCACTTACAACTATTGTGTTGTCTTTTCGTTTTCGATGGCTTAAACGGGCGTTTTTGTACTTTGTTACTTTACCCTCGTTGTTAGTTATTTCAATCGGTTTAGTGCTATCGACTGGCTCGATGCAAATATCCTCTGTGGTTACATCAAACTTGGCTTGTGTTGTTTCTTTTACCGTGCTATCTGTTCGCATTACTTGGGTAACGGTTGCTGTACTATCGGTTTTAGTTTGTTCTTTGTTCACGTGTCGTGATCCGCACGAAATTATGAACAGCGATAATAGTAGTGTAGTTAGTTTCATTTTA